>Ga0308157_10000124_pt1 | contig 317274 bp, 266 predicted proteins | sample PhyBR1_FD_201035 | JGI IMG/M metagenome (GOLD analysis project Ga0308157, IMG submission 201035) | Phyllosphere microbial communities from UC Gill Tract Community Farm, Albany, California, United States - DLSLB.R1 | ecosystem: Host-associated > Plants > Phyllosphere > Unclassified | place... | reverse complement strand
AGATACTATTTATACGAATTGATCGATTTGGATATTTTCCACACATTGCCTTCACGTACCAAAGTTACAAGGTCAGTCTTGGTAAAGTCTTCAAATTTCAAAGTCACCTTAGCCACCATATAATCTGCTGACTCCTCGATAATGTCACTAGTTACCGTACAGTTTAGTTTCTCTCCTTTTTGCTTTTTCAAGGATTTAACGACTTGATCGCGGCTGTTGGTCTTTGTATTTGCCGATTGAACTTTTTGGCTGAAATCTTCAGCAAATATCTGTTCTACGCCTGCTGACTCCCCTTCGGTTGTTACCGCAACATAGTGGTTAAGGGCGAAGGCTGCTGTTGAAAGGTTAACGGTTGCTTTTTCAGTTTTTGATACTGGTGTCTCACCTGCCATAGCAAATGTTGATACGGCGATTAAGGCTGCTGCTGCGAATGTTTTTACTAGCGTTTTCATAATGTCTTTATTTTTTTGTGTTAGTTTATTTATCTGTTCTTATTTGTTGATTCAAAACTACAACACAATAGGCCCCTAGCCTATGGGCTTTAGACCAACGGACCGGAAAACTCGGTGAACGGCGGGAATGGGTGGGCGTATGAAGAACTTAAATGTATAAGTAATATAAAATAGCAATAAAAATTACGACATGGATACGCCATTTGTAATCAATGGGTATCTTTTGCCTTCTTTTGTTTGGGTTGCGATCGTCTTGTCACCAGCTGGATTTTCTGGAAATAACAATCCCTTATAACATAGTTCTTTTTTCGTATAATTGGAAATTTCAACGATATCATGTTCAGCGAGCAGCCATAACTTATTGATTGCATTAGCATCATTAATCTTTGACATCGCTTTAATACATTTTCTGGTAAACTGATAGGTATAAATAATCAAACTACAACATGCTGGACTGATATAATGAATCCACTGTTTTGGGATCAGCTAAAGATTGCAACATACAAGCAATTTCTTCATGCTTCATATGCCAGGGTAAGCTAATAATTCAAAAAGTTTTTCAGTGATTAATACATAAACTAACCATTACGCTGTGCAATACTTTTATAGAATTTGGTATCTTCAAAAAAATATAGGCCAATAATATATTTACTTCTATGAGCGAAAATGTGCTCATTACTCGACAAGTATCTTAAAATCAATCCTTACCGACAATAGATCGTATTTTATCAACATCAAGTTTTCCGCCATTTTTATAGTAAACGATCTTTCCATTTCGGTCTACCAATAGCACAGTTGGCACGCTATTAATTCCCAGTGAGCTGCTCAATACCGCTCCCTTATCCAAACTATGCACCCAATCCATTTTATGCTGTTTTATACTATTGATATAACTTGCTGAATCACGATCTATAGAAATGCTAACTATTTTTAGGTTATCTGTTGAAAATTGGTCCCTTAATGCCTTGATATCGGGAATTTGTTGGACACAAGGACCACACCAACTGGCCCAAAAATCAAGTAAGACAAAGCTTTCTTTTTGATTCTTATATAAGATGCTGTCCCCATGACTATCTTTAAAATAGACATTTGGCATGGTCATATTTTCTTTTAAAAGCACAGGAGATAAACGTTGCTTTAAATCTGACACGATCTGTTTCCCCTCGCCGCTCTGCCTAAATTTGTCAGGAAATGTACGCTCGTAATACGCTAATAGATGCGTATAATATTCAGGATCACGTTCTATAAAACTTGTAAGCCCAAGCACTTGATCTTTAAAATAATAAAAGGAGAAAAAGTCATCTGCGTTGCCGGATAGAAAATCCATTGATTTCGCATTTATAGCCTTTATCAGACTTGTGAGTTCGTATTTAACGGAGTCGTTTGTGCGTATTTCGTGGCCGTGCTTTTTAAAAAGGGTGTTCAGGTTGGATAGTTCTACCTCTTGATCCTTTCTCAGAGCCGCGTAAAACTTATTGGAAAAGGTGTCAATCACAGTAACATTTACATTTTTATCTGAATAGACTTGAGCATTTGTTTTGTTAGCATCATAGAAAAGATTCAGAACGGCTACATCACCTTCTATAAAATAATTCTCAAAATGTTGGCGGTTATAAATGGTACTTACTCTGGGATAAGGTGTATTAATAAATCTATCAATAAGCAAGATAGAATCTCCCTGACTTAGTTTAAGTTCCTCCATAACAATACCATCATCAAATTGTACAACGAGCTTTCCATTATCAATTCCATGAACATGGATTTTAATTTTGACCCGATTATGTCCTTGTGCAAAGCAGCAAAGGGTTGATAGTATAGCCAAAATCATCAAGCATAAGCATTTATTGGTGAACATATAAAAATTGTTAAAAGTCAATATACATCTTTTAGCTCCTCTGCCTTATAATAAAATTTTCAACTCATATAAGGCCATCTTCAATTTGCGGAACAGTGTTATCCAAGAAAAGAACTCTCAACTGGGATTAATCAAGGCACTATTCGATCTGGATTGAATTAGTTTACAATTACAAACAATGCTAGTAAAAAAAGGCCGTAGTAGTAAAAAAATAACCATATTTAACAATTTGGCAATGGAATACACCGAGATATATTATTTATATGTCCACTGGCGATCAGCAGTTTGTATATACTCCTAACTTATTGACCTACCATCCAGAGACATTGGAATAATTAACACAAAGAGTCAATGTGCTCCGATGTTTATCCAAAACACAAAGCCACACCTAACGAAGTGGCATTAAATAAACATATGATTCACTAATGGGTAGGTGAATTTATTGAGGAGAGAACGAAAGATCAAACAATAAAAAAGAAAGATTGGCGACTAATTTATTGAAAGTATTCGATAACATGATAAGTGCCATCTTGATATTTATCGAGTAATTCTTTTAAGTAATATTTGTGTTGTACTCCGGTCAAGACAACTATTTTTTTTCCACTATATTTATTAGCGTGTTTGATGATATTAATAGCCATAGTATTATTTCTCAGGTCCCAAAAATTACACCAAAGCTGATAACCGTCTCGATAGGAAATTTTTTGACCATTGGGTTTCATTATATATTTCTCTGCAAAAATCACTTCGGAATTAGCTATTTTTGGTATCTCATGATGCTGAAGAGTTTGTCTATATCTGTTCAAGGCTTCAAAAGCGATGGAATTCAATGTCTTTATATCTGTTTTTGAAAAGTCTAGTAGTGCTTTGTTCGCTTCCTTATATTTCTCATAAATGGCTTTATTGGCAGCGCTTAACTTACCCACCTGATACAAGCTGTCGATAAGTTGTATTGTAAGGTGATCGGCCGGCACCATACCCCGATCTTTTCTATACTGATTTCTACCCTCAAATTCGAATGGTAAATTGAGTGTTTTAGGATATTTTTCAAGATATCTTAATGTAGCAATCTGCTCGTTGGAGGTTGGACGGATTTCCTTTGCATAATCTTTAATCTGTTCACTATCATTTTCTTGTAAGAGTATGTCTGGCCTAATCTTATCTACGATTTCAAACAGCATATCTGGATTCAATATAGCGGACGACTCGTGCACGGTGCCAATGATATAGAGTTGTGTCTTAGTCGAGGTTTGAGCTTGTGCCAGGTTTAACATTAAAACTGCCAGACTCGCCAAAAAGTATTTCATTATAAAATTGATATTTAGGTATTGTTAAAAGCGATACTACCAAATATAAGAAAATCAGTGTGTAGGAGAAACTTTTTCTTCCTTTCAACTAATTGGGACCGATGCATTAAAAAGCATTTTCATAAAACTATTTCAGATTTGCTATTGTTCTATTAATATAAACGCGTCAACCTTCTCTTTTCAACGGAAAGGATCAACATAAAATTGGCGTTGTACAGTGAAAATCCAATAGCATTCAAAACACATTGGGTGACGAAACAAAAAAGAGGAAACGATAGGAAACATAAAAATTACTGTACAGAAAAGCGCTAAGAGAAAGGGTCTGATTAACATCAGGCCCTTTTGACGTAATGCATCCTATGACTTCGCCTTAGGTCCGGCGCTTAAGTAACGATCTAAATATCACTATTGCTATCTACCTGTTCAAATATCGCGTGTGGCTTTTGTTGAAGTAGTCCCTTTTGAAGATCACTTTCGCTGTAGCATTCTAGTAAATTTAAAAAATCAAAAAACATAGTTGTCTCTAAACGCCTTATTGATATCTGCTCCAAATTCTCTCGGCAGTGACGAGAGTTTTACATCACCGATCATGGTACATTCGAAAAAAGAACTATTAATCTGTCGTTCAACTCTCTAGAACTATAATTAATATTCCAATATAAATTCAATTTTGGATCAGGATAATTTTATTGACAATAGTTGATTTTGCAATAATTTGGTTGTGAGTAAACAAATGAATCCTGACCCAAGCATTATTCGGGGTTTCATTTATTCAAACTCCCCTTCGTTCTCTGTAGTTCTTATTTCGTTCAATACTAAGGTCTGTAGTTCTTCTTTTGGTAATAACAATTGATATTCAGCAACACCAATAGGTTTATTGATATCCTGCAATGCTATTTCTACATCCAAGTGGTCTTTATCTGCACAAAGAATAATGCCGATAGACTGATTTTCACTTTCACCTTTTTCCAATTTATCTAGTAACGATAGGTACAAATTCATCTTGCCGACATATTCTGCTTTAAAACTACCAATCTTCAATTCAATAGCCACCAAAGAGCGTAGACCTCTGTGGAAGAAAAGCATATCAACAAAGTACTCTTTGTTGTTATACTCCAAGCGGTATTGATTGCCTATAAAAGAAAACCCTTTGCCCAGCTCTAATACAAAAGCCCTGATCTTAGCGATCAAGCGCTTTTCTAATTCCAACTCTTTTACTGGCTCAGTAATTCCCAAAAAACCTAAATTGTACGAACTTTTGAATACTTCATTTGCATATTCGGCACTTATCTCAGGCAGAGCGGTATCGAAATTATGCGTTTTCAATTGATTCGTGACTCGACTATAGCTGTCCATCTTAATCGCATTGAGCAATAAGTCGCGAGACCAACCTTTTACTACTGCTTCATTGGCGTAAAACATAACCTCCTCTATAGTTTTTATTTTATCTAATAAGAGTAGATTATGTCCCCATGGCAAAACTGCTACGCTCTGTAGCAGTTTTGTATTTTGTTGATAATAACGTTCATAAAAACGTTTCATATTCCATAAGTTGCGTGGCGACAGCCCCATATCGGGAAACTCACTTTTCAGATCAACAGACAATTGTTTGACCACACCGCTACCGTAGCCTTCCTCCAATTTTTTCTCCGAAAGCAGTTTTCCTAAATTCCAATACATGGAATTCGCAGCGCTATTGATCTGCTTAGCAACCAATGTCCGGTTGGTACGGATTTCTGCGACAGCTTGCTGCAATATTTCGTTATAGTCCAAGTCTTTTATTTTGACATTGCTGCCCATATCGTGTTTTTGAATATGCTTACTCATATACTGCTAATCCTGAATGTTCTTTTAAACGACGTTCCTTCCAGCTTAACGCCCAAATTTGCTAATCGTTCAATAGATTCGTCGTCAAAGATCATCCCAATCATGATCTCTTCAACAAAAGAATATAAAGATAGTAAGTATTTTTCTATCAGCAATCAGATTTAAAAGAACCAAATCGGAGTTTATTGCCTCTCAGATGAAAATAGTATTTAATTATGCTCCTGATTATTACCAGGTGTTAGAAACAATATTTTTGAATAAAACAGGTTCAACAAAATTTCATAGAAAATGCCCGTTTAATTACAAGATATTTAATAACGATCCAACATAAAAAATAGAACATTTATAAGTTGTCTTTCAGCGAAAAATCTGGTTCATGATCACATCTTATTACCAAGCTTACTACTAATTGTTATCCTAAAAACAAAAAAAGCCACATCTCTCGACATGGCTTTACAACATTTATATATTTATTTGAGATGGCTCTTATTTATACGAATTGATCGATGCGGACACTTTCCAATTATAACCTTCACGTACCAAAGTTACAAGGTCAGTCTTGGTAAAGTCTTCAAATTTCAAAGTCACCTTAGCAACCATATAGTCGGCAGACTCTTCGATAATGTCGCTAGATATTGTACAGTTTAGCTTCTCACCTTTTTGATTTTTCAAGTATTTAACGACTTCGCTACGGCTATGATTTTGTCCATTGGATGCTTGGATTTTTTGGCTGAAATCGGTAGCAAATATCTGTTCTACGCCTGCTGATTCCCCCGCGGTCGTTACCGCAACATAATGGTCAAGGGCGAAGTCTGCGGTTGAAAGATTAACGGTTGCTTTTGCTGATTTTGAACCTGGGCCTTCTGCTGCCATAGCAAATGTTGATACTGCGATTAGGGCCGCTGCTGCGAATGTTTTTACTAGTGAGTTCATAATGTCTTTATTTTATTGTGTTAGTTTATTTATCTGTTCTTATTTGTTGACTCAAAACTACAACACAATAGGTCCCTAGACCATAGGCTTTAGACCAACGGACCGGAAAACTCGGTGAACGGCGGGAATGGGTGGGTGAATATTTTTTATTATATTGATGTGAAATCATTAATATAATTATATATGAACGAACAATCAAACATATCCGTTACTGATCGGAATACATCCGCTAGCCAGACGAAAGATAAAATGCATGGAGCGTTGTTTGGTATCGTGGTTGGTGATGCTCTTGGTGTTCCATTTGAGTTCAGATCGAAACAAGATATGCTAAAAAATCCAGCTGCTGAAATGATCGGATTTGGCAGCCATAATCAACCTATGGGTACCTGGTCTGATGATGCATCTTTAACTTTGTGTCTTGCAGACTCGCTATTAGGTGGATATGATTTGGTGGATGTGTCCAAAAAATTTATAGACTGGAAGGAAGGCATATTGTGGACAGCAAGAGGGGAAGTCTTTGATATCGGTATCACTACAGCTAAATCAATCAGTGAACTTAAATCTATTATCGAATCCGATCAAATTAGTGAGCTACATTTGCTAAGAGATCAGGCAGAAGAACAAGACAACGGCAATGGCTCGTTGATGAGAATCTTGCCACTTTTATTTGAAATCAAAGGACTTAGTCCGGAGGAACAATTTGAGAAAATTTGGCAGATTTCGGCCTTAACACATAAGCACATACGCGCTGCGATGGCATGTTTTATCTATCTCAAATTAGCCGAACTCATTTTTCTTGGTTTGGCCAAAGAGCAGGCTTATACTGAAATGAGAAACCAAATTTCCAAATTCTGGGAAGACAGCAATTTTCCTGATTCAGAAAGAATTCATTTTAATAGTACGATTTTGCATGACATTCGATCTAAATCATATACCGAATTAAGGTCTAGTGGATATGTGATTGATAGTTTAGAATCAAGCCTATGGTGTTTTATGGAGAAAGACAATTATAAGGATATTGTATTAGCTATTATCAACCTTGGCGAAGACACAGACACAGGAGCTGCAATTGCGGGTGGATTAGCTGGCTTATATTATGGAATAGAAAGTATTCCCACTCACTGGCTTCTCAACCTCGCCCGATATGACGATATCAATTCGTTAATAGAAAAAATGGCGCAGAGATATTTGGCTTAGAATTCCGATGATATCTTAAATATGTATTGCGTTATTTCAGTTTCAAACAGTCAATTTAAAAGATCATAAAAAATATTTATTTTATAAAACTATTTCAAAACGACATTTGTTCCTAATATACAAAACGTTGATATACTATCTTTCAACAGAAAGGATCAACATAAAAATTGGCGTAGTGCAGTGAAAATCCAATAGTATTCAAAACACATTGGATGACGAAACAAAAAAGAGGAAACGATAGGAAACATAAAAATTACTGTACAAGTAAACGCTAAGAGAAAGGGTCTGATTAACGTCAGGCCCTTTTGACGTGAAAAAGCCACATCAACATATAATCTGCTGACTCTTCGATGATATCGGTACTTACTGCACAGTCCAAGTGCTTACCTTTTTGTTTCTTCAAGGATTTGATTACCGCTTCAAGGCTATGAGACTGTGCGTTGGAAGCTTGGATCTTTTGGCTAAACTTATTCTGCTGCCTTTAATAATATCTTTCCTGCTACAGTTTTTGTGCTGATTGCATCATGCGCTTGCTTGACACCTGACACCGTCAATGGAAATACTAAAGCTGTTGCCATGATAATACCTTTTCTTTGGTAAAGGTCGCTTAAATAAGCAAAGGCTTTGCTTGTTGTCATTTCGGGCGTTAAGCGCATAGCAATAATCTTTATCTGTTTGTTTGATACCGCCTCTGGCACATCCGTTAATGAAACATAATAACCACCGTCCTTCACCATCGCGAGCCCTTCTTTGGCGCCTTTACCTCCAAGTGAGGCATCAAAGACAAAATCGCCTTGATTAGCAAGCTTTTCAAATATATTTACCTGATCATAAGGTACAAATTCATCTGCGCCTAATGAAAGTACATAATCGTGATTTCGGCTGTTGCCAATTGCAATAACTTTAAGTCCCTGATCTTTGGCTATCTGCACTGCTACTGATCCTACTGCTCCAGAAGCACCTTGAATAATAATAGTTTGACCTTTTTCTATGGGCACAAACCCTGTAATCGACCAAAAAGCAGTTACATTAACAGCTGCAAAACCTGCCGCAATCTCTAAACTCATGCTTTCGGGCTTCTTCATGACCAAATCTTGTGATACCGCCACATACTCACCATAACCACCAAGGGAAGGACGAGCAATAACAATATCTCCTACTTGAAATCTCGTTACATTATGTCCAATTTCAATAACCTTTCCAACCAGCTCAGAGCCAATAATAGCTGGGAAATCTAAAGGGCGAATCTCTTTCATCGCACCGCTTCGCAAGAAACCATCGTAGGGATTGACTCCAGACATAATTGTTTTGACTAACAATTGATTTTCATTATACGTGGGGCGTGCTAATTGCAATTTTTCGAATACATCAGTGCCACCATATTTATTAAAGCCTATTGCGTACATTTCTAATCCTATTATTATTTTAGTTTATTATATTTTTACTTTGCCGACTGATAAAATAAAACACCAAGCTAATTTTTAAAAAGCTGCTATAGTTTAGTTTTCCAAAAAACATAAACATGATAAATAAAGTTATGCATTTTTCTAGTAAATCTTAGGAAAACTGATCTTTTAGAATAACGCTATAAACACAAACAAGATTTCTAATACATTACAAGATTTAATCCATGAATTAAAGTTGACTGATCAAAAAGGTAAGATCTCAGTCATACGCAAGCAAATATTAAAGCGTAATGCAAATGATCTGGTTGAAAATCCAATAGTATTCAAACACCCGTCTTCATTTTTATCTTTTTTAGATACAATAGCGATGCAGATTAGACACTGGGAACCGTCAGTTGGTTTTTAACCATGAATATTTTTAGAAAGCCTTTTCTCTTGGCTTCCTTGATAAAGTTGTCGGAAAGCGCAACATAATAGCTCATGCGAAAAATCGTTGGGAGGCGTCGTTTTAGTACACAAAAAACTAAAAATCGAATAAATGAGGGCGAATAATAGATCAGCCCTTACGAATACCAAACGATCGAAATCATTTCATTTCCTTGCCCTACTTTTATTACCAGAGAATTAAAACATGCCCCAAAGGCATGTATGGTTAAACAAAAAAACTTAAAAAAATGAAAAAATTAGTGATGAGTTTGGTAGCCGTAGCTGCGCTATCAACTGCGGCTTTTGCCGGCACGGACGCAAAAGCACCAAAAGAAAATGCAAATGTAAAAACAACCACTGAAAAGCTAGCCAAAAGCAACGCCGAGGTTAAACTTACCACAGAGCCAAATGAAAGCAAAGGCACGTTGACAAAATGTGTTTACACGCTAAATGTCTACAATAGTAGTGGCCAAGTGATTGACACCTTCACTTCGCAGACCTATGTAGAAAATTCTTGTTCAGGATTCTTCAGCACTTGCAAAGCGGTTTATAGACATATGCTTGCTCATGGCGAACTAGGGATATAGTCTGAGAATATATTTCATTCTAATTACAAATGCGAAAATTTAAGCGGGGCTCAGGCCTCGCTTTTCCAAATCCAACGATCATGAACAAATACTTTTTATTCTTTCTATTGTCACTGGCCACAACGGTTTCCCATGGACAAAAGCTAAAGTCGGTGTACCTATACCTGCCATCACCCATGGCTACTTTTCGGGAAGAGGTTTATTTTCAGGACGGGATAAAAACATCCGTTCTCGATTCGCTGCCACAGCCCAAGCCCCAAGCCACTAGCAATGGCGATGATGAGGAACTGAGTGGCAGCATGTCGGTGACGCTAGATATGGGTAAAGTCTACCGAAACATCGTTATCAAAAAAAACAATGCGCCCCAACTGGTCGAAACCCGCTCGCTCAAAGGCCGCAACTACCTCGTTAGCGACGAGTTTCCGACCTTAGTCTGGAACACCAACTACACCGATGTAGATACGCTGGGCAAACACATATGCCACAAGGCTACCGCCACTTACCGAGGTACGACCTTAGTGGCCTACTATACCAACGATATTCCGATACCTGCCGGGCCTTACAAATTTGGCGGCCTGCCCGGTCTTATCGTCATGCTATATAGTGAAGGAGCCAACCCGCACTATTGGTTGCTTAAAGAAATTGAATACCCCTACACAGGCGATGTGCCCGTTAACGAAAAATACATAAATGCGCTGCCCAAACTCAGCTTAGAGAGCTACGTAAAAAAAGTAGATCTCGAAACTGAGGAGCGGATGCACATGATGATGAGCAAAATGCCCTTGATGGAAGGCGTAACCGTAGAGCGCAAAAAAGTTCGTGGCAGTGTAGAACAAGTATATGAGTGGGAAAAAAAATAAGCATAGAATAGGATGGCTTGTCCTATGCCTATTGCCTTTATTTGCGCAAGCACAGGTAAGCATACATGGCAAGGTAAGCCTCAAAGGTGAGGCTTTGGGCGGTGTGCGCATTGATTTGCGCCTTGCCACCGATTCCCGAATGCTGACCTACACCTTTAGTGATGGCCAGGGAAATTATCGTTTGCAAACCACGCAAAGTGGAAAATTTATTTTGCAGTTCAAATCACTTGGCTCTGAACCGCTTAGCCTGACTATTGCTCCAGCACAAACCGACACCCTTATTGACGTGCAAATGCAACCCGGAGGTGTACAGCGCTTACAAGAAGTGATTGTACATGCCAAACAACCCTACCAAAATGGCCGAGATACCATCGAACTGGCAGTAAGCTCCTTTGTACAAGGCGATGAGCGCAACGTAGAAGATTTGCTGCGCAAAATTCCAGGGATTAACGTAGGTAGCGATGGTAGCATCAAGATTGGCAACAAAGAGGTCGAAAAGGTAATGGTCGAAGGTGACGATTTCTTTGAAAAGGGCTACCGCCTACTTACGCAAAATATGAGCGTACAGCCGCTGGAAAAAATTCAGGTACTGCAGCGCTATTCCAATAACAAACAATTAAAAGGCATCGAAAACTCGGACAAGGTAGCCCTTAACCTGCAACTAAAAGCCGATAGTAAAAACCAATGGCTGGGCTCGGTGGGGCTGCAGGGCTCACCAGTCGGTCCAAAATATTACCAGGCTAGCGCCAACCTTATGAATTTTGGCAAGCGCAACAAATATTACCTCTTAGCTAGCGCCAATAACAATGGTTACGATGCCGTAAGCAGCATCAACCACCTTATTCAGTCCGGTTCGGCCAACGAACCCGGGCAAATTGGCTTGGATGTAAGCACGCCGCCATTGATTGATAATACACCAAACCTACCCAATTTCGATTATCAGCGCACGAATTTCAACAACGATAAGCTTATTTCATTAAATACGATTTTAAATCCCACATCTGCACTCAAAATCAAATGGCTGGGATTTGCCAACCCCACCAAAAAGTCTTTCTATCGCAATACGGTGCAGGAGTACAACTTGGAAGACATTCAGTTTACCACCACTGAAGACTATGCTTTCGCCCGCAAAATCGACAATTATTTCACCAAACTGGAACTGCAATACGAACCCAGCCCGCATACGACAATTAACTATACCGGTACACTGGGCTCGCTGAACACCAATGAGCTGGGTACCCTGCTTTTTAATAACATAGCCAGTTTAGAAACCACCAAAAACAAGGGCTATCTGACTAACCACAACCTAACGTACAGCTACAAGCTGTCGGAGCGGAAGGCTCTGGTCAGTTCCATCCGCTTCATCAACCAGCAGTCGCCGGTTGATTATAGCATCAATCAATATTACTACCAAGACCTCTTCGGCCCCGACTCGGTAGGCGAGGTACAACAGCATATAGAAAACAATCTGCGCTATCTGGGGGCTACCACGCATTATATAAGCCGGCAGCAAAACGGCAATTTTTTCGAGCTGGGGTTGAGCTCAACCTATCAACAGCAAAAGCTCAACACGCAGTTGCTGCTACTCCCCGGCCCCGAAACGGAGTACAAAACAGTGGCGTCCCCACCAGAATTTGCCAATGAAATGACCCTCCGCTTGTTTCAGACTAATCTTATCTCTAAATACACGGTAAAACACCGCAGCTGGGAATTGACTCCCCGCCTGCAATTAGGTATGGTACATAGCAGGCTGATTAATTTTGAGGAACAAAAACGCAAAAACAACCTGCAGCTCTCGCCTGGCCTATCAGGAAAATGGGCCATACACTACAAAGGACGGCTGGAAACTGATTTGTTTTTTCAACAGCAGAACGCCAAACTTACCGACCTGATCCCCAACTATTACACTACCGGTGTACGCAATTTTATCAAAGGAATGGATAACATAGCTACTTTGAGCAGTTCGGGCGGAACACTCCTGTACACCTACGGCAATATGAGCGACCGTTTTTTTGCCAACCTCCAAATTAGGCATCAGATCCTGTTTGACTATATTGGAACGGAAAGTGACCTCAACCCCAATTTTAACCTCGTGCAACAGCGCTTGCTCCAAGACAAAACCCTGACCTATGCTAAGGCCGAGCTCAACTATTTTGTGAAATCCCTAAACGGAAATTTACGGTTGGATATGGGCTTCAATACGGTTGATTATGAGAACGTAGTCCTCGGCTTGGGGCGCCGGCAAATCCGCACAAACAGATATGACTATGGGCTTTCGTTCAGAAGTTCGTGGAAATCCTGTTTCAATATGTATACAGGGTATAGCCTACAAACCAACAGTTACCGAATTGAAGGTGAGATAAATAACTTAACAAATAGCCAGGCTTTTTTGAATCTCTTTTTGCGCTTTGACGACAATCTGCAGTTCAGCCTCAAGAACGAATCTTATCGCTTTGGAGCCATGCCTCAACAAAAAGCCCAAATGTATTATTTTTCGGATTTTTCAGTGTTTTACGACTTAAAAAAATACAAAACCCGATTTGACATAACGGCTAAAAACATCTTTAACACCCGGTCTTTCAGAAATGCACTGCTGACTGATATCTCGCGCTCTACCACCGAATACCGGCTACTGCCCCGGTACATAAGCTTTGGAATAGACTATAATTTTTAACTTTTTATAAAACGCTTTTAGTGAAAATCGTTAGCCTAATTTAAACATCAGCTACTTGAAAATGATAGGGCTTTCTCCCTTCTGAAGACTATCGCTCGCCCCATATTGATCGCAAGTGTATAGGTTATAGAACCGAAAAAAGGTTTCAACCCGATTTACACTTTTTAAATTGTGTCACCCATCTGAGCACATGGAAAATAAGAAATAATGTAAACATAATTACTGAAGACATATTTGGATGCTTTATAATGGCATGTAGGCTATAAAGACCTGCTAAGGATATAAATATTGAGAAAGTGATCTCCATTTCATCACTCAAGCTCTTTTTGATTATGTGCAACGAATGGAGTACGATTTTTACACTGAGTATGATATAAATAACAGCCAATATCGCGTAAAGAACCGTGTCCCACATGATAAAGAAATCAAAATCATTTAGACAGATAGGGAATTGATATAGAAAGATAAGTATTGCCATAAAAAATAATAGCGTGAACTTTCCGTTTGGTAATGGCAAAAGCAACAAAAGCAGTATCGTAATAATATTGATAAAGTCTCGATATTTTATAAGTTTTTCATTTAAATAGTGCATCGTTATACCTTTTTGAGTTTATATCTCAAAACTACCTTTCTTTTAACATCAAAAAATTGATAAAAGGCAAAAAATGAAACTGATGCTTAGATTATTTTTGGCCTCTGATACGGCTTAAGGTAGATTGGGTAATGCCCAAATAAGATGCGATGTACCGTAACGGGACTCTTCTTAAAATCGTAGGATAAAGACTCACCAATTGTTCATAGCGTTCTTTTGCGGACAACATACGTAATGCATTGGCTTTTTCCTCGCTTTTGATATAATAAGATTCGGTCAGTGTACGGCCTATAAAATTAAATTCCAGATGTTTCTTATAGAGCTGCATCAGGGTATCATAACTTAACACAAGGGCCCGGGTATCCTCCAGAGCTTCCATAGCCTCAAAGCTGGGGGCCTGATTATAGAAACTGTATACCGAAATCGCCAAATCTCCTTCGAAAAGCAACCATGAGGTAATATCTTCGTGATCTCGATCTAGATAGTATGTCCTTATGGCACCCGCCAATATAAAATATATGTTTTTGTGAATCTGACCGATATCTGCCAAAAGGGCACGTTTAGGATAACTGACCACCTTAGTGGACGACATTATTTCGGATTGGAGCTCCGAAGTGGTTGGGTATATCCGGTCAAAAAAATCGATGATTTGTCGGTAGTCGCTATTGGATTGCATAGATGGATTAAAACATTTCAATATTGTCGATTATTGTTCACAAAATCTATACGTTTTATGATCAGAAAGCCTTTTTAGATATAATCTCCTTTCGCCATAATAAGTATCAATCCTATCAATTACTGCGATGGGCGAGTCGATACTTAGCCTATTATAGACCGTGTCATTTCGCACGAAATTATAGGTGCCATTGAAAACAAGAATATCTTGCAAACCAATATGCTCACCACAATTTTTCCAAATGGAATTTGTTAAGCTCTTATTCTTGCAAGAACAAAAGAAGAAACTTACACTTAAAAAGACAAGAAGAAATTTTAGTTCCATCTGAAAATCACTTTCTATAATATATACTACAGCAATAATACACAATGTATACATAATTTTTCTAAAACTATTTCACATCGGCTACTGTTCTTACCATACAAAGCGGCTATTAGTTACCTTTCGAAAGAAAGAACCAACATAAAAATTGGCGTCGTACAGTGAAAATCCAATTGTCATAAAAAACGTTGGGTGACGAAACAAAAAAGAGGAAACGATAAGAAACATAAAAATTACTGTACGGATAAACGCTAAGAGAAAGGGTCTGATGAACATCAGGCCCTTTTGACGTAAAAAAAGTCACATCCTAGGATGTGGCTCAACAACATTGATATATTTATTTGTGATGCCTTTTATTAGTATGAATGAATAGACTTGGACACCTTCCAACTGCCATTCTCGTAGACCAAAGTCACCAGATCAGTCATACTAAAATTGTCAAATTTTAGCGCAATCTTTGCAACCATATAATCTGCCGACTTTTCTACGATCTTCATATTCACTTTGCAGTTCAGGATTTCACCCTTTTGTTTTTTCAAAGATTTTATCAAAGCATCGCGTCCGTAGGTCGATGTATTGGAAGCGTGGATCTTTTGACTGAAATCTTCGGCAAACAACTGCTCCACACCCGCTGATTCTCCCTTTGTCGTTACCGCAATATAGTGATCCAAGGCGAAGTCTGCTGTGGAAAGGTTAACGCTTACTTCCTTTGATTTTGAACCGGGTTTATCAATTGCCATAGCCAAAGTGGATACTGCGATTAAAGCTGCCGCTGTTATTGTTTTTATTAATCTTTTCATAATGTTGCTATTTCGTTGTGTTAGTTTATTTGTTCTTATTTGTTGACTCAAAACTACAACACAATCAGCCCTAGCCTACGGGCTTTAGACTAACCAACAAGAAAACTCGGTGAACGACGGGAATGGGCAGGTGAATTAAACTCCTGGTTGCGAAGGTGAAACTTTGGTAAACCTAATAGGTAAGAATATCGGATAAATGAATATTATTTTTTAGTTTTATAGTAGTCAATTTAACAACATTTACTACTGTTAACAGTTTTATGAAAGTACAAGTATCTGCAAGTTTTAAAAAACATGCACGTAAAACGATCTCATCCATTTTCGTTTTTGCATTTACCTATATTTTTTTGCTCTTATTTGCAATCGGAATAACGATTGGTTTTACCATGTTAGGTATATTAATTTTTACTTCCAAACCGATGTTCTTAACGGCTGTTGCATGCATAGGCCTGTTCGCTTCGGGTCTTACAGTCTTATTTTTTCTAGTAAAATTTATTTTTGCTTCGACAAAAGTTGATACCAGCCATCTGACACAAATTACTGCGCAGGATGAACCTGAATTATTTTCTCTAATCCACCAGATTGTCAACGAAGTTGATACCAGCTTCCCAAAGAAAGTGTTTCTATCTCATGATGTGAATGCTTCGGTGTTCTATGATTCAAGCTTTTGGAGTATGTTTCTTCCGATAAGAAAGAATCTACAGATCGGAGTGGGATTGATAAATGCAGTGACCCAACAGGAGTTAAAAGCCATCCTTGCCCATGAATTTGGACATTTTTCGCAGAAAAGTATGAAAGTCGGCAGTTATGTTTATCATGTCAATCAAATTATTTACAATATGCTCTATAAAAATGAGTCGCTGGATAACACATTTGAAAAATGGGGAAATGTAAGTGGCTACTCTGCTATTTTTATCGGCATATCGGTTTTTATTATCCAACAGATTCAAAACATCCTGAAATATCTTTACAAATATGTCAATTTAAATTATTTGGCATTGTCCCGGGAAATGGAATTTCATGCAGATGAAATTGCTGCACATGTAGCAGGTTCTAAAGCATTAGCAGACTCTTTATTACGGTTGGGTTTTGCAAATCATGCTTTAAATTATGTTTTCAACTATTATGAAGGAAAAATTGCTGAAAATATTCGTAGTAATAATATCTATCACGAACAGCATTGTGTAATGCTTCTTCTTGCTGAAAGATCCAGATATCGTATACAGGAAGGTTTCCCGCAAATCGACTTAGCCATATTAAAAAAGTATGATAAATCGAAATTGAACCTCGAAAATCAATGGGCTTCACATCCGACAGATGAAGAACGTGTGAAAGCCTTGTGGAACCTTGACATCATAAAGAACGATGTTTCAAATAAACCAGCTATTGCCTTGCTCTCCAATGGGGCTGCAATAGCAGATCAAATTTCTGGCAAGTTATTCTCAAATATTCAATATCAGCAGCCTCCGGCTGTTTTACAACTAAAGGAATTCAAAGATAATTTTGAAGGTCAAATTAACAGATATACAATTGATCCAAAATTTAATGATTTTTATGATTATAACGCCCCTGTACTACAAGGAAATTCATTGGCTGCCGAAAAGCCGTCAGGGCTAACATTTGACGCATTGTTTGCCGATAGTAGAATCGATTCATTTTATGAACTCAACAGTCTGAAAAATGATAAACATGTCGTGGAAGCCATACAAAAAGGGGATATTAAATTAAAAACCTTCGATTATGATGGCAAAAAATATCGGGATGTTGATGCCGATGAATTATTGCTAAAAATTGATCATGATATTCAGGATATTACCAATCGGATAGATGGCTATAATCATCAAATACATCATTACTTTTTACAACTTTCTATCGTACAGGGCCTTAAAGAAGAATTTGATCAGAAATATTATGATTTCGCAGCTTTCCACAAAACTTTTGATGAGTCGCAGGCGATATATGATGAAATGAATGAAAACACTGCATTTTTCTTTGAAACGCTGACATTTGGAGAAATCGAAGCGAGAATAAGCGATCTTAAAAGAAGGGAGGTAACTTTCAAAAAGAAATTAGGCAAGCTTCTATTACTACAGGAAAACATACGGCCCGCAATAGATACAACCTTATTCTCATCACTAAACAAATATATCGATACTGACTTATTATATTTCAATATAGATCGCTACGTAGAGGAAAACCTCCAAATTCTGCTACAGGCTATCGCAGAATATAAAAGATTGTTAGATGATATCTATTTTTTTAAGAAAAAAACGTACTTAGATTTTATCCTTACACTCGAGCGGGATAAAAATCAACAATAAAAATAAAAGCCACATCTTAAGATGTGGCTTTAAACAAACATTTCCTTATACCTTGCTATTGCCGTTCGAACAGTTTAGCAAATGAGCCAAGGATAAATCCTATTTACATAAAATTTAGCAGAGGATGCCTATTTAAGGGATTTCACATAGAATGGTATCTCAACGTTTTCCTTCACCACTCTGCTTTCATTGAGAATATCCATCATGATCAGACCCTGGTAATACGGTTCTACCGATCGTTCACCGAATGTTCTGTGTATACCAGTAATTTTTCCTCGGGTCTGAAAACGTTTCCAGTTGTGATCAATATATCCATAGGATTCTGCTAGCATAAATGGTCCTTGATATTCCCAGTATTTTACACCGAGCTTTTCATTACTATCGTCAAATACGATTTCTTTATTTACGAGCTCTGAGATATCACTGTCAAGTCTCAAACTCATATACTGCCCAGCATTGGAGTAAACATTGTATGCATACTGAGTATACTGATTCGCCGTACCAAGGTCACTTGTTAACGTACCGGCCGAGGAATACATGGAGAAAAAGTTGAAAGAAGGGTTTTCGGTCATCACATAAATGATCAATCCTTTACATGGGACATATTCAATGGCAGTCAGATCCACGTTACCTGTCAATATTCGTTCGTCATCTTGTCCACTTCCTTTATAAACTTTGCCTTTAAAGGAAAAAGATAAGTGTCCGCCAGATTTGTCGTATTTAAAATCGGAGATTTGAAAAGATTTTTCAGCTTGAAGATGTGGCGCAAAATAGTGGCCGTTATTCGAAGAATTCTGCTTAAAATACTGTGCCTTAGCCAATGCACCATTATGAAGCAAAGTGAGCTTTAGTTCGGAATAGTTTCCATCAGATTCCTTAACACCTGTAATAAGATTGATATTACCACAATTGTCCAACGTATAATCATAGCTCACCTTTCCCCTGACCGCATGGTTATTGTCCGAAAACAAAATGCTCATGCCAGAAACGGGGTCGTTGTCTTCTGATTTTTTGCAACCAACAACTGAAAGAAGGTAAAAAGATAGTAAAAAAAGTAACGGTCTATACATCATATAAGCTTAAATTTCATCAAAACAATCAAATATTTACACAAACTATATTAAAAATATAAAATTAATCAAATATTGATATAATTTCAAAAAAAACTTAATTCTACACACAATAAATTAACAAAATAAATTTCATTAAAGAAAACTGTAAGGAATAAATCCCATCCCTTCATAGGGTTTCTGGACGATCAAATACAGTCAAAGCCTCATAGGCCAATATGGGGGCATTATTTCATACGCATTATTATCAAAGACAAAAAAAGCGTAATATTGATATTTCAAAACAGATAGGTATGCAGAGAGCATCCTCTCTTGGCTAACCAATCAAATTGATGAGTGGTCTGCCTGATCTATTTAACGATAAAAATTTCTTATAATAAAGCGGCGGCTTCCGTCTTTAAGATATATGGAAGACTTACGAAACAAATGAATAATGAGTGGGCCATGTTCTAGCCAAGGAAACAATGCTCCTATTTTTTCCTGCGCAAAAATTGGCCCTTTGTATCAAAATAGAGTTTATTGTCATTCGTTAACTCCAATTTATACCCGCTATCGGACTTATCTATACTCTCAACGCCTATACCATTATAATTTTCTCTCAAATAAGATTGAATGGACAATGGAAAAAAACTGCTGGGTAGCGCAATACCATCTGGCGCCTGAACTTCAATCCAGTTACCTAACTTACCAAAATCGATCTCTGTATAATCAGCTAATATCACTTCGTGAAATGTTCCTGTAGCAGTGGGTGATTTCTTTGCCTTCACTTCAAGTATCTGTACATTCGGAAAATATTTCTTGATAAATACCAGCGCACTGTCAGGTAAAGGAGTATTCTCAAAAACTTCAGATTTAACTTGACTGTCTTTGCCAGCACTATAATTTCTATCATTCTGAGCAGCATTGGAACATGCACAGAAAATTAAACAAGTCGGTAATACCAAAAGTAGTTTCCACATGATAGTTTTTCGTTTATATAGTAACTTAAAAAAAGGTAAAAATGTTTTAAGTATCTTATCCTTTTTTAAAATCACTGTCTCTTCATTAAATTATATTTGAGAATGTCTTTAGGTCTATTGATCGGTTAGTCAAGAATACCGAAGGTTGGAACAATAAAGTCTACCATATTTTATTGAAAACCACACAAAAATAGCCATAGAGGCTTTCGTTTATGGTATTGATTCAGTCAGAAATGTTCGTTTTTGTACAAAAAACTGGTTATAAAATGTACATTACCGTGTTGTGTTCACTTAAGTTTTGGCAATAGACCACCTATCGATCTGCATGAACACCGTATAGATATAAATTTAATTAAAAAGTTACGTCTTTCGAGGTGGCCTTTATTAAAGATTTGATTTGCCGCAAATCCTACAGGCTTAGGCCAACGTGAAGGAAAACGCGGTGAACGAAATGGGAAGGTGAAACCTTTGCGGCTAGCGTAGATTTCTAATAGCCCTTTTCCAAAGAGACTTCATTGAGCAAAGGTTGCCCTGCAGCCATTCTTCTATAATTATCCACCACTTGCAAAACCGAAGATCCAATGTTTGTCCTACTCGCAACATGAGGTGTTATAAAAATAGAGCTGCAATTCCAAAATGGGTGCTCTTGGGGTAATGGTTCTTGATGAAACACATCGAGATAAGCGTCGGCAATCTGTCCTTTGTCGATAGCTTCTATTAAATCATCATCCACAAGATGATCACCCCTACCAACGTTAAGTAAAACAGCTCCCATCGGACATAAAGAGAAAAGCTCATGATTTAAAATTCCGCTGGTGGCGTCAGTCAATGGCAAAACATTCACAATAAAATCCGTCTGCTCAACTGCTGAAATAAGGCCCTCAATACCTGTCCAAGAAATGACTCCCTGTATATTTTTTGGAGAATTGGACCAACCATTAACCTTGAAACCTAGCTGAACCAATCTTTCGGCGACATATCCCCCTATTTCACCTAATCCTAAAACCGTTATACACGTTTGACCAATGGATTTATACTCTAGGGGATGCCAATGTTTTTTCCTGTTTTCCCTAGCATAAGCCGAAAAATTCTTCATCGAATGCATCACACAGGTCAAAACATGTTCAAACATATCGCTTTTTAACATGGGATCTACAATCCTACAGGTATGAATATGTGATGGTATAGATTTTGGGAATAAATGATCTATTCCGGCTCCCCCAGATTGGATAACTTTTAAATTGGGAAAATGAGTATAATAACCCGCCTCAGGCTTCCAGCAAAGAGCAAACTCGACCTCGTCATAGTTTTGGATATTCGGATAGATCTCGACTCTTGTTTCAGGTAAATGCTTATTGATTTCGAGCTTCCATTCTTCAGCCCGGCCGCTATTCAGTATCAATGCTATACTCATGTTTCTTTTGTTTATACGAAAATAACATTTATCTTAAAAACATCAACAAATTGTGGTAAACCACCTCCTAAAAAACTACCCGAGGAAGGTTAATGACACGTTAATTCGACCAGCTTTTAACTTTTGTCAATCGGCTATATGCAATGCACAGTAATAAGCTCAATCTATCGATTAATCTTCTTTTTTATAGATGAAACATCCCGCCTCAGAAGGGTGGTCAAGAACTAGGCTTCGCATATCTTCTCGCCATATCAAGTGAACAATCATAAAATCACCGGCAGCAGAAACGGTAAAAAAAATAGCAAACAACAATATATGAATATTTCCACTGTACCATGCATAGATAATAGGAATGATCCCTAGGATAATCGATGGCATCAATGCACCTATGATATACTGTCGGACACGAAGTGGCTCCCTGCAATGGCAATAAGGTGTCAACATCTTCAATAAAACACCGAATTTGATCGATCTGAACCCTTTTTTGGTATAACAAGACCAAGTTATCCCATGAATTAGTTCATGCACCATTACCCCTATGACTACTATAAGGACACCTAACAACGCAGAAGATAACGACGTTATTTCTAACATATTTTTGATAAAAACAAACGGGTTTTCATTGCGTCCCCAAATAAGATAAAATGGTAAGGTATACAACAGTATAATTGGAATAAATAAGAAAAGGGCAAAGATATTTGCCTTGTACAGATCTATAAACCGTTCTTCTTTAACATAGCCGGAAAGTGATTCCATTTCCATATGGTTCTTTGTTAGGATTTATAAATGATACTCCTTAAAAATAATATAATTTTTAGTTCCTCACAAGGAACACAGGAAAGTGTGACGAACGTCGGACTTTTTGGACTATAAGAAGCCAATCTTATGATGTGGCTATCTCACTCTTGGGCTTGTAATGCATTCAAAGAAAGGAATGAAAGGACCGAAAAAAGTATTTCATAAAAAAAGGGTTGACCAAAAAAGATTGGGCAACCCGATGTATTATTTTATATTCCAATATTATTTGCGCTGACAATCGGCTGACCATGCCTTACCATCTTTGGTATAACCAATCGTTAGTTTACCAGCATCAATTCGGATAAGTCCTGTACCCGCTGAACCGATATTGATCAAGACATTATCTTTTTTCTCGAAATCAACTCCGTTAAGATTAGGGATACCATTTCCAAATGCGAAATTATAGGAGTTACCTACTTTGGTCACCGTAACTGTTCCCTCTGCAGCAGATACATCGTTATCATTGTCATTTAGATCATCAAAAGAGATAGTACCTTCGTATTTTCCAATAAAAAGATCATTGTCCGCAGGATCGTCATCTTTGCTACATGACGTAAAGCCAATGAAAACTGTTAAGATAAGGACACCCAGTCCTAATGTTTGAATTAATTTTTTCATACGTTGATGTGTTAATGTGTATATTCATTTTTATAAACGATGAGTAAATTTCAAACATTATGCCATCAGACAGTAAGGATATCAACACAGGTATCAATAATCGGAGAAGAGGTATAAATACCCTAAGGGCGTATAAATACAGTTTTCTTTTCACTAAATAAGACTGTATTTAGCAAAATTCATTCATACTTAGACCACTTGGTTCAGGTCAACGCCCCCCAACATCGGCTTTGTTCTAATTAGAAAGCCACATTCGATTTAAAATGCTCTTTCCTTCAAAAATCAATGGCAATGGTAAAATGAAATTGGCAATGAAATGTGATATCGTCAGAGTCCGATCAAAAAAAACGCTGAACGCCAGCAGTTGGATGACGAAATGCTAAAATTACAGACTCACCCCCAACGTAAAGGCTACCCCTTTTGACTCCAGATCTACATTACCATAACCAATCCCTGTCAATGGTAATTTAACAAAAGGTTTCACACCGACGTTGATTTTGTCATTGATTTTCTTTTCAATGGATATCGAAAAATCTGCAACGCCAAAAATATGTTGATTCTCACCGTTGACTTCATAGACGGCACTTTTCTTATCTCCACCATAACTCCCTCCCCCTTCGTAATCAAACGTATATTTCTCCTTCAGCATAAAATAACTTGAAAGTCCGGCGCTGACATTAAATTTCACTTTTTTACTTTTCAGTACGGTATAACTTGCTGTTAGCGGCACATCAATAACATCACAAACGGCACTTACACTGCTCGGTAACTGGGTCAGCTCTGGCGGGTTTGATGGCGTATAAAATTTATATGCAGACTTATAATTTTTCTTTGCATAGGTTGCTCCCACAGAAACACTCAACCCTTTGGTCACAGGATAGGAATAGGCTAAACCGATATTTTCACTAAGGGAAGATTTACCTGCCCCCCTGACACTCGTTAAATCCGGCCCCGCTAAAAAATTAATAGCCGAACGCTCTTTTTGCGATGGGGCTATTTGTTCGTCACCTTTTGATTGATAAATGGACGCCAAACGATTAGCCGTAGCTTCGACGGGGTCGGATTTAAAGCTAAAACTTGGTAATGCTTTTACATTGTATTGCATTTTGGGAATTGAAAAAACCGTATTCAAATTAGTCGCTTGCCCCGGCATATATTTCGCGTCGCCAATATCTACGATTCGTATACTTTGCAATAACTCTGCTTCAATTGCAGTTTGTAACTTAAGCACTTTCTCTTCTTTCGATTGATACGAAATCCGTGGTCCCTCCTGTTGTGGATCAACAATAGGGAAGTCTAGAGAGTCAACAATTTCGTTATCCGGAATTGCTTCTTTATGTGCTGAAACGGGCTCAGTTGTTCTTTCTGATGATTCGTTTATCAAGCGTAAATCGCTATTCCAGGAGAAAAACACCGCGAAGACGGCCGCTATAGCAGCAGCTAATGCTGCTAATACGACAATCTTTTTATTTTTTGATCGCCTCTGCTTATTTAACCGGAATTCAATATCGTGCCAATGTGATTCATCAAAGTCAAATTTCGCATCATTGAGACCGTCCCTAAAAATCTCATCAATCTTATTCTTATCCTTTTCCATCATGTTTTCTCCTCAGTTTTACCACACGCTGCACGTTGATTTTTCACCATTTCAGCCAATCGACCACGAGCCTTATGTAGATTGGATTTTGATGTCCCAATAGCAATACCCAACATGTCACTGATCTCCTCATGTCCATAACCATCTATGGCATAGAGGTTGAAAACCGTCCTATATGCTGGCGGAAGCTGATGCACCATTGCCAATAGATCTTCATAGTTTAATTTTTGGCTGATCGTATCATCATAAACGATTGTTTGCTCATACATCGCTACATCCACAAGTATGCCCTGTCTTATCTTTGCCCGATAAAAATCAATTGCTGTATTTGTCATGATCTTTTTGATCCACACAGAAAAAGGTTTTTGATAATCGTATTTACTTATATTTTTAAATACTTTAAAAAAACCTTCATTTAATATACCTATGGCGTCCTCCCTATTATTCGAATAACGTAGACATATCCCCAAGGCCATCGCATAATAGAGGGTATAAAGATCTTTTTGGGCCCTACGGTCACCATCGATACATCCTTTAATAATATGGATAGATTTTTCGTCAACTTCAGGTATCGCCACTCGATATTGCTTCTTTCTTTTGATAAATATAGTATTAAGTCTAATACGAACGGATAATTCAAAAGGTTGCCTGCAAAAAATATTTTTTTTTCGCCTCATCTCAAGGCAACTTTTTACGCTCAGTGCTCGTAGTAACAAGACAACATTTTAAAACAAACAACGATGAAATCAAATAAAAACCAGGCCGCGGCAGCCTTTATAGCCATGATCAGCTTATTTTCGGCATGCTCAAAAAGCGATGGTGATGGCCCAGATGTTGAAAACAAAAACAAAGGCGTACAGTTAACCACCAACAGCCAATTCGGCAGTATCCTAACGGATGAAAACGGAAAAACACTTTATTTCTTTTCCAATGACACAAAAGGAAGTTCGACATGCAGCGGCAACTGTTTGGCAACTTGGCCCGTTTACTATAGCAGTGAAGCAAGTACGGACGTCAAAATCGATAAAAGCCTACTTGGTGAAATCATCCGTGAAGACGGTTCCAAGCAGAGTACCTTCAAAGGCTGGCCCTTATATTACTATGCTAGCGACAGTCAATCTGGTCAGGCAAAAGGTGATGCCGTAAATAAAATCTGGTATGTCGCAAAACCCGATTATTTACTTATGGTTGCCAATGCGCAGCTCATCGGCCATGACGGTAAAAATTATTTAGGTGATTACACCGAAGGAACAGGAAAAACAATCTACCTGACTGACGACAAAGGGAGAACACTGTATGCTTTTAAACCGGACAAGTTCAATAAAAACAATTATACGGAGGCAGATTTCAGCAATGACGCCATCTGGCCAATCTATCAAAAAGAAACAGGTTCATTACCTTCTCTTGTGGGCTCTGCGGATATCGCTGTAATCTCCGTTTTTGGAAAGAAACAACTGACATACAAGGGCTGGCCGATATACTATTTCGGACAGGATCAGCAACGGGGAGATAATAAAGGAATCAGTTTTCCTCGTGTTGGTGTATGGCCTATCTTGAACGATAATACTGCAATCGCTCCAACAAATTAATCCAATCCTAATCAAATTAAACCTATGTTAAAAAAACAAGAAACAGCAAATACTGGTCGGACAAGTCGTCCTTTCTTAGTGTTGTCAATGACGATAGCTGCCATTGTATTGACAGCCTGCACCAAAAAACAGGCCCAAGAACTTAGCCCTGATCCCGACGGTGGAGATGAGCCCGTAACGGTAACGAATGTCTCCTACAACAATTTTGCTAAAGCACTTTTGGAAGCTAAATGCAGTTCCTGTCATGCCCCCGGACGCGGTGCCAGTGCAAAGTGGACATTTAGCGGATATTCATCTGTAAAAGACAATAGCGCAAAAATCAACAATGCAGTATTGGTTACCAAATCCATGCCGATAGGCGGCTCGCTGACAGCAAAAGAGATTGAATTGCTGGACGCTTGGATTAAACGAAATACACCTGAAAATTAATATTCTGTATATGAATAAGATCAGCATTTATAGCATACTCTTCCTTATGGTATTTGGGGGTATTGCGGCATTCGCACAAGAAACATCGTCCTTGGTTTCAAAAGAAACAAGTATCACTTTCTTTAGCAGTGCTCCTTTGGAAGACATCGAAGCGAAGAGCACGCTAGCGGCATCTGCCATGAACATCAAAACCGGAGATATTATCTTTCGGGTAAAAAACACCTCGTTTCAATTCGACAAAAAACTTATGCAGGAGCATTTTAACGAAAATTACATGGAAAGTGATAAATATCCCTTGTCAGAATTTAAAGGAAAGATCGAAGGTGTCGAAAAATTAATCAAAGATGGCAATTATACCTTAAACGTAAAAGGAACATTGCAGATTCATGGGGTGACTAAACCCTACACAGCTGCAGCGATATTCAATGTGAGGGCTGGGATAATAAAAGCCACGGCAAGTTTTCCGGTCAGGCTCGCGGACCACAAAATCACCATCCCATCTATCGTCGGAAAAAAAATTGCTGAAGTAGTGAAAATCAAAGTTGAGGCGCTATACAAACAATAACAACACGAATTTGTTGCAAATGAGAAATATACTATTTATAATCCTGTGTTTTGCTTCGGCAACAACATTCGCCCAGGAAGACCTTGATAAATTAATACATATCGAGGATCCAAAAAACGAAAAAGTTACAGCAACCTTTAAATCGGGCAACCTAATCAATCTAAAAACAACCGAAACTATTCATCGCAATGAAATGGACTTTAGGGTAGACCATCGTTTTGGCGATATCGCTGGCAGTGCTGGTGGTGCCAAGAATTTCTTTGGGCTCGATAATTCGACTGACATTAGAATTGGTTTTGACTATGGCCTGCTCGATAATCTGAATATAGGGATCGCTCGGGCAAAAGGAGCAACGGAGGTCAGGCAGCTCTATGAGGGAAACCTGAAGTACCGATTTCTCGGACAAACAGTTGACAATGGTGTACCTGTGTCTGTTGCATTTTTTGGCAGTACAACCATTTCTGGGATGGAGGCTGCTGAGGATAAGCAGTCGGCGGCTAGCTTTACCCGTTTCAGTGACCGCCTCAGCTATGTAACACAGCTGATCATCGCACGAAAATTCAGTTCCAATTTGTCGCTAACAGTGGTTCCTTCTTATCTCCATAGGAATTATACTGCTTACAATGACCAAAATGATCTCTTTGCACTTGGGATTGGCGGTCGGGCCAAAGTCAGTAATCGGATAGCAGTTGTCGCAGACTATATATTTCCTTTCCGGAAGTCATCAAATAAAAAATATCGCGAAGAAGTAAGTGGTCAGCGCTATTATAATGCATTGGGTGTCGGTCTAGAAATGGACACCGGAGGACATATATTCCATCTCAATTTTACAAATGCTACTGCGATTCAAGAATCGCAATTTATCAGTGAAACAAATAGTTCCTGGGGTAAAGGTCAATTTCGCTGGGGATTTAGCATTGCACGACGTTTTAACTTTAATAAAAAATAAAATTCGAACAGAGCCCTTTCAATCGAAAGGGCTCTGTTCGAATTTGACCTATTCAAGGACTATCACAAGGTTGTACCCATTTGTAAAGACCCATTGTTCTTTATCGACCATTCCGCTCCAATACTGTCAAAGCTACTATTTGCCTAGCATTATTACTTTGCAAGCATATTGCATAAAATACCTAATGCGTTTTGCCCCTTATTTATTTGATCTGCAGACTCGCTATTTTCGTAATTTGTCTCTTATTTTTCGCTAGATTTTTGCTTGTAGCTTACCATATATTCTTTCGGTGTACAACCAATGATATGTTTAAAAATACGGTTGAAATTTGTAATGCTGTTAAACCCGCAATTGTACGCTATAAAAGATACGCTATCCAAATGGTCCTTGTGCAGGCGACTACAAACCTCACTGATCCTAAGCTGATTGAGATAGCTAACAAGGGTCAATCCGGAATGTTTTTTGAAATACCGGCAAAATGCCTGTGGCGAAAGGTTGGCTCGTTTAGCAATACTTTCCAGTGTAAGTTCTTCTTTAAAATGGCTATCGATATAGCGACAGATCGATAAAATACGGCTTTTATGAAATGAATGGGCTTTAAACTTCCCGTCTGTTTCCGAACAAAGTGGTTCAGCATCTTTTGAAATAGCTGAAAGTGTCCTCAATAGATAAAAAAAATGCATCATTTTATCTATTTGATCTGAATTTTTCAATTGAATAATTCGATCTGAAACAATCTCATTTTCAGTGCTTGGAATTTTAAATCCGCGTGTATTATGATTTAAAAACTCTTTTAAAGAATCAAATTCACCCAACATAAATAGTTGCTGCAGCTTACCTAAAGGATCAAAAAAAATGGAAATCGAACAGGCTTCATTCTTTGAATCGGTTGCCAATGATTTAAAGACATGTGCATTATTTGCTGCAATAAAAAAGATATCGCCCTGTTGAAAGGGATGAACCTGCCCCTCGACAAGCAGCACGCCATCCCCTTTTACAACCCACATCAACTGCGCTTCCTGATGACGATGGAGATAGGGGTAAAAAGATTCTAAGATATCCTCCTGAACCCTTATAGTCTGCCCTTGACCAAATGGTACTTTAAAATCCACAGTATTCATAATTGTAAGTATTAGGTTACTTAACGTGCTAGATGTACATAAATATAAAGACTATAACCCTTACATTTACCATTAAGATTCACACATAATTGCAAATTATCAAAATTTCGATAGCATTGGATAATTTGTTGCTACTCTGCCTTTAAGGCCTTTAAAGGTACTGTCCAAAGAGGGAAAGAATTTCTCACTTTTCGGACAGTACCTTTTCTTACTGCGTGACACGTGTTACTGCGGGAAGCTTTATTTCAACTTCATAAGTACCTTCCATCAAAATCTGAAAGCCAAATACTGGATTTACATTGTGTGCCGGCAAGCCATCTACTTGCACGTATTTCATTGGAATGCGATAATAAATAAGAAAGCCCCAATCTGTCCCACTCTTATCGATGTATTTGGTTAAAGGAAAGGGGGCCACTTCAAAGTCGCATATTAATGAGTTGTCAGTAAGCTGAACGGGATTAAACTTTACATGTGTCTCGAACATAGGGCGATCTCCCCTTTTTAAAATCTCTCCATTTTTAGGGTTAAATGCTGTACCATTTTTGTCTACGATTTTGAGGATGACGCGTGCCCCATCATTTGAGATTTTTCTACATTCAATCTTAGGAGCTGTAATTCCGGTAAAAACCTCACTTGCTGTGGATCCCGTAGCAGCTTGATAGGTCACCTTAAACATATCGTCAATACTTGGCTCTACGACCTCGATAGTAGCCAGTTTGGGAAACAACTTTTCACCTCTAGGATTTGTCATTTTGACATCGAAATTATAACGGCCTAAAGGTAAATTAGCTGATGCCCTATTGAATACCAGCTGGCCGCTCACCGTGTTAAACTCCATAGGTGTTTTCTTGACCGTTTCCCTCTTTTTGTTTAATAGCTCAATAGTCGTATCGGTCTCTGCATTGAAAACCATACCTGGCTTAAACGTTAAAAGGTCAAATTGTTTAAAAAACACTTCCGGCGCAGGCTCACCTGAAGATTCGTTGCGCAGATTTAATAGTTCAAATTGATAAGGCGGCGTTGAACCATCCGTATTGATCCGGTCTGACATGATCAATGACATGCCGCGTTTACAATAAATGGTATTGTCCTTGTAGCGGATGCCATCACTCAAAAAACCATTATCGATCTTCTTACATGAAACGCTCAACCCGACCACAAAAATAAGGGTATAAAAAATTTTTAAATTCGCTTTCATAACTATCTTATTGAGCCATTTTTCCGGCGTTAAAAAATAAACGATGTGAATTGCTAAGCACATGTAAAATGCCCGTAGTGCTGATGATTCCTGAAGTCTGACAGTCATACGATTTATCAATTTCCTCCTTCGGAATGGCATTGTAATCCGGTTCCTCAGCGTCCAACGTACCGATGACCTTTGTATAATTTAGGTAGTCCACGTAATCTAAATAGTTGTTATAATCGCGCGTCCTGCGCAACTTAATATTGAACCTTACATTAGGTATCGCTCCAAACTTGCTTATAAAATATTTGTTGTCTGGCGTTAAATTATCCCGGTTTATTTTTCCATCGAATAAATAGATCATCATGGAGTCACGGAGCTCTTTTACTGGAATATTGTTGATCCCAAACTTAATATTCTCATCACCTTCTTCTGCAATTTTTTCTTGCTTTTTTGCTGCCACGTACTCCCTGACACCATAATCGCTTGTCGCAAAAAATGTCACATCTGAATTAACGATATCTTTGATACCGGCACGATCTATAATTTTGACCAATGAATCGAAGCTGCCATGATCCTTTAAAAAATCATAGGTCGTCTTGTTGACATGGGCTTCGCTCTTACCGCCGTCAACCTTATAGCTATCTTTCTCGCATGCGAAAAGAAAAAATAATAGCAATGCGAACAATCCTGTTATCTTTTTCATAATTCTTTTTTGGGGTTATACCTTTCCTCTCCAAAAGGAGGTTTGAATCAGTTTATTATTATTCTTAAACAGAGCCGGGTTGATCGGCCAATAAAATCCTTCTTGCCGGAAACGTGATTCTGAAAGCCAGGGGACAAAATTGCTGTATTGTCGCGTGCGCAACAGATCATAAAAAATCTGTCCCTCAAGGTAGAGTTCTTTTCCGCGCTCTACGATATACTCATACATAACTTCTTCTTTGGTCGAAGAATCGTTCACAAATGAGGATTCGTCAGCGCCGTTACGTTCTCTAAAGTCATTGATAATATTGATTGCCGTCGATATTTGATTTTTGTATAGCGCAATCTCCGCCTTCAGTAAACGCATATCCGACAGTCTATATACAATCAGGTTGTTACTGACATAAGGATCAAGTTTCTGTGTTGCGTTACGGTAAAATACTTTTTGATATTTTACACAGGTCGGCCTGTCGCTATCCAAGTCGGTGAAATTTCGTCGGCAACGAATATCACTATCGTCAAATGAGCGGGATGGCATCGATTTCCATTCCCATTGGTTTAAAGATGCATTCCAATACCAGTCCCAAACCTCTTCAATCTTATAAAAATGGTTTGACAAATAATCTTGTGGAACATAACATCTAGAATTGGTGCCTACGGTAGAAAGTTGGGCGGTGCGCAAAAACAAGTTGGCGATATGATGATTGGTACCTTCCCGATTATTCTCGCTCATGCTGATCTCAAAAATTCCTTCGGACGACAATCCTTCAAAAGTTTTATAGTAATTGGCCGTATCAGTAAGTGAGTACATACCACTGCTTATAATTTCATCGATCGCCTTGTCGGCCTTTTCAACAGCATCGGCATCTGGCTGGTTGGCATTGACATCGCTCATGGTGGCTTTCCATAGATAAAAATGAGCTAGCAATGCATTGACCGCCCCTTTATTGGCCGTTATTTTGGCATTTCCGAGTGCTGAATCCTGCCACGGCAGGAGATCTCGCGCTGCAATAGCGTCTTTTTCAATCTGCACCATCACGTCTTTCTTGGAACTTCGGGCCAATTCAGGCGCAGATATCGGATCCTCATACTCTTCGGTCACCAATGGTATGTCTCCCCATACACGCAACATCATAAAGTACGTAAATGCCCGTAAAAAGTAAGCTTCACCCAATATTTCATTCTTAAATTTCTCCGGACTTGTCACATCAGTCAATAGTTCATCTGACACTTTGGGAACGCGATTGATTATAATATTGCTCATGGTAACCGCCTTAAAGAAATTCGTCCAGTCCGCAAAATATTGAAGGTTGTACTGGAAGGTAAAATCACCATCTTGTATCCCCTCAAGGCCATCCCCAGAATATTGTATCGTAAAGTAATTCTTGGCAATAGCATCACCATACATAAAATAACGTGGGCTTGGATTCCAATTCCCTGAATTCATGACATTTCGGACCAATGCATAGTTTCCGGCCAGTGCACTCCTCAGATCACCTGCACTTTTCCAATAGGCTTCTGAAAAAGTTGAATTGATAGGCTCCTCGACCAAAAACTTTTTGCAGGATCCGAGGGAAAAAACGACAATCAGTAGAATCGCCAGTTTATAATTTAAAATAATTCTTTTCATCGTCTTAAAAAGTTAGTTCAAACCCTAAAGTGTATTTTCTTGGGATAGGATATCCACCGCCATTATATTCTCCGTAAGGGTTTACAGCCTCCGCATCCGGCAGTTTCTTGGATTTTTGCCATCGGGCAACATTGTCAATCGTCCCAAACAACCTAACCCTCGAAATATTCCACCGCTTGGTTATCCGGTCAGGGAGACTATAGGATAATATGAGATTTTTAAATCGCACATATGATCCGTTTTCCAGAAAGAAGGTCTGAGCCGATGTATAATAATAGCGATAGGTACCAATATCATACTTTGCATACTCGGCCTGGTCGCCAGGATTACGCCAAATATTAAGTTTGTCCAAATCCCGTATCGAATAATAAACAAAATTTGAGACCGCATCCCCCGAAGTGGAATTACTGAATTGATCTGCTTCAAACAGATTGAGTACATCCCGTCCAAAACCATAGGTAAAAAATAGGGTAACTGAAAAGTCTTTGTAGGTAAAAACGTTATTCCAACCACCAGTCCATTTGAAATTCGGATCTCCCAATACTCTTTTATCTGGGTTAAGACCACTATTGAATACATCAACAAAGTAATCTCCATCCACATCTTCAAAGTGAAAGTCCCCTGGGTTAAACACTCCATTTGAATTACGGTAACGTTCCCCAGTATATGGATTGACCGGGATGTCATTTAGCGTAGAGAATACGCCTAGTGTCCGGTATAGATAAAATGAATTTATTGGACTTCCCACTGAAAGAATATGGGATTTATCAAACCTGTCGCCATCCATTACCAGATCACGGCCACCATTAGGAAGATTCATAATCCGGTTCTTGACATAAGAAAGGTTTAAGTTGGCACGCCATTTTAAGGCAGATGACCTCGATAGCACATCTGCCGACAGCTGAATATCCACGCCGCTATTGCGGATGCCGACCGAATTTGTTTTGGCATAATCATAACCGGAAGTAACCGGGAGCATTACGTCAAAGAGACCATCGTAATTTTCTTTGTTAAATACATCAATGTTAGCAGTAAATCGCCCTTTATACATTTCCAGATCGACGCCAAGATTCCATTGCCGGTTCCGCTCCCAGCTTAGATTCTTTTGTGCTACACCATTCGTAAAATTTGGTGTGATCGCAACCTGACCGTTATACGAACTTGCCCCAGAATTGCCTTGATATCCACCGTTATTGACATTGTATAAGTTATATTGTAGATAATTGCTGGTCGGCAAAGCTCCGGTAAGACCATAACTACCTCTGATCTTTAATAAGGTAAGATGTGGATTATTTTTTAGAAAATTTTCTTCGGTCAAAATCCAGCCTACCGATGCCGAAGGAAAATATCCCCATTTGTTATTTTCTCCAAATCGCGAGGAACCATCGGCACGTATTGCTCCAGAAAATAGATATTTACTATCAAAATCATATGAAAACCGGCCGAGATAAGAAAGCTGTGACCATTTTTGAAGATCGGAATAGGCCCCAATATTGTTTTGTAAAAATCCGGTAACGACCTGGATTTGGTCGGAAACACCTTGACCACCCCAAGCTGATACAGATTGTATTTTATTTTTTTCCGCTTCTTGACCCATCAATAGATTCAAGGAGTGCTTGCCTAGCTGTTTGTTGTAGGTTAGAAAATTTGAAATCCTAACTTGATTGCTCTCATACGAAAATGCTGAGGAATAGTTCCCTTCCCCACTCATTAATGCGGATGGCCTATTATACTGCCTATTGGCCATATCTTTTATATAGGCTGATTGCGAAGTAAAGGTAAGTCCTGGCGCAATATTGAAGATCAAATTGAGGTTGGCGTTCAGATTAGAAGATTCATTGTTGTCGAGATTGTCATCATAGGTGCCTAACATAAAATCTCTTTTTGCCTGAGAAAGACTGATCAATGATGTGGGCATGCTTCCGGCACTCAAAGCGATCGGACTAACATCGCTCCCCGTCCCACGCGCCCGTTTATTGTAAGAATAGGCTACGATTGGATTGATTGTCAATCGCTCATTGATCGCTTTACTTGTCAGATTAAGCCTACCGGTATAACGCTTGAAACCTGTTGCTTTTATGATGCCCTGTTCGTCGTAATAATTCCCACTGAAGCGGTAGGAACTAATGGAAGAACCTCCACTGACGGAAAGATCTGCACTATTGATCTTTCCTTTCTGGTAAAACATATCCTGCCAATCGGTATTTCCGTTAAAGGCTGGATTAAGCGAGTCGGTTAACAGTATAGGCAGATACCTGTAATCATTGTCTGAGAGCTGATTTTTTAAAATATTAAGTTTTTGCTGCCGTTCGGTCCTTCCCAAAGTAACTTCGCGCAATTCTGGCCGCTGCGTGAGGCCTGAATAGCCTGAAATCATAAAACGCGGATCTCCATTGCGTCCTTTCTTTGTGGTAATCATCACAACACCATTAGCAGCTCTTGAACCGTAGATAGCCGCTGCAGAAGCGTCGCGAAGAACGTCAACGGATTCGATATCATTGGGATTTAGGCCAGCGAGATAATTGGTACCAGTCCCGGTATTGGGCGATACAAATTGCTCGGTAGGTTGGGGTACGCCATCAATGACATAAAGTGGATTACTGACGACCTTATAATAATCATCGCTGGAATAATTTAGGTTGACAGCGGAAGTACCCCTGACGGACAATGTCGGAGAGGCCCCCGGGGCACCGGAAAAATTCTGCACGTTGACACCCGCGAGACGTCCCTGTAAAAGCATATCGAAACTTGCCGCAGGAAGATTTTCCAAATCTTTTCCAGAAATACTCGAAATGGCGGCAGTGGCTTTTTTTCGGGAGGTTGTCTGATAGCCGATCACCACGGCCTCGTCCAAACTACTTAACGTCTCAGGCATGGTGAAGGTCACGTTTCCGCTGCTGGGAATAACTTGGCGCGTACGTTCATAACCCACAGAATTTGCTTCCAGAATATCACCTGTTTTACCTGAAATCTTAAAATTTCCCTGTTCATCGGTTTGCGTACTTTTTGATGTAACACAAAAGGATCGATAAGCAAAGTATTGGGAGGTGTAAGAAGAAATAAAAAACAGGTTAAATGGAAAGAGCCCGGTGCAATACCGAGCTCTTCTACAAAAAACTTAATTTTAGAATTGTCCAACTTTTTGGGGTCACTTCACTTTGGACAGCCCATACTATTAATATAACGAATTGAAAAGGCTAATATCCCAGTTTTGCCAATCGCCCATACATCTCTACATAGGCACATTGGTCTAAAAGCCATTTTGATTTATTAGCCTTCTGCAATGTCCAGTCAACATCAAAAAGCCCATCCTGATCCCGCATCTGATGCCATGCGAAATCAAGATTTTTGGCAAAGACAGCTACATATTTTCGATTTCCGTCTTGCTCAAATAGGCTAATAAAGCCCCGCATCATTACCGCATGGAACCATAGATTACTGTTTTTTAAGACTGGAAAATCTTTACCGTCTCTTATTTCAAAAAAATAGCCTAGACAGGCTTCAGCAAGCTGCTGTGCATCGTCTAGGTATTTCTTTTCTTTAGTCAACCGGTAAAGCAATGCAGCAGCCTGCAGCATCTGACCCGAATTATAAGAATATTTCGCCTTGTTAACCTTACCGTCAAGATGCATATTATCCCAATATAGCTTGTCTTCCGGATCTTGAAGCCCCGCTTTTGTCCATTCATATAAACGTCGACCTTCAAGTAGATAATCCTTTTGTTTGGTCGCTTCAAATAATTTTAAGGCAAACACTGCTGCCGGTGCATTCGAACAGGTGTTTTTAGATTCCTTTTTCTGCTCACACCAATAAATACCCCCTCCAAGTTTATTATCTTCTCCGCTCCTAACAAAGGTCCAAATCTCTTTTGCATGTTTGAGATAATCAGCCTTTTTGGTCTGTATATAACTATCTGTAAAATCAATACCCAGCCAGATGTTATCGTCATAAAAACGATCTGATGCTGGTGCTGAATTGATATAGGACGCATACCCAGCAGGTGTACGCTGTTCGTCTCTATATTCACGTAGTCCTACAAGCACCTTGTGGTCCAATATTTTCTGATAGGTTGCTTTATCCTTTGACAGTTCCATCAACGCATTTACTGCTGAGAAACTACCAGAAAAAGGCCAGAGATAAGCGTATTTTTTTTGCTGTTCAGCCTGTATAGTATTATTCAAATAGTCCGCCTTAAAATTTTCGTCAAAGGGATATTTCTCGGCCAGTAATTTATTTTTAGCGTTCCCATATTTGTCATAGATCACATCCAAAGTCTTCTGGGCATAATCAAAAAATTGACCGTTTTTAACCTGCGCCTGAGCTGTTAGACAGCATAAACCTGTCATGAGTGCTATCGTCGCTATCCTATTTATTTGTTTCATCAGCATCTATTATTCTAATATAGCCATCAGGACCTGACTGGTAACCTAATGGCTAGTATATAATCTATTATTTTACCTTCGTCTGATAACGTGCCAGACTCTCAAACAGCATTGCAGCGCTGGCATAGGCTGTAATTTCACTATTTCCGACCGGCGGCTGAGACCAGGAAGAGCCAAAGAATAAGGTCGGCAGGCTGGTCCCCTTGGTCCAGGCAATTTTGCCATTATTGACCAAAAACTTTTCAAATTTAGCACGGTAGTCAGGGTTAATCCCTTCGAGGTTTAGATAATCAACAAAATACCGGATAAATATGCCTTTGAACAACGCTCCATCACCATTACCCTCGTCGCGAAGGATATTATTTCCAACATCAATGCATCGGGTAATCGTATAATAACTTATTTTTTGCGCATCGACCAAATAAATCTGATCTTTGGTAATATTAAAAAGTTCAACGGCGGTACCCAGAAAAGTTCCTTGATTATAAGTAAGTGTTGTCTGATTGACAGCGTCAGTCTCCCCGTTGATATTATCATATACAGCACCTGAAGAGGGATTATAAAGTGTCGCCTTCTGCCATTCATAGATCTTTTTGGCCCAAGTCAGATAGTTCTCATCTTTTGTTAGATTGTAAAGCCTAGCTGCAAGAATACTAGCTGGTCCATTTGAACAGGCATTTTTGCTATATAGCATATCCTTGCGCCAAGCTAGTCCCCCAGCGGCAAATTGTTCATTCCAGCCCTTGATAATATCTTTCCACAAAAGTAAAACCGCATCGAGATATTGCTGTTCTTTTGTGGTCTCGTAGAGCCGCAGCATAGTGAGGGCATTCCATTCCATGTCATCGTAGAATACATTGTAATAGGTGTTGCCATTTTTCACTTTAACACCCTCAAACCACTTACTGAAATAGGTGCTGTACTTTGCATCCTTCGTTCGTAAGTAGGCATCAATAATCACGTCCATCGCGTGTGCATTGGGCCAGTATTGAAATCCGAGATCCGATTGATTGATGGCATTATTAAAATACCCAGCTTCATTCCAAAAACCGGTGATCATTTTACCGGATACCTGATCAGCAATTTCCGTCCAAGATTCCTGAATCGCATCGTCGTAGCGGTAAGTATCCTCAACTTTTGTACATCCAAACAGTAAAAACAGCATGGATGAAATCATCACAATTTTTTTCATCATTTCTCCAACTTTAATTTGGAACAACCGCATGTGTATAATCTTTGTCTCCCTGTAAAATCATCGAGATTTTTGTTGGATGTCCATCCACGGCATCTACAAATTTCCATTTGTCATCCCATTGCGAAAGATTCGGCAGGATGCGGACAAAGAAATAGCTTGGGTCGGATCCGCTCGGCGCAACATCAAGACCAGGTTCTGTGGGGCCCAGCTGCACGGTCTCCGCTTTCCCCGCCTTGATGGTTTCCATCTGGAACTTATAGCGTTGGTCGCGGCCCCAGCTTTCCTGTTTAAAGTTGATGACACCTGTCGCTGACCAGATCCCCTTCCCTTGGTAAGGCAAGTCGAGTACTACTGCCCCTGAAGGGGAGAAATAGACGCCCATGCTTTTGATCTCGGTATAGGTGATTGTCGCAACATTGAAATCAATTCTAATACGGTATACGGCTGTTTTGGTCACGGTGTTGCTTCCTGTTTCACTTTCCTTTAATTTTGTTTGATCTTCGGAATAGAATATACGTCCGTCCGCTGATCTGCGGTCCGTAAATGTATATTTTTTGCCTGCCTCCAATTTAGTAAAAATCTCATACTCACCGTTGCCAACAAGCTTAAACGGCAATGCTTGCGCAATGTCTGTACTATTTTCAGTTCCTTCGCCCGTGATAAACAATTCATCTGGAATATCTGCAAACCCTTCCAAGGATTTGATAGTCAATACTTTTTTTACTTTACTCAGTACCCGCCTCATCCCTCTAATGGAATATACAGACCAACTGACATCACCACTTGTGCCAGGTTCGATCCCCGCTCGTGCAGCTACCTGATTCAATATTTTGTGGCTGATGTTTGCTCCGTTTGAATTTCCGTTATTATCCGATGTTACGCTATAAAGGGGCTTGCTAAAATCGCCATCCACCTTATCAAAAACAACCTCATATTGAGCTGCCCCCCCATCAGCAACCAACGCGGACTCCCATTCAAAATACAGAGCAGCAGAACTGGAGCTCAATAATTTGACAGCTTTCCCATCCGCAGGCGCATATAAATTCTCCACAGCGGATACGTCTGCATCCGAATATTTCATATCGTCTTTTTTGCAGGAAGCAATCCCTCCAATCAATACGATCAATGTTATAATTTTAAAATACCATTTCATGTCTTTATCATTAATTTAGTGATTCAAAACGTACCTTTTTTGTAGCGTTTATAACTATTTGTTTCAATTAAATTTTTAATTTGAATAGCCTTGGTTATTGGGCAGTAGATTTTTATTCAGATCAATCTGAGTCCTTGGCACTGACCATAAATAATCCCGGCTCTCGTCAAATCGTCGAATATCCAATTTGATATAACTGTTGTTGCTGCCATATTTAGCTCCAAATACCTGGCCATCTAGGTAGGTTTTACCGGCTTTCCAGCGCACAATATCATAGTAACGTAAGCCTTCTAACGCAAGTTCGCTCCGCCGTTCATTTCGAACAATTGTTTTCAGATCACCGGATGTCGGAAAATCCAGCGCTTTTGCGGCTTCAAAACCAGCCCGTTTACGGATAGGTTTGATGGTCATATCCCATACCGCAGCATCAAGCTGACCCAGTGCCTCTTTGGCTTCGGCATACATCAGTAAGATATCTGCATATCTGAGCATAATAATATTCAGTCCCGCATCGTATTTTACGGTAGCTGTTACATCATAATATTTCTTGACATAATACCCTGTTGCTGATGCATTGGCACTTGCTCCCTGGTATTCATCAAGGCGCTCTTTGTCTGTTCCACCCGAACCAGGTTTGATAAAAATCTTACGCACAGTCCCATCAAAGTCAGTCCATTGACCACCATGGAAAACGATCGTTGCTGCCATGCGTGGATCCCGGTTAACATAAGGATCATCACTGTTGTAATTAGGATCTGTAGCGATCGTATTGCCATCTAGGGTGATATAATTATCAACGAGGCTCTGCAGGGGTGCATAACCATTTAGACGCGCTTGTGCTGAGATTGGTGCAGCATCATAGAGTTTACTCCAGGTTTTCAATTGTGGAACATACGCATAGTCCAAAATGACTTCCGAATTGTACTCTTTAGCTGCTGTAAACAATTCGGGATAACTTTCGAACAGTGCATATGTACCAAATTCCGCTTGCTTCTTGATCAGATTTTCACAGTACTCGATGACTTTGTTCCAATTGCTCTCATAGAGATAAGCTCGTGCCTGAAAAGCTGAAGCCGCGCCTTTTGTAATCCGGCCTCTATCGTCGGCGGTCAAAGCATCTTTGCTTGGTAGATCTGCCATACAGGCATCCAATTCCTCATGGATAAATGCGATAACAGTCGCTTTCGCTGTCCTCGGCACGGTTTTAGACTCTTCTAGGGATATATCTTTTGAAAAGAATGGGATATCACCGTAGAAATTGACCAGTCTGAAGTAGAGGGAAGCGCGTATAAACCGTACCTCGGCAATCCTACGTTTTTTTAGTGCAGCATCCATTCCGGGTACGCGGTCTATATTTTCCAGATACACATGACAGGTTTTGATCCCCCCATAGAGATCGGACCATTCGGAAGCAAAACGTCCTAAGGTAGGGTCCGCAGTCCCATTACGGATGGCACGTTGATCTGTATTAGACCGGCCCTCAAAAATATTATCACTGAGCGCTTCATCATTCCACAACCGATCTGCTGAAAATAGCTGATTATAGGCCATATTGACCATTTTTTCCGCATTTTCAGGATAATTCCAAAAATTTTCATCGGTAAATCTATCCGTTGGCAGCGTATCCAATTTATTGCAGGAAGTTAAATGGACAACAGCCATTAAACTCAAGCCTCCTATAAGTAGTTTATATCGTTTCATCACATCAAAAATTAGAATTGAATATTTAGTCCGCCACCATAATATTTCAATGTTGGATAATTACGGGCACTATTGGCAGACCCACCCATGTTAGCGTCAAATTCGGAGGACTCAGGGTCTATCCATGAGTTTTTGCTTAAAGTCAGCAAGTTTTGGGCATTGACAAAAAAACGAACCCGCTGTAGCCCCAATTTAGCAACAACACCTTTTGGAAGACTGTATCCAATCTGTAAATTTTTCAGACGTGCATACTTCCCGTTGAAAAGATAGAGATCAGAATCTTTACTAAAATTGTTGGTCGATGCTGTAGATCCATTTGCCGTAAGTCGCGGCCATTGCCCATCAATATTTGTAGGCGTCCAATAATCAAGTTGATGCTGATAAATAGCGTACGAATAATTCTGGTGGAAGGGCTCAATCAGTTCACCGCGGATCATCATATCCCGTTTACCTACCCCCTGCCAAAACATACTAAAGTCAAAATCCTTATAGCTTAGATTATAAGTCAGTCCGAATGTAAATCGAGGGAAGCCATTGCCTAGGACAAACCGGTCCCGCGCATCGATGATTCCATCGTTATTCCGATCGATATACTTGACATCCCCAGGACGTAAATCTGCCGCCGTGATGCCGCTTGGTAAGGCTGATGTCTCTATATCGGTGATATTCTGGAAGAGTCCAGCCATCTTGTAACCATAATAGGAGTTGTACGGTAAACCAACGCGTGTCAATTTCGTAATATTATCTACTGTTGAAATCCGATCATCTCCTGGCATCGCAATGATCTTATTGTGGCTATCGCCCATATTGGCATTGATTTGATGCTGAAATTCGCCTGTTTTAGCTTGATAAGTCAGATTGATCTCCCAACCTTCGTTGTTCATTTCACCTAAATTCTGGTTTTTTAATGAAGTTCCGAATGCGGAAGGGATCTGTGGTGACATCAGGATATCTACTGTTCGCTTTTTAAAATAGTCAAAACTTGCAGTCAGCTTATCGTGGAAAAAGGTTGCATCCAAACCGATATTGAAGTTATAGGTTTTCTCCCAACGTAAATCCAAGCTGGCATAATTAAATCCCGCTGCGGCTACAGGATTATTGTTAAATCCATAGCTGTTTGGATAAGACTCATACGTAAAGTAATAGGAATAATCATCTACAGCCTGATTTCCCAATACGCCATAGGTTGATCGAATCTTGAGGCTACCAACATGTTCCCTATACCAATCCATAAAGAGTTCATCCGACGCCCGCCATCCAAGTGATCCCGAGGGAAAAAAGCCCCAGCGATTTGCTTTTGAGAACTTGGAGGAACCATCGTAACGAAAGCTGAATTCGGCGAAATATTTACTTTCAAAATCATATCCAGCACGACCGAAAATCGAATTGATACTGTTTTGTAAAGTCCCATTCGGTGTGACTCGGGCGCTGACGGGATCGATAATCGTTCCAGTAGTCGGTGTGCCCAATACGGGATCAGTAAATTTCATTTTAAGTTCATTCTGTCTACGTGTATAGGACTCGTTCGATGCACCGATCAAGCCTGAAACGTGATGGCTACCAAATGTCTTATCATAATCCAGCAGCAACTGGAAATTCAACAACGAGGCTTTTTCATTAAAATCCTCCGTATTGCGATCTGAATTGACATATACCTGGGGTTGTAACGCATCCGGACTGGAATATAAGGGCACTTGGATCCGCCGGATAAAGCGGTGATCAGCATAGATATCTGCTCCAAAAATACCGCGTAGTTTTAAACCGTCGAACAGTTTTGCCTCAAGATTCAGGTTGATATTAAAATAATCATTGTCATTTTTGACATAACCACCTTCATTCAGTTCCGCCAATGGATTTTGATCTGTCAGGGCGTTATTGACCAGGTATTTTCCATTGTCGGCCCGCATCCGATAGTAATAATACGAAGGCAGACGGGAGGCATTAATAATGGCACTTCCCGCCGTATTGCTCATATTGTTGTTGCGTGTGTAAGCTAAAATCGAGGTCAGTTTAAAACGTCCGATCTCGGTACTGAGGTTTGTCCGCAAATTATACCGTTTTATCCCGAAATCCTGTCCCACAAAATTGCTGGGTTGATTATAAAAACCGCCTGAAAATAAATAGGAGCTTTTATCACCACCACCGCTGACGCTGACATTATATTTCTGCTGAAACGAATTTTTCATGATCTCCGGTAAGTTCCATTGTTCGATATCCTGATGTGCATACAGGTCGGCAATTGCCGCGGGTGAAAACTGTGGATCCATCCCAGAGTTGGTAAGTGCAAGATTGCGCAAAGTCGCATTTTCATAACCAGCAACAGGAGAAAACAAGATCTTTGGTTGTTGCACTCCCCATTGGGTTCCAATAGCAACTGTAGGTTTCTGATTTTGGCGTCCTTTTTTTGTCGTTACAAGGATGACACCATTGGCCGAACGCGAACCATAAATAGCTGTGGATCCGGCGTCTTTGAGTACTGATACCGTCTCGATATCGTCTGGATTGATCTTGTTCAGGGTACCACCCTCGGTAATGATTCCATCAATCACCACAAGAGGTGCATTGCTATTTACAGTGGAAATCCCCCGAATGTTGATGTTCATCGAATTATCATTGGGATCCATACTTTTCTGCTGAATGGTCAAACTTGGTGAAGCACCTTGAAGGGCCTGTGTCACATTGCCGACCGGTCGATCCTGGAAGGTTTTCGCGCCGATCTGGTCGACAGCACCGACAAGGCGCTGCCGTGTCGTCGTACCATATCCGATTACAATGACTTCTTCTAACTGGCTATTGCTATTTTTCATTACTACATGTAACTGCGCCAACTCTTCGGTACGCATAGAAGCCAGTTCCACGCTCTGCTGATCATAGCCCACGGAAGAAAAAACAAGTGTCGATCCTGGAGAAAGGTTACGGATTGTAAAACTTCCATCCGTAGCAGTAGAGGTCCCAGCAGATTCATTCCCTTTGACACGCACGGAAACGTTTGCAAGGGCTTCGCCTCGTTCATTGGTGACCCGCCCTTTGATCGTTTCCTGATTTGGTCTCACTACGGATGCCGCTGTTGACGGGTTCGTCGTTGCTTGGGGCCGGTCACGGATGACGACCGTCTTATTGTCCAGATGATACGACAGCGGCTGATCTTGAAAGATCTGTGCCAGCACATCAGACAACATCCGGTCCTTCACTTTTATATTCACGGATTTAGCCGTTGACATCTGCCTTTCTGTGTAAAGAAAATTGTACCCGGTCTGTGACTTTAGATCCTTGAATATTTTTTTAAGGCTCATATTGGTGTATTCCAATGTTACCTTTTGTGCGAAGGTTGAAGCGCTAACCTGCATTAAAGTAACCAAGATAATTATGGTCGTCAATCGCATAATAAGCCATAGTTTACGGAATAGCAGATAAGCTATTTCCTTGTTTCTGATATAATTTTGATACATTTGCAAGGTTTGATTCGCAGTATATTCGAGTCGTCCAAAACAGAAACATACTGCAGATTGGATAGTTAAAAATTAATTGTCCCAAACAGCAACCGAGTCCTCCGGGATCTTGGTTGCTCTCTTTTCCACTGCGATTGCTATTCGATTTGTTTATATTTTTTCATCATATTTTTTTTAGGGTATGAGTTATAATTGAATATTTAGCGAACAATTATGGAAGGACATACAGGGTTTTACCTTCAATTCGAAAATGGACCGCCCCCGTTTTTTCCAGTAGATTTAAGACTTGCTTGACATCGTCAAAACGGGAAATTCCGCCACCGAACTTCTCTGTCGTTTTTTTGCCTTGATAGATGACATCGACTTTATACCAACGTGCTATCTTACGCATAACACTTTCAATATCATCATCGTCAAACATAAATTCATGATTAGTCCAGGCGACGATGGGTGCAGTATCCACTTGTTGCAATTTTAGCATCCCATTGGCTGTGAGGCTGGACTGTTGTCCCGGAAGCAATCGTAGTTTTTGATTATTAGGGGAAGAGACTTGGACACGGCCTTCCAACAAAGTGGTTCGCAGCTCTGGCTCATCAGCATAGCTATTGACATTAAAGTGGGTACCCAACACTTCGATCTTTTGCCCAGCACTCTGTACCACAAAGGGATGTTGAGGATCCTTTGCGACTTCAAAATAGGCCTCCCCTGTCAATTCCACTTCTCTATTTCCCTGAAGGGCAAAACGCATTGGATATTTAAGGGCTGAAGCAGCGTTGAGCCACACGTGCGTACCATCGGGTAGCTTAATGCGATAAGTTTCGCCTTGTGTTGTTGATAATGTATGATGGCCTGTATCATTACCAATATTTTTCCCAACCTCGTAGATTAGCTGTCCGTCATTACTTTTAGATATTTTGATACCCATTTCATTCAAAATCTGTCCATCTACAGTTTCCTGCAGATGAATCTGTTTACCATTGGCTAGTGTTAAAGTTGCAGATTGCTTTCCGGGCGATATGGGCTCTGGTGTAACTTGCTGGGATACCGTATTGCCGGCGCCATAAAAAATCCACCAACCGGCAAATAATACCCCAATGACCATTGCCGCAGCTGCACTGATACGTTTCCAGGACCACAACGATCCCATTTTCGGTTTATTTATCTGAAGATGTAATTGCTCCCATGTGTTATCCAATACTGTTAATAATTCAGGATCCCGAAGCAAGTCCTGATCGATAGGATCATCTAAAACTTCTTGTATCAGTTCATGTAGTAATACCGGATCTTCACCAGATTTTATATAAGATAGAAAAGCACGAGAATTTTCTTCACTGAGCTCTCCCCGTATATACCGTCTTAAAGTATATTGAAGTAATTTCTTTTCCACAATTGGTTATCTTCTTTTTAGCTAATACACTTCAAAAGCAAGGATCATCTGCTCTGAGGGTAATTTTATTTTACTTTTTTTTCAGCCTTAAGAAAATAATTGCGATTACTATTGTTGGAGAAGTATGAAGGAGACTATTAATAGCGTTGACTTATTCACAACACTGTGTCTTTCTTTGATATACTTTGTAGCTTTTACAATATGGTCATTGATGGTGGAAGTGGATATCCTTAACAAGCTACTCACTTCTGCGTAGCTTTTGCCTTCGATTTTACAAAGTCTATAGATCAGTCTTCGTTGAGGTGGAAGCTGTTCAATCGTTTGGTACAGCCATTGTTCGTCTTGTTTTTCGTCTAATTGTTCTTCTACATGGGTATAGAGCTGCGTATTGTGGCGGCTAAGGTAGGCTTGAATCTGTTTCTCTAGGTTATTTTTACGGATAAAATTATATACTGTGTATTTGGCAATCTGAAACAAATAAGACCTAAAGGATTGTTCGACATCGATCAGCTCCCGCTTATCCCATACTTTGATAAATACTTCTTGCAAAAGCTCTGCTGCATCCTGTTCGGATTTGACCATTTTACAAATATTGAGGTAAATACGACCACTGTACAAACTGTAAATTTGTCGAAAAGCAGATTGGCAGCCCGAACGCAGGGCCGACAGAATCTCCTTCTCTTCCATATGATCATATCCCGGTTTATACATTGCCACTCAAGTGAAATATAAAAATAGATTCCCAAATCTTGGTCTTTCCCCATATCCTAATGGCAAAAAGCAGAAACTATCCCTTTTGTTGAAAAGTAAAAATGCTATAGCTTTATCGTATTTGGTTACCCTCTCTCTTATGTCGTATACAATACATTCTTATTAAAAACCAGGAAAGATTCATACTGGCATTTCAACAAATTGAGGCCCTAGCTCAGCTCAACTTTATTTATTATCGATACATCCATAGGATTGAATAAAACAAATATAAAAAAACTAAAACGATTTTGCTGATTTCAGAAAAAATTATGGAATATTAAACTCAATTATCTAATTTTACTTATAAGGGGAACAAACAATCAAATAAAAGAAATTTGGTTACGATCAATTAATTCTTACTTTTACTAACCAACGTATAAAAATTGAGATCTCACATGGAAACTTTAATCGCAACAAATCAATTAATATTGAAGCCTGTCGAACTGGCAGACTTGCAAGATATGTATGTTCTCCGAACCGATCCGCAGGTCGCTCAATACATAGAAAGAGATATCACTAAAAGTCTTGACGACATAAGATTGTTTATTGAGATGGTCAGAAAAAATAAATTCTATTTTACGATTAAAACAATAAATGGAAATGACTTTGTGGGAGCTATAACCTTATGGAATATTGACTGGAGTAAAAAATATGCTGAACTAGGTTACGAATTACTTCCGCAATTCCAAGGTAAAGGACTCATGAGCGAGGCTGTAAAGGCCATGCTAGATTATGCCTTTACTGAAGCAGGATTTGAATATATCGAAGCGTATACACATCAAGAAAATATTCCTTCCAAAAAACTTCTGGAGCGCCTCGGCTTTAAATTGGTCGAAAATAAAATTGACAAGGATAATTTAGATGTTGTCATTTACGGAATAAATAAAACCTGTTGATCCAATCTTAAACGGGACAAAATATTTCGAGAACAGGTAAGCAAAACATCCTAAATGAATCTTACAAACATCATTTGATCCTTGTATTTCTCACATACTAGGAACTCTTATTTGTTTTGAAAGCACGGTTCGGTGGTGATGCAACTATTTCATTCCATCATGAAATAACTATCGCGTTCCCTTTTCTACTATTCTGCTTCAGAATAATCAAATAGGGTATTAGAAAAAATAAATCAAATGAAATTTTGCGTGGGAAAATTGATTGATCAAAATAGATCAGGCCAAAGATCATAAAAATACAAATCAGGATACCGATCACCGCATCAATATGAGCCAAAGTCTTTGCCCACTCCATACCCTTATAAAATCCCCAGGCAACTAAAAATTTAAAGGCATAAACAATAATCGTTACAACGCCTGTTATTGTAAGTAGAGATTTGCTTTCAAGACCATAAATACTGATTGTCGCTTTCACTCCAAATAGTTGACTTATTGCAATTATTAGGACTACTACGCCCGAAAGCATAAAATAATAAGAAAAAGCCCGAATAAAAAAAGGTAAACTCATCCAACTATCTGCAGGTTGGCCAGCAATTGTATTGAAAAAATTCTTCATTATAATTAGTTTTTGTCCAAAATAACATGCGATAAATAAAAGACTTTCGCTGATATATGATATAAATTTAAGTATAATATTATAAAATCCGGTAAATTATATTCGAAACATAAAATCCACTTAACACTCTGCATCAACACTTTATACCTTTACAACGAATATTTCTTCCTTAATGGCGATTAGATGAATATCTTCAATCGCTGCAATTACCAATGATCTATCAAATGTAAAAAACGAAGCTATAGAAACCGTAGAAGACGGAAATCATATTTGATCATTATCCATATAATTTTAGTAATTTAATAGGTAAAAGACAGAGCGGATGACAAAACAACAGATGAAATTTAGCTTTTTAATTGTGACCTTGCTGATTTATAGCTTTGGCTATGCACAGAAATCCGAAATTAATGCTTCAAAAAAAGTCAGAATCAGCAGTATTATCTCATTATTTAAACAAAAGAATATAGATGATATTTCGACGATTGTAAACTATCCTTTGAAACGGGAAAACCCCATTCCGGATATTAAAAACCCAAAAGAATTCAAACAACGGTTTCGTGAAGTCTTTGACCAGACGCTGGTAGATCTGATCGCACATTCGAAACCTGAACAATGGACAGAAGTTGGCTGGCGAGGAATTATGCTCGATAATGGCATAGTATGGATAGATAGCGACAACGGAAAGATCACCGCGATAAACTATCAGAGCACTGTTGAAAAAAAATTAAGACAAGCACTTATTCACCAACAAAAAGAACATGTACATAGTTCCCTAAAGCCATTCAAAAATCCTGTATACAGGCTAAAAACAGAAACATATCTCATCAGAATAGATAAACTAACTAATGGAAACTATAGATATGCTTCCTGGAAAATTGGCAAAAAAGAAAATGCTCCACCTGATCTCATCTTAAACACCGGTAAAGTGGACTTTGAAGGAAGCGGAGGCAATCATGTCATTACCTTTAAGAATGGTATTTATACCTACAAGATATATCGAAATATTATTGGAGAGAAAAATGCGCCGGACATTACCCTTATTGTTGAAAAAAATAACCGGAGAATTTTACGTCAGGATGGAACACTAATAGCGGACTAAAACATTCGATTACCATTGCGAATGCAGAAACTATGGCAAAAGCTGCTGCGAAGAGTGTTATTACTAGTGTTTTCAAAATGTTTGTATTATGTCGTAGTAGTTTATCTATTCTTATTTGTTGATTCAAAACTACAGTACAATACCACTCTTGCCTATTACCTTTAAACTAGCATACAGGAGAACGCTGTGAATGACAGGATTGGAAGGTGAAAAAATATGCGACAAGCTAAACTTTTTGAAGCAATATTTCAAAAGCCGGTAGCTCTTATCGATCACCACTCGGATTCTATCTAAAAAACGGATTTATCCTGGCCTTCGACCGACGCCTTGAATTTCCTAATTTACCGGCCGTAAAAGTAACATGGACCGACAAAATATAAATAAAGATTGATTATAATAAATGAACATAACAATTTCAAATACACGCAACATCAAAATTGATGATATTTTAAAATTATACCGGGCTAACGGATGGAGCGCCGCGAACAAACCAAGTGAATTGTATCAAGCACTGATGAATTCGCATACATTGATCTCCGCATGGAGAGAAGAGACATTGGTGGGTCTGGGAAATGCAATTTCAGATGGCCATCTTGTCGTTTATTACCCGCACCTATTAGTCCATCCCGATTATCAGGGCAAAGGAATAGGTCAGCTTATTCTTCAAAAAATGCAAGACATCTATGGTCATTTTCATATGCAAATGCTTACAGCGGACGGGAAAGCTGTAGATTTCTATAAAAGGAATGGTTTTGAAAGAGCCGGAAAAACTGTACCCATGTGGATCTACAAAGGCGACGAGCATTAACCAATAGAGGGCTATCTGATTAAATCATTGATTTCACGCTGAATATTGAGGCGGGCCTGTTTTTCATATTTTTCATAGAAAAGGTCCGTTTTAAATATTTTTTCCATCGCTAGGAAACTCCGCAAAACTTGCGTCCTTCCCGCGTCAAAATCAATAGAGTCACCATATTCTTTACGGATTCCAGTAGCATACCTCGCATAGGAAGCATTGTCTGCACCAAGTATCGACATATCGGCATCAATAAAATAATTTATAGTGGTGTCCCTATTTTCCACATGTGCCTTTGTTGCCAGGATCATCTCCACACAGTTGCCGATCAGGTGCGGTGGATAATTCAATCTACCTAAATGATCTACTGCTACCAATGCACTTTTTGCTTCATTTGTACCATCCATCATAAAATATACAATATCATGATAGATCATGGCCAAATAAACTGTAGGATAATCTGATAAATTATGTTTGCAAAAATCCAACTGCTGACTAAAGTGCTGAAGGTGTGCCAAGGTATGATAGCCCCTTCGTTGATCCGAATACGATGTTAAAATCTCACTCCAACATGCCTCCAGCAGTTCAATATCATCGGTATATGGCGTCAAGCACGAAAGATATCTCGCTTTCATTTTTAAGTCATCAACTATCATAGCTAAAGCTAACTATTTTCATTTGTATATTCTTTTCAAAAATTTATGTGGTTAACTTTAAATAGGAATTTAATTAGAATATAAGATGAAATCTATTAAAATAACGCATACATTAGTGCTATGCTTCATCATGGCAATGCCCTTTTTTAGCAGGGCTCAACAATTAACTCAAATCTCCAAAGGCTATTGGGTAGCTTGTGGAGATGACAAGGTACTTATTATTAACCCTACAATTGGATCAGATAGCTCAGCTATAATCTGGAAATGGCAATTCAAAGAAAGTGCAGATCAGATACCGAAGGAATATAGCAATTATTTTAAATCTATAGATGAGTGCAAGCCGGTTTTCGCCAACAAAAAGATCCTGATTACTTCATCGACAGGTGCAACCTGCTTATTGAATATCGCCGATAAAAAAATCGAGTTCTTTGCCAAAACACCGATGGCTCACTCCGCAGACTTACTATCCGAAAAGCTGGTAGCTGTGGCAAACTCGACCCACCCAATGGGTAACTCCTTAGAACTTTACCACTTGGATCGGATGGAGAAACCGATCTATAAAGATACACTTTATTCCGGACATGGTGTCGTCTGGAACAACGAACTACAACAGTTATTTGTGCTGGGTTATGATGACCTACGAACATACCAATTAACTGATGATAAAAATAGCTTAACACTTGTTAAAACGACAAAAATTCCAGGACAGGGTGGCCATGATCTTTCTTTGGTAGACAACAACCGTTTACTCGTTTCTTTTGCAGATAATGTCGCTGTCTTTTCTATAAAAGATCAAAAATTTACCCCGTTCGCTCCATTAATGGGTGTACATCATATAAAATCTGTAAACTGGAATGCAAAAACAAATCGTGTGATATATACAAAAGCCGAAGATAGCTGGTGGACATTTAATATATATGCGACCAACCCAAATCAGACACTACATATACCAACGTTGAAACTTTATAAAGTCCGCGTTTGTAATTAAGATGATCGTATTAATTATTGATCAATCGGTTTGCATTTAGGGAGCTGTGTAAGCAGGTTGATTTATAGGTTGAACCAATTCACTCGTTTCGTAGACATAAAAAAGCCACATCTCACGACGTGGCTACTAAACTAAACTGATAAACTTATGATTCACTAATAGTCAGGCTACGAGCTAAATGACTCACCATTAACTGTTGTTCTGATTTGTTGATTAAAAACTACAACACAATGGTACCCCGGCCTATTGGCTTTAGGCTAACGAGTATAAAAACTCGGTAAACAAAGGAAATATGGAGGTGAAATTCACCAAATTGGTCTTTATAATTATGTATCAAAAGCATACAGGATAGTGCATGACGCCTATATCAAATTTAATACTTATAATAGTAAATCATTCCGGATCTCCGGCTAACCATCAATCCTCAAATATGGAACCAATTATAAAACACCTGTTTCGGAAAATTGTGACACTTGGCATCCTATGCACACTGGCTTTCAACACCTTTGCCCAAAAATTAAGTGTAATCGACCTTAAAGTAGAACACCTTAAAAACCCTCTGGCAATCGAAACCGAAAACCCACGGTTTAGTTGGAAAATAACCTCCCCGATAAGGAATACACAACAATCATCATATGAAATCAGAGTTGGCCGTCATCAAGCAACCATGGATGCAGGCAAAGACTTGGTGTGGAAAGCGACAGTAATGGGCGATCAGTCTGTATTAATTAAATATGAGGGTGCTGCACTACAATCAAGAAAGAGATATTTTTGGCAAGTTAGGGTAAAAGACAATCATGGCAATACTTCTGCATGGTCTGAACCTGCGTTCTTTCAAATGGGCATTAGCCCTATGGCATGGACTGCAACATGGATCAAAGTGGCCGGAAAAGACACGTCGGCAAGAAGCCCTCTTTTCAGAAAGGAATTTGCCATCAATAAAAAACTTAAATCAGCAATGGTCTATGTCACCGCAAAAGGATTGTACGAAGCCCATATCAATGGCCAACGCATCAGTGATACCTATTTTGCTCCAGGATGGACCAGTTATAAGGATCATTTACAATATCAAGTATATGATGTAACTACAATATTAAGGAATGGTGGTAATGTCTTTGGGCTCACTGTTGCAAACGGTTGGTATAAAGGGCGGATTGGATTTGGAAATCAACATAATTTTTATGGCGATACGCGTGGGTTGCTCTTGCAGCTTATGATTGAATACACAGATGGAACAACCGAAACGATACAAACCGATGAAAGCTGGAAATATGCTTATGGACCGATTATGGCATCGGATATTTATGATGGCGAAATCTATGATGCTCGGATGGAAATAGATGGTTGGAATAATATTGGCTTTCAATTGGATAACAAATGGAGTAGCGTGAGCACAATGGAGAAAGGCCCAGAAAACCTTGTCGCAATGAGTGGTCCGCCTATTAAGAAACACGAACAGTTCAAAGCGCTTAAAGTTTTTAAAACACCTTCAGGTGAGACTGTTGTGGATTTCGGACAAAATCTGGTGGGATGGGTCATGCTCAAAACCAAAGGTGCCGCCGGAACCAAGATCACACTGAGCCACGCTGAAGTACTTACAAAAGAAGGCAATTTTTATACCACCAACCTAAGATCTGCTAAGGCACAGGATATTTATATTTTAAAGGAAAATACCGAACAGGTCTTTGAACCTCATTTTACGTTTCAAGGTTTCAGGTACGTGAAGGTCGAGGGCTATCCAGGGGAATTAACAGCCGACAACCTCACTGCTGTCGCGCTGTATTCCGAGATGGAGAGCACAGGAAAATTCGCTACTTCCAATAGCCTGCTGAACCAGCTACAACATAATATACAATGGGGACAAAAAGGGAATTTTTTGGATGTACCAACGGATTGTCCACAACGCGACGAGCGTCTAGGTTGGACGGGGGATGCACAAGCTTTTGCCAATACTGCTGCTTACAATATGGATGTTGCGGGATTTTTTACCAAATGGCTCAAGGATGTAAAAGCTGACCAACTACCTAACGGTTCAATCCCGCATGTAATCCCCAATGTACTAGGAGCAAACGATGGGGCATCAGCAGGTTGGGCAGATGTTGCTACCATTATTCCATGGGATATGTATGTAGCCTATGGCGACCGGCAGTTGTTGGAAACACAGTTTGAAAGTATGCGGAAATGGGTAGATTATATATCTTCCGTAGCCAAAAATAACCTTTGGAACTCAGGTTTCCATTTTGGTGACTGGTTATTCTACCGCCCCAATGATGACAATGACGGAAGGGCCGCAGTTACAGACAAATACTTGATTGCCCAGACTTTTTATGCGCATTCTACCCAATTATTGATCAATGCAGCTAATGTATTGGGCAAACAGCAAGATGTCGCTAAATATAAAGCACTGTTAGCCAATATTAAATCCGCTTTCGTAAAAGAATACATGACACCCACGGGGCGATTGGTTTCTGGAACACAAACGGCTTACGTTTTGGCGCTACAATTTGATATGTTGCCCGAAGAGCTTCGAGCAGCATCGGCAAATCGTCTCGTAGCGAATATTCGTGATTATGGCAATCACCTCACAACAGGATTTTTGGGCACTCCCTATCTATGCCATGTATTGACCAGATTTGGTCATAATGATGTGGCTTACGATCTCTTGATGCAGGAAAGCTATCCTTCATGGCTCTATCCTGTTAAAATGGGTGCAACAACAATATGGGAACGATGGGACGGGATTAAGCCGGATGGTTCTTTTCAAACACCGGATATGAACTCCTACAACCACTATGCGTACGGAGCAATTGGAGATTGGATGTACAGAACGATTGCGGGCATCAATTCGGTCGCCGAGGAACCTGGTTATAAATCCATTGTTATCGCCCCTAAACCAGGTGGAAAAATAACAAGTGCCTCCGCAGAATTAGAAACCCCGTATGGTCCAGTAAGATCGGCTTGGGCACTAGAAAATGGATTATTGAAACTTGAGGTTACTATACCTGTGAACACCAAGGCAAAAGTAATACTACCCGAAATGACAAGAGAAATCGGTTCGGGCACCTATCATTTTGAAAGTAAACTTTAATTGCTTAGGGTCTTGCATATAATAATCTCCAAAAATAACATGTAAATAAAAATTGGAATGCATCTCCGAGCGGCGTAGTATCGCTATAGTCTAAATAAGAGATCATATTTGGTGTTGGTTGATGACCAATGCTTCTAATGCATGTTAGCGAATCTTTCGAGCGAAAAAAGCTTAAAAATGGCTTCATCGATATAAAATGGGTTTTCAAATCGCAGCTTGCGTTCATATCTTATGCTACTTTATAGTGGCGTCAGGTTGCGCATGTTATGTTTCGAAAGGTTTCATTTTGAATTAATACCTTTTTTATATAAATTTAATATCAATTTTGTTTCTTTAGACCAACAAAAACCTATGTACTAATGAATTTGAAGGGATTTCCACTTGAATTAGAGGAATTTGAACGATTTAAGATGGCTGATGGGAGAGTTTTTCGAAAAATATTTGATTGCTATAGACCTAGCTTGCAGGAAAAAGTATGTCGTTTGACCTCCTCCCCGACAGAAGCTGAAGAAATTGTGCAGGAAGTTTTTGTTCAGCTATTCCTCAAACGGAATGAAATTCCATCTGCCGAAGCAATATTTCCTTTTCTCTATGTTGTCGCCAAAAGATTGGCTATATCTAATTTTCGAAAAGAGGTCATCCGGAAACAATACAGAATGGATAACGGAAACATCCAAATGGACACAACATCCTGTGCGCATATACAATTAGAGCAAAAGGAGTGTGAACAGCTGCTCAAAAAAATTATTGATACGCTTCCCGCCCAACAGAAACGGATCTACCAAATGAATAAGTTTGAAGATAAGAGCTATCAGGAAATTGCGGAACATATTGGTATCTCCCGAAATACAGTCAGGAACCATCTAACCGCCGCCTGCAGTTTTGTCAAATTAAGACTTCAAAAAATCTTATTCACGCTAACCATTCTGCTATTGGTATGCTAACATACTGTATTCGCAGCTTTACCCTATTTGCTACCATCTATTTCTATTTTTAAAAATTTTATTTATTCGACTAGTACATTTCGATGGCTGATGCGAATAGATATTAAAGCATGTAGAAATCCATCGATGTCAAAAATAGAAGCTTACAAAAGATTAATCCGTCAGTATTACGAAGAGAAACTCCAAGGGGAATCATTAGAACAGTTTATAAAATATATGGACGATGATGATTTTTTGGATGCTTGGGAACAAATAAAGCTTGAAGAAAAAACAGCAAATAAGGCTCTAGCTGGGACGAGCAACCAAAATATGTTTGAAAAAATCACAAATGATGAGCGTGTCAAACATCAATTGCTACTGCTGGATCCAGCAGAAAAATCGGCTAAGTTTCCTTTGCGAAGTATAGCTGCGGCGGCTCTTTTGTTATTCGTAGGGACCGGTTCACTTATTTATTTTATGGGAAGATCGAATGGGTCAATGGTCAATGAACAGCAACGCATTGCCAAGGAAATCGAATCAGTCCTTCCAGGTAAAGATCGCGCCCAGATTATATTAGAAAATGGTCGTCGAATTGATTTAGAAAAAATCAAGGGAGACACGATTATTGACCATGGTGATTTTGAAATTATCAAAACCGCAGCCGGAGGGATCTCCTATCATTTAAAGAACGGCGTCGATCCCCATAAACTTGTCTACAATAGTATTGTAACTCCGAGAGGCGGTGAATATAATCTTACATTGCCCGATGGTACACGGGTATGGCTGAATGCATCTACTTCATTGAAATATCCTGTTGTCTTTGATAAATCAAAACGGGAAGTAATATTGTCTGGTGAGGCCTATTTTGATGTAGCAAAACGGATTGAACTGGGAAAACGAATTCCTTTTATTATTCATACAGGTTCACAATCCATAGAAGTATTGGGAACTTCTTTTAACGTACAGAACTATGGAAAGAAAATCATAACCACCCTGGTGGAGGGGAAAGTAAAGCTGAATTTTAAAAATACGACAATACCAGATCAATTCCTACGGCCTAATGAACAAGCTACATTTGAACACGGATCGAATCAGTTTTCCATTGATCCTATTGATCCATTCTATTCTATCGCGTGGAAGGATGGAAATTTTGCCTTTTACAAAACGCCTCTTGTTGAAGTTATGGACATTATAGGCCGCTGGTATGATGTTCAGGTCGAGTTCAAATCGCAATTTGAGGATTTCCAATTTTCAGGTACAATATCGAAATATAGTGATATCAAAAAATTATTAAAGACCATCGAACTTGTCGGTGGTGTTCACTTTGAATTAACGGGGAGGAAAATATATGTAAAAAACTAATCTTTTACAACCAAAGGCTTCAGGAGCGTTGCGACCGCCCCTGAAGCTGGTCTCATAGAGACAGTTGACACATCTTATCAAATATTAACTTAAAATATCAACCGAATGCAAAAATACAAAAAAAATCGGTCTGTCTTTCCTATGGATTTTAGGAAGGACATCATCCTCAAACCATTGGTTATGAAACTGTCTATTGCAGTGCCTCTACTCTTTGCAACTAGCTTCAGTGTATATGCTAGTTCTTTCGGACAAACAATCAATCTCAAAAAAAATAAAGCAAGCCTTGAAACCTTGCTAAGGGATATCCAGAAACAGAGCGGATACAATATCTTGTATAAAGAATCGCTCTTGCCCAAAAAACGGACAGCTGATGTAAAATTTATAAATGCCCCGCTGGAATCTGTGCTGAATGAATTACTGGGCAAGTATCAAATTGTCTATAAAATAGTCGACAAGAATATTATTCTGAGCAAAGATGCCCGTATAGAGCTGGAGCAGGGGGGTGTTGAAGATAAGGCTGCCGCAAACCAGCAAAAAATAATAAAAGGCAAGATCCTGGACGCAAAGGGCCAACCATTGCCTAATGCTACTGTAAATGAAGTAGGTGCCGTCAACAGGACTTCTACACTTGAAGACGGTTCTTTTACCTTACCTGTAGCCAGTAATAGTCCTACACTTCATGTCAGTATGGTAGGATATCAGGCTGTAAATTATAAAGTCACAACCAACGAAAGCGTCGAAATCACACTTCAACAAACGGTTACTTCCATGGAAGAAGTTGTTATCGTAGGATATGGTACTCAAAAAGCATCGACCGTCACAGGTTCCATTGTCGATGTCAAAGGGGATGTATTGGACAGGGCTCCGGTGATGAACGTAACAAATACGCTTGCGGGCCGCCTGCCAGGTTTGGTAGCAACTACAGCCTCGGGCGAACCAGGGAGTGACAATTCTACACTTCGAATCCGTGGAGCCAATACTTTGGGGGACAATTCACCATTAATTGTGGTCGATGGTATCGCCAACAGATCGATTGAAAGACTCAATCCTCAGGATATTGAAAGCGTGACGATATTAAAGGATGCATCGGCCGCTATTTATGGTTCTCAAGCAGCCAACGGGGTTATTCTGGTCACAACAAAAAAAGGAAAAAGTGGTAAACCACAAGTGAGTTTGACACATAACCAAGGCTGGTCACAGCCTACCGTCATTCCAAAAATGGCAGATGCCGCCGAATATGCGCAAATGCTCAATGAAATCGGTCTCTATGCTGGTCAAAAACCAAAATACAGCGAAGAAGAATTGGCCTTATTTCGTGCCGGCACGGATATCTGGAAATATCCCAATACAGATTGGTTTGAGGCAACATTTCGTACTGCAGCACCCCAACATAAAACAGCGCTAAATATTACTGGCGGTTCGGAATACCTCAATTATTATATCTCGGGTGGCTATGATAAACAGGATGCTATCTATAAAAATTCAGCAACCAAGTTTAATCAATACAATTTTAGAAGCAACCTGAATGGAAAATTCAATGATTATATTAAATACGGGGTTAACGCTGCATTGCGTGAATACAACCGAAACTATCCAACACGTTCCGCAGCGGATATCTTTGGAATGATCTTGCGGGGTAAACCCAACATGCACGCTTATTGGCCCACCGGGCAAAACGGTCCAGATATAGAATATGGAAATAACCCTGTCGTTATTACGACTAATCAGACCGGCTACGACCGAAATAAGACGATGATGCTCGAATCTAGGGCGAATCTGGAAATCGAGATTCCTGGCGTTAAAGGTTTATCTGTCAGTGGAAATGTCGCTTATGACAGAACCTTACAAAACGACAAGTTATGGCAGACACCTTGGACATTATACAATTGGGATGGCAAAACAGTGGATAATAATGGAACACCAATACTAGTTGCCGGACTAAAGGGATTCACATCACCGCAACTCCGACAAGATTTTGACACCAAAAACCTTTTGACTTTAAACGCGCTGGTCCGTTATGAACGAAATTTTGGTGAAAAGCACCATTTCAACGGCTTGTTAGGCATGGAAAAAATCAAAGGTGATAATATGGAATTTTACGCTTTCAGAAAATATTATGTATCTGCTGCCATCGAAGAACTTTTTGCTGGTGGTGACGCTGAAAAAGATAACTCCGGCCAATCCGCTATGCAGGCCAGACTCAATTATTTCGGCCGCCTAAATTATGACTTTGACAACAAATATTTATTGGAATTTTTATGGCGTTATGACGGTTCCTATAAGTTTCCAAGTAACAAACGCTTCGGTTTTTTTCCGGGAATATCGGGAGGATGGCGCTTATCCAATGAGGCATTCTGGCAACCGATCAAGTCTGTGGTTTCTGACCTCAAATTAAGGGCTTCTTGGGGTCAAACAGGTAACGACCGTATAGATGATTATCAATTTATGTCAAGTTATGGCTTCCTAACAGGGGCTTCCAATGTGTATGTTTTTAATGGCACACAAGAAAATAAAGTCTTGAATGAGCTTAGAATACCTAATCCAAATGTAACTTGGGAAGTCGCCAACCAATCCAATTTTGGTCTGGATGCTAAATTTTTAAACAATAAACTAACACTGACAGCCGAATATTTTTATAATGTCCGAACCAATATCCTATGGAACAGAAATGCCTCGGTTCCCTCTTCTTCGGGACTCACCTTACCCAAAGAAAATATTGGCGAGGTCACAAACAAAGGATTTGAGTTACAGCTGGGTTATGCTGATCATGTCAATGGTTTTCACTACGCTGTCAATGGAAATATAGCGACCAATCATAACCGTATTCGTTTTTGGGATGAAACTCCGGGAATCCCTGATTATCAACAATCAACGGGTAGACCCATGAATGCCAAGCTCTATTACAATGCGATAGGTATATTTCGAGATCAGGCTGCTGTAGACGCATATCCGCACTGGGCTGGTGCCCGACCTGGAGATATCGTATTTGAAGATGTCAATGAAGATGGTAAAATAGACGGTTTGGATCGCGTGAGATCCGAAAAAACTGAACTTCCAACATTGACTGGTGGATTTAATATTGACTTATCTTATAAAGGATTTTATACAAGCTTATTCTTTCAGGGAGCAGCTGGGGCCATTCGTAACAATTACTATGAAATGCAAGGTGAGGCGGGTAACTATCTCAAACAAAATATCGAAGGACGATGGACAGCGGAAAACCCTGATGCGTCAAAACCGCGGACCTGGAATCGGTACAATGAATATTGGCGATCTAACGATAATACCTATTGGTTACAAAACTCCGATTATGTCAGGTTGAAAAATTTTGAATTCGGTTACAATTTCTCGGATGATATCTGTAAAAAACTCCGGTTGACTAGACTCCAGTTATATTTCAGTGGGCAGAACCTGCTAACCTGGACAAAAGTAAAAGATTTCGATCCTGAAACAACTGCGGCAACGGCATACCCCCTAAACAGAGTGTATAATTTGGGCCTTTCACTAACATTTTAATAGCCATGAAAAGACAATTCAATTTATTCATATTACTAGCGACTTTGACATTTGGGTCCTGTCAAAAGGACTTTTTAAATACAGACCCTTCAACGGAGTTTTCCGAAAACGCGGTTTGGACCGATCCTGCATTGGTAGAGACATTTATCAATCAATTATATTTCAGATTGGACGAACCATTAACGGATGGCCGATTCAAAGCCAATCTGGTCGACGAAGGACATTATCGTGGGAATGCGGCTTCTCTAAATTTTAACCGTAGCATACAATCTCCAGACGATCTCCTAGGTTGGGGGGTGTCGCGCTATAGATCTTGGGCTGATCTTTATAAAAGCATTCGGTTTTGCAATCTCTTTTTTTCTAAAGTTGATCAAGTTCCATTTTCCGCTAATCTAACCGATGGAAAAACGCTGAAAGATCGAATGACAGGTGAAATGCATTTCATGCGGGCCTATTATTATCATTTATTGACAAGTACATACGGTGGCGTGCCCCTAATAATCGATCCTTATACACTGACTGATGAATTCCAAAAAGAACGGAGTTCGTACGCGGATTGCGTCAAATTTATGGCGGATGAACTCGACAAAGCTGCCACATTATTGCCTCTTGATCATACTGGAGCAAATCTGGGTCGCGCAACTAAGGGCGCAGCACTCACACTAAAGGCTAGGATCCTACTCTACGCTGCGAGCGATCTTTATAATAAAGACATATTTCCGGGATTTGAAAAACCTGAATTGATACGTTATACTGATGGAAATCGCACAGCAAGATGGCAAGCTGCAAAAGAGGCAGCCAAAGCCGTCATTGATCTGAACAAATATAAGTTATATAAAGCGACACCTGCTGTAACGGATAATATCTCCCAAAACCTAACTGAAATCTTCCTTAGTAAAAACACCGAAGAGGATATTTTCATTAAGTATTTTACGGTTCCGATGGGACAACGTGTAGGGTTATACTCCTCACCCAATGGTTACCATGGCTGGGGTACAAATGCTCCGCTAGGTGACTTTGTTGATGATTTTGAAACACTAGAAGGTAAAAAATTTGACTGGTCTGACCCAGCTATGGCAGCAAATCCCTACAGCAATAGAGATCCTAGATTTACCGCTACGGTACTATATAACGGTGCATCCTGGCGGCAAAGACCAGATGACGCAAAAGGACTGGATCCGGAAAATAAAGTGCAGACAGGAAGGTGGGAACGTTGGAATGCTTCCACTGGTAAAGTAGACCTTGTCTACGGTGTTGATACGCGAAAAAGCACGATCGAAGATTGGAATGGTGCTTATACAGGTTATTATTTACGAAAATACATCGATCCAGCAGTCAATGCACAATATGATAAACAAGCAGTCACCTGGCGTTTTATGCGCTATGCGGAAGTCCTTTTGAATTATTCCGAAGCCTGTATTGAATTGGGACTGGAGGATGAAGCCCGAACCTACTTAAATATGATCCGTAAAAGAGCAGGAATGCCAGCCATTACCGACTCGGGCGCCGCACTAAAAGAAAGATATAGAAATGAAAGAAGAATAGAGCTGGCTTTTGAAGAACATCGATTCTATGATGTCCGTCGTTGGTTGCTAGGGCCTCAAATTTATAATAGAACAACGAAGGTGGCTGATATTGTTTACAAAATGAATCCTGACCACAGCACATCCAGCACGCCGAGCATTAAGCACATTGATTTTGAAAAATACAACTGGATGGATAAAGCCTATTTTTTACCTATTCTACGTGATGAATTAAAAAAGAACAATTTACTCATCCAAAACCCTGGTTACTAACATGAAACAATTGCATCTCATTCTCGTATTATTTCTATTCAATAGCGTCTTGGCTATTGGACAAGAGGACATCAAAATAACCCATCTCCCTTTTATCCAGGGATTGACCGAACATTCGGTATCCATTGTTTGGACAACAGATCAGCCTGCAACGGGATGGGTAGAATTGGCGCCGGATGATTCGAGCCACTTTTATTTTAAGGAAAGAACCAAATACTTTGCATCAGCATACGGTTTTAAGAAAGTCGGCACACTACATCAGGTGACATTGAACAACCTGAAACTAGGAACACGATACCGATACCGTGTATACAGTCAACAAGTATTAAAACATGAAGGTGTCAATGTGCAATATGGAAAAGTTGTGGCCAGCAATGTCTATCGGCAAGCACCACTGTCATTTCAAACGCTTGGCAATACAGCATCTACTCATTTTACCGTTGTCAACGATATTCATGAGCGTAATGAGGTTCTGGATAGACTACTGGATATAGGCGATTTAAAAACAAGCGATTTTGTCGTTTTCAATGGGGATATGGTAAATAATCTCTTGAGTGAGAAACAGCTATATGATGGGTTTATGGATACGGCGATTAAAAGGTTTGCGAGTGAAAAACCGATGTTCTATTCACGAGGAAATCACGAAACCCGTGGTCCGTTCGCGACTGAGTATCCAAAATATTTCCCTACACCGACAGGCAAACTTTATTATCAATTCCGGCATGGCAATACAGGTTTCATCGTACTCGACTGTGGCGAAGACAAACCCGATACGGATATCGAATACAGTGGTATTGTGGAAATGGACAAGTATAGAACAGAACAGGCCGCCTGGCTAGCCCAAGCGGTTGAAGATCCTTCATTCAAAGATGCCAAATACAAGATCATCATCTGTCATATGCCGCCTTTCGGAGGTTGGCATGGCGAACAGGAAATTCTCAAAAAATTTGTTCCCATCTTAAATAAGGCCGGCGCACAAATCATGTTATCTGGCCACCTACATAAACATATCATACAGCATGCGACAAACAGCATCCATTTCCCCATTATTGTTAACTCAAACAACAATGTACTTCGGGTGGATCTAACCAATGAAAATGGAACATTTAAAATCTTGGATCAGCAAGGAAAAATCGTGGATCAGATTATGATCAAGCCGCTGAACTAATCTTATTAATTTTTTTGACAAAAGCGGAGTGCCCAACGTTTGGTAACTCCGCTTTTTCTTTGCTTGAGCCCCAATCTTCTACTGATATATTTCAGCTATTCCAATCCGAATCCCGCTATTTTACATTACAGACCTCTTCCTTCTTAGTCTTAAACACGAAATTAAGTTGACGGGTTGATAGAAAGCTGTGAATACATTTGATTTTTGTAACTTTAAAAATCATGAGTGAAACATTAGAAACCATACAAGATTACTATAAGCGATTGAGCCATCTACATTCGAGCGATGGTACGGCATTGGATGTAGAGCTCGGCAAATCACATTTCAATATTTCCCCGCGCAAATACTGTGATTTTAAGACGCCTTACAATAGACGTGATTTTTATAAAATCAGTCTAATCTTGGGTAAGGGTTGGTTCAAGTACGGCCAACACGAACTATATATCGATCGTCCTGCACTTTTTTTACCGGCATTGAATATACCCTATAGCTGGATCTGTGATACAAATGAGCAAGAAGGGTATTTTTGTTTATTCAATCAGGAGTTCTTTACTGGTAGTCAAACATTTGAACCTTTTAAAAAAACATCACTATTCAAGGAATGGAGTAAGCCTATTGTTTTTTTGGACGCGGAACAGTTAAGTCTACTTACAAGTTTTTTTGACAATATGTTTCGTCTGAATAACTCCGGTTATCCTTTACGCTGCAGTGCGATCAAGAGCAATTTGGCTGCCGTTCTTCACCTCGCGCTGGAATGGCGAGTAGAAGATGTCGCTCCCCAGGACCAATCCGGCAGCCTACGTATGTATCGTCTATTTGACGAACTGCTGCATAAGCAGTTTCCGCTGGACTCCCCGGGATATCCACTAGCACTACGTACAGCTGCTGATTTTGCCCAACGACTAAATGTACATGTCAACCATCTTAATGCTTCTGTCAAATCGGTCACCAATCTGACCACTACACAGATTATTAAAAGAAAAACTTTTGAAGAAGCAAAAAACCTTTTAATCTACACCGATTGGAATGTCGCTGAGATCGGTTATACGCTGGGGTTTGAAGAACCAACTCATTTCAACAATTTCTTTAAGAAAAATGCAGGAACATCCCCCCTTAAATTTCGACAGAAAAACAAATAATATTTGATTTTCGTAATTTTTACTTTGTCAGGTAGTACCAGAGGTATCAAAAAAGTCTCTAGTTTTGTTTAACAAAAAAGAACAGAATAATGTTGAGAGAAGCACCTGCGCAACGCATCAAGCTAGTCACGTTCATGGCGTTTATATCCATGCCCCTTTCCGGATTTGTAACGGATATCTATCTGCCTTCGTTTCCGGCAATGGCTAAAAGTTTACATGTTCACGAACGGGATGTTCAATTGACATTGACCAGCTACCTATTGAGTTATGGCATCTCCCAGTTATTTATAGGTAACATACTTGACAGTATCGGCCGGTATCGTCCCAAGCTTCTGGCCTTAACGCTGTTGATATTAAGTAATCTATTGATCGCACAGACAGACAATACTGTATTTATCTGCCTGTTAAGGGTTGTCCAAGGCATGGCCATATCTATTCTGGTGGTCGCCACACGTGCACTTTTCGTCGATTTGTATACCGGTGAGCGATTGAAGAATTACCTAAGTTATTTTACAATTGTTTGGTCCTGCGGCCCGATACTAGCCCCCTTTCTAGGAGGCTATCTGGAAAAAATATTTAATTGGCAAGCCAACTTCTATTTTCTTGCTTTTTACGCCTGTGGCTTATTGTTATTTGAAATCCTTTATAGTGGAGAAAGTATTGCCCAAAAGAAAAAGATCAACCTAAGAGACAACCTGAACCTTTATAAAATGATGTTGCAAAACAAACTCTTTATATTAGGGATTTTGATACTTGGATTTAGTTATTCCATGGTAATGCTGTTCAATATGGCAGGACCTTTTATTATCGAAAATACTTTTCATTTTTCATCCGTGACGATTGGTTATTGCACATTGCTACTTGGTTTTTCCTGGATGATCGGTGGGTTTATCACAAAAAAACGCATGAATCTTGGGTTTGTTCCCCGAGTGATCGTTCCTGCCCTATTGCAGGCATCCTTTATTATTGCTTTAATGGCTGTCGGTATGTTTCAACAGAATTTATATATCATGGTAGGTTTTGCATTTTTAATTCATACAATTTCAGGTGTTTTATTTACAAGCTTTTTTACTAATAGTATGTTGTTTTTCCCAAAACATGCCGGTACTGCTGGCGGTTTAATGGGTGGAATGGTATATATTGTAACATCGCTATCCAACTTTATTATTGCAATAATCGGGAAAGTAACAACGCAAAACGGGTTGGCGTGGCGGTACTTTATCTTTTCAATTTTACTGACCCTTATCATTCTATATATGTGGAAACTACAGAAAGTGAATACCGTACAAAACAGCTAATCGCCACAATTCAATCAATTTTGAGAAGAATTAAAATATTTTATTATCTTTAAACATATGGATACTAATTTCTATTGTAAAAAATCGAAATTCCTTTTACATTAAAAAAATGATATTAAGAAATTAAATAGCTAATTATTAACGCAATAAAGAGTATCAAATAGATGGACATATCGATATTTCTGAAACCCCTATTAATCCATGATGTTACGCCATTTTATAGGTGGCTAAACGATCCGGTGGCTATTAAATACTCGCTTTCTTTGTTTCAATCTTTAAATACAAAAGAGGCTATCGATAAATGGTTTACCTCAGTCGTCAACGATTCGAAAAATTATAATAGGGGTATTTATCTCGGTAATTCAAACACACTTATTGGCTATGCTGGAATCTGCAATATCTCGCTGTCAAACAAACTTGGCGAATATTTCATTTTTATAGGAGACCGTAATCAATGGGGGAAAGGTGCAGGCTCACAGGTAACGAAACTGATTGTTGACATTGGATTTAAAGAACTGAATCTCAACCGCATTATGCTTACTGTTTCTGAGCCCAATTATGCTGCAGTCAAAGCGTATACAAACACAGGTTTCAAATTGGAAGGAAAGATGCGCCAGGCATGCTATAGAGATAATAAATTCCATGATAAATTAATCATGTCAATATTAAGAGAAGAATGGAATAATTGACAGGGTACTTGTCAATACATTTCAAATAACAATAATCTATTAACTTAGTTAAATGCACAATAAAAATTGGCACCACACTTACCGATGTGGCGCCAAGATAAAAAACACATACTATTTCCGCGCTGTTGCCAGAAATTCTTCCGTTCTAGATGGGCTCAACAGCTCCCAGAGGGAAGCAACGGTCCAACCGGGAGCAAAAATATCATTGTAAAATCCTTTTCCATTTTTGCCATAATCCCAATTTGTATGCTGTACGACTTCGGGATAATAACCTATTTTAGCGATATTGAAAAGATGATCTTTAACTGGCATCAGCTGAAACATAGAGCTCTTAATCACACTTGAAAAAGCCGCGAGTCTTTGCTCCTTGGTTTCAGTGGCTAGCCAATCAAGAACAGTGGCGAATTCAAAGATGAAAACATCCACATGATTATTCTCTACGGAGACATTTCCCCAGCCTCGGGATTTAAAACCAACATCGCCCAGCATTTGTCCGGCGGCAAAAGGCACGTCCCAAGTATAGTACCAAGTGAGACAAAAGTAAGCTGCTTTCTTGCACTGCTCCAAATAATGTTGCCGCTCTTTTCCTTTACTTACCTGCGTCAAGTAATACATTGCTGTAGAAGCATATAAAGATGCTTCCTTATCTTCACAATTCGCATCCAAGGTGGACGAAAAGTAATCCGATTTAGAAATGATCTCCTGTTCTAAATATTTTGCGGATTTTTGTGCCAGTTGAAGGTATTCCCCCTGTTTAAAATAGACGGAAGCCATAACGAGTGGCACTGTCGCTGAAGGTGTACTACCGCCGCTGCCGTCCTTCACCAGAAGCTGATCATCAAATTTACGGGGAAAGCTCCCATCCGCCTGTTGGAGTTGAGAAAAGTTGCCAAGTAATTTTTTAATGCGCTGTTCCCATTCAGGGTGCTTTCTCCCCCTTTTCTTTTCGTAGCTGAGATAATTTAGCATCGCGAAGATCCCCTCGGACTGTCTCCGAATACTAAACTCTTTTGTTTCACTGTTGTGTGTAAAATCAACGAACTCTCTGAAAAATCCGTTATCGGTAAATCCATGCTGTAGGTAGCTGTCAAATATTGCCTTAGCATTACTGACCAATTGAGTCTGTCCATGAATTTCTCCAAATTCAAGCGCATTGTATGCATTGAGCAATACCCGTCCCACAAATCCCACTTCCGCCGATCCGGTATTGTTGCAGTCATCTGTCCGCATATGTACACCAGAATAGTATTTTAGTTCTTTGTCCCCTACATAACTGTTCTTAAAGAAGTTTGCCAAAATACCTTTGGCTTGTTCCGGAGTATAAGCTGTCGGAAGTGTCGATGGCTGCTGTCTGTCGTACGAGTAGTTCCACACTTTGGACACAAAATCACCATAATTATCGGCCTGACCTTCACTGATCTCCCAAGAAAGCTGTCTTGTTTCACCCTTTTCAAGTTTTTCAAAGGCAACGACCTCGGGAGCCAGTGTCAATTTTCGGAGATAAGTCTTGGGGGCTTCGTGATAAGGAAAGCCAAAGACCAGAGCGGAGGCACCATCCGCATTTTTAAATCCGGTAAATCCAAGATCAGTCTTGCCACTTAAAATGACCTCCCCACTTGAGTGTGTGGTCAAGGCATCTTGATTTATTTTATCTAATCTGATAACGGTATAATACGTATTGGAAGCCGCATTGAAAACACCAGTCAAAGGTGTGCTAAGCCGATCTTCCCGCACCTGCCAGCTATCGCTGGTTTTAAATGAAGGCGCCTCCTGCGGTGAACGCATATTTTTATGATACCAAAAACCTGGCATCAGAAACTCGCTTTCGGCATGTGTATATTTTTTAATTTTAAATGTCTTTTCAAAATTAAAGTACACAGGTTCTTTGGCGGTCAAAACTATCTTAACAATAGTTTTCCCCTCATTTTTGACGACAGTCTGCGTCACATCCACAGGCAGGGTCGCCGTGGACTCCAATGTCTGCCCACCTTTGTCGAGTAGTTCAAAGCGCTGGGCCGGATTGCCGGGCGACTTTAACAGGATCGCTTGGCTCATCTCCTGCGCGCTCAAGGCAAACGAGTTTGCTGCAAGTAATAAGGAAATTAAAAAGTGTTTTTTCATTCGAATAATTGTTTTTGAGTACCCATTTCTGGCTATATATATTTTGCTGGTTTATTTTCTTTTTATTGTCGGTCGGATAATTTCGGCGGATATCTTCATGAGGGGAACCGCATCCGTTGTCCAGGTAACATCTGCAATATACATCGCCCGTGGATGAATACTATCTTTGCTATGATGCGCGTGGAAAACGATTTTGAGTTTCTTTTCCTTATCCAGAAAAAGTGCATTATGGCCCACACCGACCAAATCCGCAGGCAGCTGCAGAATTGGGTTGCCGGCATATTTTGTCCATGGCCCCGTGGGGGAACTTGCCGTCGCCAGACCAATACCGTAGCGCTGACTTTCATAACTATTCGCCGAATAGGTCATGTAATACAAGTTATTATGTTTAATGACAAATGGACCTTCATTAACCAGCCCCCACACTTTTTCCCACTCCTGTGATACCACAAGGTGCTGCTTCAGGCTGCTGCTGTTAATCGTTTTTAGGTCAGCATCGAGTTGCGCCGACCAAACTGCGGATCCATTGTTAAAACGGACAAAATAGAGATAGGCTGTACCATCATTGTCGATAAATAGACTATTGTCAATTGCCTTTTCACTTGCTAGCATTGGTGTTTTTGGCTCTTGAACAAATGGTCCCAAAGGTGAATCTGACGTCGCGACACAAATATGTTCATTGGCGCTGTAATACATATAGAACTTCTTTTTATCCTTGATATAGTAGATTTCGGGCGCCCAAAACCAACGTCCACCCCAAGAATCCTCACCTTTCAGTGCCAGCGCATTTGATTTACTCCAATAACGAAGATCATCCGAAGTATATACCTCGATACCGTTTTCGGCATTTGTACCGTAAGCGTAATAGGTACCTTCATATAAAAGAATAAATGGATCACCCAGTGGCACGGCTGGCTCGAATACAAAATCACTCTTTTCAGATTTTGAGCAGCTGAAGCTATAAAGTGAAAATAGCAACAGTAAACAGATATAAATTAGTTTTTTCATTTCCTATAAAGTTTATATGGCCAAGCCATTAATAATTTGGGTTTTGCTTTACATTTGGATTATTGTTGACCTCATCTGAGGGAATCGGTAGTGAACGATGTTTCCCCAAGGTAAAATTAGTAAAGTCGGCATCCCTTTGTTTCAATTCGGTAAGTCCTTCTTGTGAGTCTACCATCCCCCAACGTTTTAGATCTGCCCAGCGATGTCCTTCTGTAGCCAGTTCCAATACCCTTTCGGTCTGCAATCTTTTCAGAAATGCGTTTTTATCGGTAGTTGCGCCAGGATAATTCAAGACTAATTTTGGCATATTTACCCGTTCACGGACACGATCAACAAGCGCGACGGCCTCCGTCAGTGAACCATTTGAGGCCGCAATACATTCTGCATACATTAACAATACATCGGAAAAACGAATTATCCGCACATTTGTTGGGTTGTAATAGTCATCAAAATCACGGAAATAATCTGACCCATATTTTCTAAAAAAGACACGTCCAGGCCAATTGCTCCACTGGGCGGCATCACTTGTCAATCGATAGATTTTGTTATTATTTGGAAAATCGTTCTGCATACCATTATAAAATGCCGTATACCGCAAACGTATATCAAATTCATTGGCTATATTTTTCTCTTTCTTAAATGCATCAACTAACCAGGGACGAAGTTCTCCATCTGTCCACCCAATGCCCGGAGGGGCAAAAAATTGTCCACGGTTCAAGCCTAAATTGGGACCAACGTCTAAATCGCCATCGCCCGCAGGAGAGGGATTGGCGTCTGAATATTGGATCTCAAAAACAGATTCCTCATTATTCTCTTTCGCTTTATCGAAATTATCAAAATAATTGCCCGTCAAATTATAATAGCCCTTTCCAGCCCCTATTACCAGCCAGGCCAAATCTCCCTTTGCTTCATTCCATTGGTGCAGCTGCATATATGATTTTGCCCGAAAAGCAAGTGCCGCGCCCTTGGTTGCCCTTCCTTTTTCAGAACCGCCCCATGCTTCGGGCAGCAAGCTTTCGGCTTTACTAAAGTCGGCGATTGCCTGCGCATAAACTTCCGCTTCAGTATGTCCCTCCGGTTGAATTCCCGGAGTTGAAGGTTCCAATACAATTGGAAGACTGGGATTGGTACCACCCCATAATAGCGCAAGGTAGTAGTAATATAACCCCCGCAAGAAATACGCTTGCCCGAGGATCGGTCCCTGATCAGCTGGATTGGCAAATGTAATATCCGGGGTATAATGCAACACTTGATTTGCTCGGAAAATGGCCTCATAGCAATCGCGATAGGTCCAGCCATTTCCTTCCCAGAAATTATAGTTATTGTACCGAAACTGTGTCCATTCTTTGAGTTCGGCCCAAGGACTTTGGCTAAATCCTTCATCTGAGGTTAGATCCAAACGAAACCACATCCAGCGGCTAAAGGTACCTGGTTTATAGAACATATTGTACACTGCGTTGACCCCACGTACCGCATCCTCTTCGGTTTTCCAATAGGTTTTTACAGTAATGGTATTGGGATTTTCCACATCCACTTTGCAGGCTTGCATCAGGCCCGCTGCCAATAAAATATAGAGTAGCTTTTTCATTGCGTTCAACGATTAGGTTAAAAAGTAATTTGGGCGCCAAAAGTGAAACCTTTGGCATTGGGAAATGCGCCGCCATCATAGCTTCGATCCCAAATATTGCCATTCAAAAACTCGGGATCCAGTCCACGATAGGAGGTAAAGGTGATCAGGTTCTGTGCGTTGACATAAAACCGTACCTGATTCAAGGTTTTTCCTAGCAGCGTACGCGGCAGATTATACCCCAATGCGAGCTGTCTGATCTTAACATAATTTCCATTCTCTAACCAACGGTCCTGATCGCCGCGAACATTTCGGGAATCCGCATAAATGGGACGCGGGTCTTTGGCATTGAGATTTTCTGGAGTCCAAGGATCATAATCGGCGCGGTAGTTTGAATTGTCGTCAAAACGGTCATACGCACTTCGTGGCCCATTAAAGGATTTGAAGCCAAATGCACCTGTCAATTGCACCTGCAAATCGAAGCCTTTGTACTCTAGGCCTAGATTCATCCCCAGTTGATATAATGGTATACTCCGTCCCAGATACTGCCGATCGGCATCCGTGATCTGTCCATCATCGTTAAAGTCTATATATTTTACATCGCCCGGTTTGGCATTCGGCTGAATCAATTGCCCTTGGCTATTTTTATACGCCTGTACTTCTTCATCTGAACGGAAAAGACCATCCGTTTTGATCAGGTACCAATTACCAATGGAGCTACCAACTTTGGATTTTGTGTCCCATTGTGTAAACTCCTTTTTGTCATATCCTAATTTGAGAATCTTATTCTTGATATAGGATGCATTGACGCCGATCTGATAACCGAACTCACCAATATTATCACGCCATTGCGTTGCAAGTTCGACACCTGTATTGCGCAGTGAGGCAGCATTCACGTAAGGATTTCCGCCGTTGTTACCTGTTGCCATCAAGATCTGCATCGGTGTCAATACATCTTTGGTTTCTTTGATAAAATAATCCACGGATAGATTGAGCTTATGGGAGAATAACTGGGCATCAAATCCGGCATTCAACTGCGCGACCTTCTCCCATTTGAGATCGGCATTGGCCAGTTTGACCTGGGTCATCCCGTTTTGGACCGTCTGATCAATACCAAAAGCTGCCTGCGGAAAAACATTGATGAAAGAAACCCAGTCCCAAACGCCGATATTGGAAGTCCCCAAAACACCGTAGTTGGCGCGCAGCTTTAAATCATTGATCCAAGGCACTTGAAAGAAACCTTCCTTACTGATACGCCAGCCTCCAGAGACAGATGGAAAATAGCCCACTCGATAATCCGGATTAAACTTGGATGATTCGTCGCGGCGCATGGTAAAACTGAATAGATACTTATCATCATAAGTATAATTAACCCGGCCAAAGACGGAAAATAACTTTTCGAGATCTTGATAATTTCCAGTCTTGGGATTGTCCAGGGCAGCATCCAGGTTGGTAAAGTAATTCTTACCTGACATAAGGACATTATTTTTGGTTCCCCAAAGTTGTTCATAGTTGGACGTTTGGTAACTGATACCTGCAACGGCTGAAACGTCATGCTTATCAAACTTCTTCGCATATTCTAAGGTATTGTCATACACCAACCCCCGGTACTGTGCATGGTTTTTATTTAAGGAGGATGGATCATAAGGCTGGTTGTAAGTCCAGAAACCTTCCTTTCGGAGATACATGTGGCGATCATTGCTCAGGTCAAAGCCAAAATTAAAACGGTATTTGAATGACTTGAACAGTTCCAATTCGGTAAATACATTTCCTCTGGTCCGCAGGTTACCATTTTCCGTTTGCTCAAAATCTTCTTTGGCGAAAGGATTGGTTCCAAAAGTAACATCCCGATTCCCATCGCCAATACCATATCCTCCTTTGGCGGTGTTATTCTCATCGTAGATTGGAATGGTTGGCAGCATACGATAAACATCGACAATGGGATTGGTATTGAGTTCATGCACATTAAAATTACTCAGCACAATATTTTCTCCGATACTTAATTTGACATGCTCTCCAAAGTTGCGTGAAGTAGACATATTGGAACGTAGCGTAAAACGTTTACTGGATGTTCCGATCGTGGTACCCGTATTGGACTGATAATTACCCGAAATATAATAACGGCTTTCTTTACTTCCACCTGAGAAAGCTATCTGTTGATCCTGCAGCCATCCTGTTTTGAATACCTCTTCCTGCCAATCGGTATTGCCCTCGAAATGGTTGGCCGATTGCCTATTGCCATTGCTAAATGCCAGATCATTCAAGCTCAGCCATAGATTTCGGTCGGCTAAGTTGTAACGTGGCAGCCATTGTGCAGTGGCCCGGGAGGAAAGTTCGATTTTCATCTGCCCCTCTTTCCCCTGTTTGGTTGTTATGATGATAACACCATTCCCAGCCCTGGAACCATATATCGCGGCTGCGGAGGCATCTTTCAGCACCTGGATACTCTCAATATCATTGAAATTAAAATCCCGGTTTGCTCCCGATACAACCCCGTCAACGACATATAAAGGAGTGCTTGACCCAAATGTCCCGGTACCACGGATCTCAACCTTACCTTCTGCCCCCGGATTGCCTGCCGTGCGCACACTGAGCCCGGGTAAAGTCGCCAAGGCATCCCCTACAGTCCCTGTTACCGTGGTGTTTTTCATCTCCTTTGGATTAAAGACCGAAACAGCACCCGTCAGGTCAGATTTTTTGATCGTCTGATACCCAATCACAACGACTTCTTCCAGGTCTTTATTGTCTTCCTGAAGTGTGACATCTAAGGTCGCCGCACCGTTAAATAAAATTGTTTTGGAATGAAAACCGATCAAAGAGAAGATCAGCTCCTGCCCACTGCCGGCAGCAATTGTATACCGGCCATTTTCGTCCGTCGTCTTTGCCGTTCCTGATGCTTTTATGGTAACGGTTACACCCGGCAATGGCCGACCCGCTTCACTCGATACCCTCCCTTGAAGGCTACTCGTTTGTGACTTTACCGCAAAGGACAGCAGGCACAAGAAAAGAATGAAAAATTTTCCCTTCATAATTTGATTTATTAGCGTATAAAACTGGTTATTTATAATTGGGCAAAGACAAGAATCCATGGCCGGATTCTATCTTTAAACCTATTTCAAATGTAACAGGCGTTACAGAAAAAAAATAGCAGATATGACCCAAAAAATGGTAAAAATAAGTCATTCCTTCTTTTTGACCAATTTGTACATCTTTTAACCGACAATTACCATTTATCGCTTATCAGCCGTATCGACAGAATCATTTATTAGTTTTATTTTAGTTGATATGAAAGGGGCGCTCATTTTTGGCATTGTTTTTTTGTATCTGGCCTGCTCGGTCACGTGCCAGGCACAACGTTATTCAAATTTTCATTTTAGAAAGTTGCAAGTGGAAGACGGTCTTTCTGAAAATACGATCTATTGCATTGTCCAGGACCGGCAAGGATTTATGTGGTTCGGGACAAAAGATGGATTGAATCGATACGATGGAAATAGTTTCAAAAATTACCATTACCAACCAGAAAAAAAACAGTCACTGGGGAATAATTTTGTCCGAAGTATCGCTGAGAAATCGCCGAGTCACTTGTATATCGGAACCGATGACGGTTTGTATATTATGGACAAGATTACAGCATCCTTTCAAAAGATTGAGCTTAGCATAAGCGGCAAAGGAACGTTTAACTCAGCGATCAATGCCCTTCATGTCGACCGACAAGGAAGTCTTTGGATTGCAACAATGTCGCAAGGCATCTGGAAATATAATCCAAGTACAAATAAAGTTGCGCAGATACAACTGAATGGAGCCACATTGGGGCAAAATGCAGCCTGGGCCATTCTACAGGATCGTTCCGGCGTTATTTGGGCAGCCACACGTCTCGGACTCCTTCGTTTCAACAACCAACAGGCACATTTTGACATCGTCTCCCCGCTATTCAGCGAAGTTGGAGATTCTCAATTTGAAATTCTTTCGATGTGGGAAGACCCTAAAGGAGACCTATGGTTAGGCACCTGGTCACAAGGCTTGATTCGTTATAACAAACAGTCCAACGAATTCAGTCGCTTTCTTAACAATACCAGACATCCTTATGTCACGCATATCCGTGCCCTGCAAGAATTTCGCGAAAACCAGCTTCTCGTTGGTTCAGATGACGGGCTCTTCCTGTTTCACATCGAAACGGGGGCATCCGAAAGATTAGACGTACCCTATTACAAACATGGTCTAAGTGACCAGAATGTCTACTCCATTGCGAGGGATCGCGAAAATGCCATTTGGATCGGCACCTACTTTGGTGGAATTAATTATCTCAATACAGCATTACTTTCCGTAGAGACTTTTTTCCCGGATATTCTTCCCGGATTTCTGTCCGGAAAAGCTGTCAGTCAGTTTTGTGAAGATACCAAGGGCAACCTTTGGATCGCAACGGAAGATGGTGGCATCAACTACTATGACAAAAAAAAGAAACAAATTTCGCAACCGATAAAAGCTTCTTACCATAATACCCATGCCCTGCTTTTGGATGGCGATCATCTTTGGATCGGGACTTTTTCCCGTGGACTCGATCGTTACAATCTAGCAACTGGTCAACGTCAAAATTTCAGACATGATGCCAACAACCCGGAAACAATTAACGATGATTGTATCTTTTCGTTGTTTAAAACAAAAAACGGGGATCTTCTGATAGGAACTCCCGCCGGACTCAGTCGCTATGATCAGCAAAAAAAGAAATTTGTCCGTATCCCTGAAGTCACCCAGTTTATCTATGACATCAAAGAAGATGATGAAGGTAATATCTGGCTCGCCTCGTACCAATCAGGCCCCATAAAATTTGACCTACGCAAGCAGGCCTGGATTCATTATAGCTCGATCCGGCCAAATGATCCCATTTCGTCCAGCAAACTAACCAGTATTTATGTTGATAGCCAACATCGGTTATTATTTTCGAGTGAAGGAAAAGGAATATTTATTTATGATAAGGCGAAGGATCGCTTTCGAAATATCGGGCAAGCCCAAGGATTGCCCAACAATGTGATTTACGGCATACTCGATGACGCCTTGGGTAACCTTTGGCTCAGCAGCAACAAAGGCATTATCTGTTTTCACCCGGACAGTCCCCAAAATTACAAACTCTATACAACAGAGAATGGATTCTCAACCAACCAGTTTAATTTCAAAGCATCTTTCAAAGCCAAAGATGGGCGGTTTTATTTTGGTGGGATCAACGGATTTACAAGTTTCTATCCCGATGAAATTAGCGCTGTTAAAAATCAAACTGTACCAAATGTTTTCATTACGCAGATACAATTACTGAACAAGCATAATCCTAACTTAGAAAAAGACATTCAGATTCAATTGAACAAGAATGAAAAGATCGTACTAACCCACCAATTTTCTTCATTCAATATCTCCTTTGTGAGCTTGAGTTTTGCGTCACCTTCCAAGAATCAATATGCCTATAAGCTGGAGGGGGCTGATGGAGAGTGGGCTTTAGCCGATAATACGAAAAGTGTGAGTTATGTTAACCTTTCGCCAGGAACGTATGTTTTTCACGTAAAAGCATCTAATAATGATGGTTTATGGAATGAAAAAGGCACAGTGGTACAAATTGAAATATTACCACCGTTGTGGCGCTCCATTCCTGCAAAAATAACCTATGCGATCCTATTCATTGCACTGTGCTATGTCTGTTTACGGTATTATATTATGGCGAACAAGCGTAAACAAGCTCGTCATTTAATGGCTTTCCAGTCTGAACAGGAACAAAAATCCTTCCGATCAAAAATTGATTTCTTCACAAATATCGCGCACGAGATTCGTACACCTTTGAGCTTAATTACGGCACCCCTGGAAGAAATACTCCTGTACGAAAATGCAGATAAAGAAACCATGCATAATCTCCGTATCATAGAGAAAAATTGTGAGCGTCTTACCGTACTGATCAATCAGCTACTTGACTTTCGCAAAATGGACGAAAACGGACAGCCGCTAAGTCTGGAGCCTGTCAATTTGCGAAATTTGGTAGAAGATCTTTACGATAGATTCAGAAAATCAATCCACCGCAACAAAGTTCGCTTTGATTTATCAATTCCTCAGGATCATGACCTGATTATCGAAACCGATTTGGATGCTGTCATGAAAATTGTAAGTAACCTACTTACCAATGCGACGAAATTCACTTATTCCTATATCTCGATCGGTCTGGAAAAAAACGCAGACAATTCTTTCACGATTACGGTCTCGGATGATGGTCCGGGAATACCGGATGACTTTAAAAAGCTTGTATTTGATCCCTTTTATCAGCTGAGCACAAATAAAGACCGCAGTGGAACTGGCATCGGGCTGTCCTTGGTCAAACATCTGACAAATCGGCTGGGCGCAGAGATAAAAATTGAAGATATGCATCCCCGAGGTACCCGATTTATCTTTAAGATCAACAATGTTCAGCTAAGCCCGAAAGTTGCTAATTTAAACATGGAGGAACTGCCCATATCCCCTGTCAAGCAGGAATACAATCTCACTCAGATCCTGGTGGTCGACGACAATCCGGACATTACGGCTTTTATTAGCCATTCGTTAGCCGTATCGTATCATATTGATATTGCTGATAGTGCGTCAAAGGCCCTGACCATGTTAGACAATAAAGTTTATCATCTTGTGATCTCCGATATCATGATGCCAGAGATTGACGGAATTACATTTGTAAAGCGTTTAAAAAATGACATTAATTATTCGCATATCCCTGTTATTCTACTATCTGCCAAAATACAAAATGCAACAAAAGTTGAAGGCTTACTATCCGGGGCCGACGTATTTATAGAAAAGCCTTTTTCGATGACCTTTCTAAAAGCACAAATCAGCAGCTTACTACAAAACCGGAAATATCTATTGGAGAATTTCCATGCTTCACCATTATCATCTTATTCTTCTTTGGCCACAAATGCCCACGATGAGGTATTCTTAACACAGCTCAATGCTGAAATCGAAAAACATCTATCGGACGAACAGTTTAATGTAGAGTCGCTGGTGGATATCTTTAAGATCAGCCGTTCTAATTTTCAACGAAAATTAAAAGCGATCAGCGGGACCTCTCCTGGCGACTATGTAAGAAATTACAGACTAAAGCGCGCTTGTACATTACTGATTGAATCAGATTACCGCATCAATGAAGTGGCGTTCCTGGTTGGATTTAGTTCAGCATCCTATTTTACGAAAGCCTTTATAAAAGCGTTTAATTTAACACCAAAAGAGTTTATTCAACAATCGCGCTTATCAGCAAAATAAAGTATAACTCGTCCAAACAATTGCGCAGTCAATTAACGCGTGATATGCGTCACACAAAAGAGTTCAACGCAAATTGTACACGATTATTTCGAATAAGCTGTTTTGGAATATAATTGCCTAAATGCATTGTAAACTGCCTGATGAATAACGGTTGAATGCAATTCTTCGGCCATATAGTCAAAAATAATAGCCGTCTTTTTATGTTTGCGTAGGATATTATAAAATGCTTCGGCATCCTGATACATTTTAAGATCTTCTTCTTTGTTGGGAACCCCAAGATAAACCCGCACCTTTTTTCTCAGGTTAGCATCCAACAGCTTCTCGGAATTTTTCAACAATTCCTGTTGCCCCCACCATAAACTGGGACTAATGATAATGTAATTATCAAAAAGATCAGGTTGTTTGAGTAAGAGTTCTGCTGAGAAAAGTCCAGCCAAAGACTCCCCGATTACTGTTCTTTCCGCTTTTGTTTTATAGTGTTTACCGATATAAGGCAGCAATTCATCTTTAAGGAATGTGATATACTTTTGCGATCCACCGAATGCAGGAAAGCTGGCTTTTTGAAATCCTTCTTTCTCTAAAAAATCAATATTGGGAACTGCGAATGTAAAATCACGTCTTCGGGTATTGCCCTCAATACCTACCACAATACTGTTCGGAAAACGTGCTATCCAAGGTTGTGTATCAAAACGAACAATCCCGACGATATGAAAAAAGTCTTCATCCATACCACCGTCGAGGACATAGACGACCGGATAGGTCAATGTATCATTTTCGACATAATTATTCGGAAGATAAATATTGATTTTACGGTCTTCATTTAAAATATGAGAATGGAGGACAATTGATTTACCGATGGTCAAATCACGGCGTTCGGCCTGTCCAACAGCACCATAATGGCAAATGAGTATGGTTAAAAGAACAAAAATTATACGCTTCATATTCGAATGCTATATTAAAAACATACCTGATTTCACAAAGCAGATCCTGATTGAAAGGATATGCTGTAGCGATAACCCATAATAACCTCGAAAGTAAGTGTAAAAATCAATAAAAAAAACAATTTTTAGTATTTCCCACGGGTACTATGTGAGTCCTTTCAGCCATGTAAGCATTATGCTATCCGCTCACATTCGTATCCCCAGTCAAACATCAGTTTCATAATGTGATGGACATCAATATCCGAATAAGTAGACTCAATTCTTAAAATATTTTCTTCGTCATCAAGATCAAAGTTAATTTTATACGTGGCGAACAGCCCCAGAAACGTCGTAATGATTTGTTTTGCATCTTTGTATTTGCAGACATTTGTTTTAAATATTTCAACTCTTTTCATTGTATTATCTATCACTAAATTCATCATATTCTGATTAAAATTTGAGGTTCTTCCCCACTGTCTTTAGGCACGAGAATTATCGAAAGGTATCTCAGCGTGTTGTTATTTTATTGTTTATTGGCCGTAAATCGCCCAAATACTTCAGATCAACTGTAGGTACCGAATCCGTGCGATAAATATTCGAAACAGCCGGAAAACCTTCGTTATTTTTCTTTTTCTCCAAATTTGAAAAAAGCGCTACAGTTGACAGGAATAACAAAATAATCAATGCATTAAAAAGATGTACCATACCAAATAGAGACTAGATTACTAGTGTCTAATTTCCAAAAACCGTGCATTTCTTTCCAGTTATTTTCGGTGAAAGGCAGGTATAGGTCGGTAAACGATCTCTTTTTCCCCTTTAACACCTAAAAGTCTTTTACTTAAAGCATTCTTTTACAACAAAATCCGATGGATATCTTATATTATACGCTCGGCTATGATACTTTCGGGAAGTGTCCTTCATAAAAGTTATCGGTGAGCTAATTCGTTTCTTGTTCGATGAATGGTAAATTTTGCAGCAACAAAAAGGCCACATTAGAAAAAATGTGGCTTCATTAGTATATTGATTTAAATGGCTTCTTAGGAAAACTGTTCTATTAATATGCGTGGATTTTCTGAGTCGATCACCACCACAGCAAACTTTCCGTCATTACCTTCTATTTGTCGCTGTGCAGCTTTTGGTAATGTACCCAGTGCAAATTGTCGTCTCCAAATGTCAACCCCATTGGTAAAAACTAAGGGAAGTTTCTTCGCAAATTCACCGGGATTGGCAAAGTCGATCTTAAATAGTTCTAAGAGGGCTCTTTCTGTTTTGTCATTAGTATTAGCGGGGATAGCGAAAATTTTTTCGGCAATTGTATCAATATAAAAACATTGTCATGTCTTTTTTCACCAGGACTATAGATACAGTAATAAACATGTTGTTTATCGTTTCCATAAACCTTCTTTGCGATACAGACAGGCGCCATTTTCGTTTCTTGAGAAAGCTTTTTATGCGCCGAACGATTAATAACGGCAACCATAACAAAACAGATAACAGCAATTGCAGATAAAACTGTAATGACACCGATACCAATAGTTTCGATTAATCCTCCAAAGATTACCAATGCAAGAAAGCAGAGCATACCTATACCGATCACCAATGGTAAATAAACGACTTTGCTTTTTCCAAATGCGGAGCTCTTTACATACTTCTTGATAATTGTGTTGTCGTGCTCAAATTTGCTAAGTTGTGCTGCATCCATCCTATTTGTTTTTAGATTTTTTCAATGCTTATCTAATCGCAAATCAAATGTATCTAATACCTTAATTATAATCACTGCATATTTACAATTCGTCTAGATTGATTTAATATTCGTTTAAATAAAAAGAAAATACGAACAGCTCTTCCAAAGAGTTTATGTTAGATCACGAACTAATTTTGGCTAAAAAATTAAACACAAATGGGTAATTTTTAAATCATTAAAAATATTCACACATTTTATAGGCATATTTGTTTATATAACCAACAAATTAAAAAATGCTTCTGAAAAATTGGACACTACTTTTATTCGCATTTGGACTGGGATTAATCTCAAGTTGCACAAAAGATCCTATTATTAAACCAGAAATAGAGCCGCCCACGACCATAGACACAACGAAGGTTATTGTTCCCACACCCAAGGACTCACTTTTTGAACGCAAATCAGTCAGTTTTGTGATCAAAGAACACTTTGTTGATGAAACAGTGGATCAGCAGCTCTTTTTAGGCAGCCTTTGGAGCCTTAAAGACACAACAAAGGGCTTACACATAGAAAACATCCAGTCTAAAGCAAAAAACTTTCCTATTTATATCATGGCGAATTCAGCCAAGGAGGAAATTGGCCATTTTTTACCGTCCTATATAAACATATTGAAATATGCCAATTTATTCAAAAACACAGATCTCCCAGGATCGATAGAAATGGATTCAAGAGATTTTTCCGATTATGCGGAGATACAATTATATATTCCATTAAATAAGGATATCGAAAAAGCGCTCAATTTTGTCAAACACGGTGATTCAACAACGATTCAAAAGCCTTATAGTACTTTCCGGCACACATTGGTGAGAAGATTAACATTAGATACTGACCAAGTTGATTACTTTTCAAATTACCAGGAATCTGACATGAATAATTTCAAGAAACTAGGCTATTCGCCTTATTTTATTCTATCTGTGAATTATGGTTACCAACTTGTCATTATGGCTGAAAGTGATTTTACCAGACCTGACATGAATAGGGCTATTGATAAATTGTTAGAAGGAAAATCATTGGATAATATTGATAAAAAAACACTCAATGCAACAAAACTACTCGTTTATTATAGAGATGGGAATAAGGACACCTTTATCCGTCATGCTGTCAATTTTCAAGAGATCGAAAGTACACTTTCAGCATTAAGTCGTCGGATGGAAAGCAATTTTGATAATTTTACTTACCCGCTTAGTTATCTCGCCATGCATATCGCTACGGGCGAAATTTTGGGATATACCAATACTTTTGATTTACAGGTTAAAAAAACGGAGAAATAGGACATGGCCAAAATATTTTCTCCCCATCAATGCCACTTGACACAGCCTGCTTTTGATTTATCACAAAGTGATTTGGTAAAATCAGCGACAATATAAATACGTTCAATTTTGAGAGAATGTACTTTATCATACAAAGTACATTCTCTCTTCAGAATCAAGTCAGTCCTTCTTTAAAATACCCTTTTTAACTCCATCATCAATTAAACCTTCGGCATACTCCCATAACACATTGGACCCCGCTTTGATGACACTCTTTTTTGCATATACCTTATCATAGTTCACACCAGGTTCATTCCAGGTACCGCCATTGTTGGAGCTATTCTGTAACAGTGGTTCTAAGCGATCCGTTGCCCTTGCAAACTTCGCATCTTGGGTTTCTCCGGCTTCAAACTCTTCCCATATTGCAATGAGTTCTTCTGCTTGAGATCCCGGTAAAAGGCCAAATATTCTATTGGCAGCCAAACGCTCCTCTTCCGTATTGCTATGCGCTTTTTGTGTGTCGTAGATAAAGGTGTCACCTGCGTCAATTTCGACAATATCATGGATCAGTACCATCTTAATAACTTTCAGTATATCCACGGATTCGTCAGCATGTTCAAATAAGATCATAGCCATTAAAGCTAAATGCCAACTATGTTCCGCATCATTCTCATACCGGTCACTATTGAAAAGCTTAGTCTTTCGTTGAATGTATTTCAGTTTATCAATTTCCTTGATAAAGTCAATCTGTCTTAATAATTTTTCTGGAGTCATAGCGATTCTATTTTCATGCATACGCTATACAAAATTAGGACATTTATAAGTTTCCTCAATTGCCAAATGGCAATTGAGGAATAACTATTCCGACAGCTAATTTTATTGACATCCTTAGGACAAATTTAGGTTCACAGATCAACGTAGTTTTATTAAATTTGATAAACATCAAATCCCATCCTGACGCATGAAGAAAATAGGATTTTTATCTTTTGGGCACTGGTCCAAACATCCGGCTTACAGCACGCAGACAGCAAGCGACACCTTACTTCAGTCTATCGATCTGGCCGTAGCAGCAGAAGAAATAGGTATAGACGGAGCTTACTTTAGGGTACATCATTTTGCCAACCAGCTGGCATCACCTTTTCCCTTACTTTCCGCTATTGGGGCAAAGACCAGTACAATTGAAATAGGTACCGGAGTGATTGATATGCGCTATGAAAATCCTCTATACATGGTGGAAGACGCCGGAGCAGCCGATTTAATTTCAGAAGGCCGATTACAATTGGGAATTAGTAGGGGTTCACCCGAGCAGGTGATAGACGGGTGGCGCTATTTTGGCTATGAACTTGCTGAAGGGGAAACCGATGCTGATATGGGGCGTAGGAAGGCGCTGGAATTTCTGGAAAAGCTTAAAGGTGTGGGTTTTGCCGAGCCCAACCCTTACCCGATGTTTCCGAACCCGCCGGGCTTACTCAGGCTAGAGCCACATGCTGCCGGGCTACGTGACCGCATCTGGTGGGGAGCAGCGTCAAATGCAACAGCAGTATGGGCAGCTCAGAATAGAATGCACTTACAGAGTTCGACATTGAAGTACGATGAAAATGGAAAACCTTTTCATGTACAACAGGCTGAGCAGATACGCTTATATAAGGAAGCATGGAAAGAAGCCGGACATCCTGGGGAGCCGAGAGTTTCTGTGAGTCGCTCAATTTTTGCGTTGGTAGATGACTTAGATCGTTATTATTTTGGGCAGGAGTCGGATCGAGCTGATAAAATTGGGTTTATCGAAGCGGACAAACGTGCTATTTTTGGTCGCAGTTATGCCGCCGAGCCTGATCAACTTGTGAAAGAACTGGCTCAGGATGAGGCGATCCAAGAAGCAGACACCGTCCTCTTAACAATTCCAAATACCTTAGGTGTAGATTACAATGTCCATGTACTGTCCGCTATTTTGGAACATGTCGCACCTGAATTAGGCTGGCGTTAACGCTATTATATAAATGATAAACAACATTCGTTACAAAACCAAAATTGCAGTGATCGGTGCGGGCCAAGCCGGTCTTTCATCAGCTTATCATCTGAAAAAACTGGGGTTGGAAATTAATCGGGACTTCATTATTCTCGATGAAGCTCCTTCCCCCGGCGGAGCATGGCAATTTCGATGGCCTTCACTGACACTGAGTACCGTAAACAAAATCCATGACTTGCCGGGCATGTCGTTTGAAGAAACATTAAGAAATAATGAGACTGAAGTGCAGGCAAATATTGCTGTTCCACATTACTTCGATCTTTATGAAAAGAGATATGGCTTGGAGGTGTATCGTCCAATCAAAGTGGATCGGGTATCTTTATATGGACAACGTTTCCACATAGACACTGCTGAGACCTTATTTTCTACGGAAGGCATTATAAACGCAACAGGCACCTGGCAGAGCCCATATATTCCACATTATCCGGGAGCAGATTTATTTCACGGGCAACAACTGCATACGAAAGACTTCAAAACTGCGGACTATTTCAGAGGTAAGCATGTTATCATTGTCGGAGGTGGTATTTCGGCCATCCAGTTGCTGGATCAAATTTCAACAGTGGCGACCACAACTTGGGTGACGCGACGACCACCTCTGTTTCGCGAAGGTCCGTTTGATGATATGGCTGGCCACAATGCTGTAGCAATGGTCGAAGAACGTGTCAGACAGGGCTTGCCGCCATTGTCGGTAGTATCAGTCACAGGACTCCCCTATTCCACTGAAATTCAGGCGATGGAAAAACGAGGTGTGCTCAAAAGATTTCCGATGTTCAGCGAAATAACCGAGACTGGCGTAAAATGGGAAGATGGCAGAGAAGAAAAAGCTGATATTATCCTGTGGAATACGGGATTTAAAAGTTCATTGAAACATTTAGACCCAGTATTGCCTAAAGAAGAAAATGGGGGCATCTTAATGGATGGACGACTTGCTACGATGGTTGCTAAGGAACCTCGAATTCATCTGGTGGGTTATGGTCCCTCTGCCTCCACGATCGGAGCCAACCGCGCCGGAAGTGCGGCAGCGAGGGAACTTGTAAAAACATTGAATCTTTTGTAGTGTTATTTAAGTCTATTTAAAGTCTCATCCAAAACTAGTTATCACGATGGATATCCAAAACATTGTTCAAAGTCAATCTACTGCACTGTTTGTCAAAGATATCCTCGTATTCGAAAACAAGGACGATGTGGAAACAGTGCTACCGTTTTTTGCAGATGGGTACCCGGGACTTCTCTTCCATCAAACCGAAAATGGTTTGACCATACAGCCGCATGGCAAAAAAATACCAACAATCTTCTTATATGGCCAAACGATCAAACCCATAGCTATAGAAGTGAATGGCCCCTTTCAAATTATTATTTTTCAGTTTTATCCATTTGTTTTACGCGCGTTCTGGGGGATCAATCCCGAAGATATAAATGACAGGTGCCATGATCTAACTAATGGGCACGAAAATGAGATCAATAAGATCATTTCTGAGATCCTATTGGTTCCAACTATACCGGAAAAGATCACGATTATCGAAAATTTACTGCTCGATTATTTTGAACAGAAAAGAAATAAGCTCGATTTTTTAATAAGAGAAGTAATCCAATATATTATCGACAGCAAGGGTACTATTCCCATCAAAGATATTGCTAAAAAAGAAAAATTGAACATCCGGACACTCGAACGAAGATTTCTCAAAGAAACAGGCATTTCTGCAAAGCAATTCGCGAAAATAGTCCAATTTCAGTCTTCACTCAACCAACTGGCGACAAAAGATTTTAGCAAAATAAATGATATCGTCTATGCGAACGGGTTCTCCGACCAATCACACTTTATCCGGGTATTCAAAGCCTTCACGGGAATGACTCCAAATACATATGGCAAAATGTAGATTTGTCGTTTTTATTCTATTTTGAAAGCTTATTGATGACGATTTTTACATAAAGAAAATTAAATATAATCGTTACTCTTTTAAATTTGACAGCAATGAAATTACATGAAATCACTATAGCAGCTGCAGCAATCCCTTCAGCATTACTATCAGGCCTATTTTTCGCATATACATTCTCGGTCAATTTAGGGCTTCATAAATTGGATGACAAGACTTATCTGATGGCGATGCAAAACATCAACAGAGAAATCTTAAATCCAGTATTTTACGGCTGTTTTCTGGGGGCACCATTATTGTTAATTGCTTCGTCAGTACTGTATTTTGACCTATCATCTCCGAAATTCTATTTAATCTTGACAGCATGCTTAAGTTATATTATCGGTGTATTTATGATTACTGGTACCAAAAATGTTCCGCTAAATAATCAACTGGATTCATTCGATCTTTCAAGAGCCTCATCGGAATCAATCCATCAGATGCGTCTCCTTATGGAGGAGCCCTGGGTATTCTGGAACAATATACGAACCGCATTCTCCTTGATAACTATAGTTTGCCTAATCATAAGCCTTGTTTTTTTTAGATCCAAAGATTAGCAAAAATACAGGACACTGCTCAAATCACTTTATATAATTTTGCAGTGTCCTTAGCAGGCAGCCCAGGGGAGCCGCTCTATTTTTAGACTTCCGTTGTTGCTAATCCACCAACTATTGTGCTTCGCCCCTACAATCAAAAAAATCAAGCGCCTTAGAAACCACAATATCACAGGCAACTGATCGTTCGAAAAGCGAAAAAAGCAAAAGAGCTTACGGATTTAAATTCGTTCACAACGGATTTAAATCCTGCCATAAAGGGCTACATATTCTATTGTACTTTTATAAAAAATAAGAACAAAAAACTCGAATGAAATGATCTTTATTATAAACTAACCAAAAACAATAAAACTATATTTCCATGAAAATACAAAGAATAATCGCCGCCACATTCGTTGCATCTGTAAGTTTAATATCCTTATCATCATGCAATGGTACATCAGTCGATACGATAAAAGCAATGGAATCAAGCTATGACAATCACAATAAGACCATTGAACTAATTGGTGAATTTGATGCTCCTTCCTTTACCTTTTCATCGGGTAAATCAAAGACAATGGCAATGAATTTTGTTGTGAAACCGCATGCGATCAGTTCCGAAAAATTCACAGCATTTAGCGTAATATTACCTGTTGGAACAGAAAACAACAATATCCTATTTGAGCTTCCGGCAGACCAAAAGAACTATACGCTCAAAAATTTCAATGTCATTGATAAAAATGGCGAGAAAATCAATCTCGACACGCATACTACGTTTAAAATGACTGGCACCGTACATTATAGTGAATTAGAAAAGCCTGAAGGTGAGCGTGACAAAACCAATTTCAACTACAAGATAACGGACGTAACATTTGAAAAAGAATAAAAACGATCTTAGTAAACCTGATCAAACACATTAATAAAAGCTAAAGAAATGATAAATATTGAGCTTGGAAACAGTTTCTCATTTGGATGGGTAATTATCGCAATTGCCCTGATTATGGCCCTGGGGATCTACATCGCTTACAGAAAACAACACATGATAAAAATAAAATACTTAATCGCTGTGATCATTATGTTGGTTGTGGGAATAAAATGGCTTTTTGAAAATTAAACATGCGTGAGTGACACTGGTTACTAACGGCGCAAGCTAATATCGAAGACACTTCAGATAAGTAAAGTAATTTTCATCGTTGAATAGATTATTTTTGTAAATTCAAAGTCGAAAGTGCGAGTCGATCATGATCAGCACCGAATGTCAAATATCAGCTTACAATGAAATTTATTTTCGCTTTTATTATTTTTTTCTTTTTCTCCTGTGTATTCGCTCAGGAACGTCCTCAATTTGTTCCTTTTAAATTCGAAGGTAAATTGGGCATATTGAACGTTTCGGGAACGGAACTAGTTTCTCCCGATACTTTTATAAACGGTCCCGGTAATTATGATGTGGTTGGTGATTTTCAAAGCTATATCGTGGCGAAAAATAAAGGAGAGGACGAGGTCATTGATGCCTACTCAGGGAAAGAACAGTTTTCGGGGTACTTGGATAGGGCCTGCGGCCGTTTGAGAATCAAGAACGACAGTTATTATCACTTTGAATTGAATGGAAACTCTGTTCTACTAAGACCAGGAAGTTCACCAATACGGCTTGCCACACACTATAAAAAAATTGAACCAAATCTTGACGCCTGGGATAATGAAAGTGTAAATGGCAAACAATATCTCTGGGCACTGAAAACAGATGAAACTTACGATGTTTTAGCTCCTGATAATCATTTTATTCCGGTAAATTCCTTACCCAGCTTTGACAGCTTTGATCTCATATATCGGATAAATGAAAATGCTCCCATGACGCAGATCGGGTTTGTACTCGGAAGCAAATCCGCAATCCAACGTACATTCGGTCAGAAATACGGTATCCCCGAATCGAACCATGTTGTTGATATTTATAACACTGATTTTAACAAGTTAGGCACCGTAGCTTATGAACGTGACGCAATCGCACAATTACTCAATCAAGAAATTGAACTGCGGGGAAGTATGATGCCACCACCGAGCATGTCAAACCAAATAATTACTCCTCAAAATAAAGCAATTGTATTGAATGATGAATTTAGCCTAATACCAACAAAAGATGATCAAACACAACTGGTGCTCGTCAATACACAACAAGGGAATGTTCCCGTCCTGGGAAATGATCACTTCGATTATAGGTATATCAGTACACCCAAAAGTTTAAAGGCTCTTTTGCAAATTAGACATGCTGAAACTGGGACTTTCTTTTATTTTGATTTTAACGGACTCTATTTTCCAAAAGGAATCCCTTTAATCCCTAAAAATTACAGAAAGTGGGAATGATGAATTCGTAAATGTCCCCGCCTAGTATGTGACCGGCACAAAACAAATCGAAATTTATCTAGTACGTTTTATTCTTTCAATTTGTCGGAATTGAAAGCAATGAACATGCAAGAATAATGAGCAACAAATATCCTTAATGTACGGTTATTCGTAATAGCGCATATAATATATACTGTTCGACGCTATAACACCATACATTAGACATGTTCACCGACCTTCAATCCACAGCCAAATATAGTAAATAAAACTAATTAAATTAGTTTTATTTACTATATTATTTAGCTATTAAAATTAACAGACTGTAACTATGTATTTTAATTTTTCAAAATATAAAGCCGTTTATCATTTCCAGCCTGTTCAAGGAGGAGAAAGTGGTGGCCTAATGCAAGTCTTATAATGAGCGGCTGATATCAACAACATTAAAGATCTGATCTACATCATCCAAACTGACTTCAAAATCTGGATAGGTAGCTTTATCTAAATTGAGTGAACGTAGTGTAAGGATTCCATTGGTGACATCGTGGTAGGCAATCTCCTTAATAATTACTCCTTCATAGCGATGTACAATGACCCAATATCTATATTTATGGGTATGGAATTTTGATTGCCATAATTCACGCTTAATCAGACGTCCAGTGACAATATCTCCATCCAGGACACTAGCGTCAGTCCCATCGGTCATACTATCTCCACTGACTTCAAAAGAACGGTAAGCACCTTTGTGAAATTCATTTACCGTAATAAAATGTGCCGGTAAATCGTCCATGTATTCCGCATCTGAAAAACCCGAAAGATAACCAGCTTTTGCCTTCTCGGTAACAAGCTTGGTCTGCATCAGATAACGTCCCGGAGATACCTCAAAGAATATATTGTTTTTATTCTCATCAATAAACTTAACATCATTAGAAAAATATCCAATGGATTTACCGTTTCCTACATTGATCATGGAAATAGTATCAGAGTGAGAAGCTCCAAGCTCATTTCGTTCTCCTTTCCCATAGAGCAACCAATCGTATTGAACTTGAGGAAAAGCATTTTGAATCCTGGTTTTCATCGTAAGACCAATCGGATATTCACCTTTCTTGATACGCGAATATACCTGCTCGCGCACGCCCAATATGGCCGCAAACTCCCGGTTGGTAATCCCCATCTCCAAGCGCAAAACCTCAAAATTATTAGCTGGATAAGTTTCCATGTTTTTATAGGATATTTAACAAATGTTACACTAAATCATAACAATCTGACACTAAGTTACACAACTTATTAAACCTAAACAAATAAATAAACAAAATAAATGCGTTACACATTGATTATCAATTAATTAAAACTAAACAAATAAGTTTAACACTTATTAGAAAACATAAATTTTTAAACAAAATAATCATAAAAACACTTGAATGATTAACAAATTTGTTTAACTTTGTTTAACAACATATATTTATAATGACAGATCGCTCAGTGGCACTATCACCAGCAGGAACAAGGCCACTAGTGACATGGGTTGAAAGACGATAAGACAGAGAAAATAATATTCATTTAAAAACATCAAAAATGCAACGCTTCTTCACAACAAATTCACAGCTAGAAAGGTCCTTCGCATTGAACCAGGGCTATATTAGTACCCAGGATATCCATCCAAAACAAACACAGCAGGTAGAGTTTATTTCGGTTCTACTTCCACAACAAGAATTAACCACATCCACAATACAACAAAATGACAAGATCAATTCCCCACGTATGAACACATTATATTATTCTTTCATTTTGAGTTTCTTAAAAGAAAATCATCCTGAGATATTGAGATCAATAGATAAGATATATGAACCCGATCTTACCAAAATCAGTCAAGTTATCGACTGTTATTGTGAATTTATGGGTATATCCGCACAACAGATTATGGGCGAATACATTAATTACAAGGACATCCAACATCGTTACAAAGCAATCGCAGTCGTTTTACGGATTTTTCAGCCGGAAAAACTGGACAACCTAAAGACGAAAGTAAAAAGCACGATATACAAAGAACTCGGTCCATATCTAAAGATTAATAGCGATACCTTACAAAAATCTATTATTTGTGCTTGCAATCAATTTGACATGTATAACGATTTCAGGAAAGATATTAAACAGGCAGTAAATTACTATTTTATCAATAAACGTTTCAATGATAAGTAAGACAGTTTCTCTAAGAACGCTAGATTATTATACCGATCAAAGGACAAGCGGACAGGTTGCTTCCTTTGATCGGTATAGTAGACTTTAATCCTTCCCCCCTATCCTCCTTCGCATCCACCAAATCAGGACACCCGCCAAGACAAGTAGGCCGATAAAAAAATACAGCATGCTTGTTAGCACTGGCCTTGCGGTTCGTGTTGTCATTTTATCCTCCAACTGGAGTTTTTCCTCTTTGTGCAAGACACGCTGTTCTACCGCCTGTCGCTGCTCGGAAACAGATTGCTTATATATCTTACTGCTATCCACATTACGGGTTAGCTTCTTATGGATCTTTCCCTTAATTATATTTATCGTTCCATCCGGACTGATCTCCATTTTTTCACCCTCAATGTGCATCAGATCCACTGTATGTACCGAAAGACGGTTATGAGACTGTGCAACTTCCAAGCGTATCCTACCAGAGTCCACTTTTGACAGTAGGGTCATTTCTTCATTCGCCTTCAGGATTTGTGACGCCTTTGTCCTTATTGTTTTTTTAAATAGACCGCAGCTACTAACGAGCAGTAGCATTACGGTCAATAGAAATATATTTCTCATTTTTTACTTTTTTTAGTTCAATTTGCAATTCATTATAGAGTTTCATCAGATCATCATATTTAACCTGCAATTCCGCCAGCGTTTTCGAACAAGCCATACGGTCCTCATTGGCAAGTTTGAGGCCCTGATTAAGATCCTCAATAATAGTCCTTAAATGCTCTATATCCTTTTCAAGCCGGTTTGCATAGCTCTCCCACTTATCAATGACTTTTCCAGCATTATCCACATTTGTTGCTTCCACTTCTGCCTGCTGTTTCGGCCGACCAACAAGGTAACCTCCAATAGCTGTAGCAATAGGAATAATTAACTTTTCTAAAATTTCAAATAGTTCCATCGTGATTCTTTTTTAGCAGTGGCTTAAACTTCTTCCAGGGGAACTGCTTCCCCGGATCCTCCTTTCTCCCTGGAGCAATATCGCTATGTCCTAAAATCTCCTGAATCGGATAATGAGCAATAATTGCCTGACATACTTCAATCGCTGCATTAATTTGCTTTTCGGTATAAACTTCGGTTCCCTTATTTTGTAACTCGATTCCAATGCTATACCTGTTCAAATCGTTCAATCCTGCCCAAAAACTCAAACCCGCATGCCAGCATTTAACGTTAAATGGTGCCAACTGTGTCACTATCCCTTGCCTACTGATGTGCACATGGGCCGAAACTTTACTTTTGGGATCCGACATCCAATGAATGGCACTAGTCGCATTGGTGGCACCATCATAATGCATAATGATATAAATAGGGTTAATAATCCCGTTCTTATTCGGTGTATCGTGAAAGGAAACTCCTATCAATTGATGTTCTTTAATATCCATGTCTTCTTTAATTTTTTTAAAATTTCCTGATCGTGAGTAAGCGCTTATTTTTTATTAAAATCTAGATTTCTGTTTTATTCGATATATGCTGCGAATGACTACTCCCGCCGCTATTTCAATACAAATTTAAACGAGAATCAAGCCTGAAAAATGAAATTCCGTATGTATATAAGCGGTATGAAACAGCTACCGAATATCAGTCAAGGACTGAGCAGTGTTATTGTTGGTTAATTCAAAAAAAAACAAAAAGCCACATCGCTATGATGTGGCTTAAAAGATATGTTGACAGATTTACTTACTTATGGATAGCCATTATCGTCAAACATTAGCGATAAAAGGAGGTTTCCTTGCTATAGCATTCGTCATTAAACAACCAATGGGTAAATCCGTCAAATCGAAAGCCATAGAATCACCAAAGTAATCCGCTGGTCTTACCTCTACAGTCCCCACTTTATTTGTTAACTCAATCCTAGAAAACGAAACCAACATTCCGTCTACACTCGATAAATTCTGAGAAAAATCAAGACTATTTTAATTTAATGAACTTATTTTCCGATACTATTCTGACAATCTCCTACTTAATAGATACGCAAATGCACTAACGCCGGTTTTTAAACAGGTATCATCAATTTGAAAATGAGGGGTATGGTTCATAGCTACAATTCCTTTACTAAAATTAGATCCGCCAAGAAAGAAATAGACACCTGGAATTTTTTGCTGAAAATAAGCAAAGTCGTCGTTAAAATAGGGAATCTGACCTTGACTTAAGTAAATATCTGTTCCATTTTCCTGTCGAAGAATTTGATACGCTTCGCTAGTCAATCTAGCATCATTCATGACCGTAGGATTCTCTCGACTAAACGAAATGGATTGGACGTACCTGGATAATCCCATTTCCTCTAGCACTGTTCTTACTTTAGGAAGTATATTCGGAATTGCAGCGCTATCAGTCTCATACATTTCTAACGCCAAATTTTGTATTTCCCCATTTTTCGAAGCATGGAACTTACCATCGGCAAATGAATAATCAAGGAACATTGTATTGGGGCTGGCTACGCCAAGCGCTGGATCTGCTATTTTCTGTATATCCGCCGGGTTAGTTCCTTTAGGGATTCTGCTCAATTTAGTTGCAACAACAGCAGAGAGTTTATTAAGTTGTTCCGGATTCAATGTTATCCCTTTCATTTGGACCTGGATCTCTCTTTGATGCGCAAACATTTCATGCGGCTTTACTAAGATTTGGCCAACAGGGAAAGCTGTTACGTGGAGCCCATAGATTTCTTCGATCCCTAAATCAGCCAAAAAATTAGTTTCCATCATCTTCTTTGCCCCATTAAAGGTCTCTTCCTCCGGTTGAAAAATAAAATAAACGTCCCCTTTCATCTGCTTCTTATTCTGAGCCATTACCTTGGCAATCCCCAATGCAATAGCCATATGTGCATCGTGGCCACAACCGTGGTGAACGCCCTTGGCATGAGATTTATATACCTCATCCAGATTACTATCCATCGCCAAGGCATCCATGTCCGATCGCCATGCAATTTTTCTACCTGCCTTTTTACCCTTCAAGATACCTATCACACTTTGACCATATAGATCTGATTTTACTTCTAAGCCCAATTTCACCAAATATTGCCGCACAAATTCCTTCGTCCCGATTTCCTTACCCGAAAGTTCGGGATACTGGTGCAGATGGTTTTTAATACCGACAAACTCCGCAAAATGCCGCTCGGCCTGCCCTGCTATTTGAGATCGGGAGATCGCCGTAGTCTTATTTAATCTACAGGCCTGAAGCATGCAACTTGCCAGCAATAGCAAACCGATTTTTACACTTACGTTAAATTGTTTCATCATTTGGGTCAATATGTAATTTATTAATGAAAGGTAGTGAATAAGAAGATCCCAAAAATAAATTTTAGGCCAACACCCCTAAAAAAACGGTAAATGTATGCTATAGACAGGTAAGTAATATTTAGGCATCCAGTCGGTACTTATCCCTATCACCAAAATCTATGATATCGATAGTTGAAAAACTCGATGCAATAAATTTGCAGATTCCATCCTAAGCTTTCCAATCGAAAATGCCTAATTACTTACCTTGAGCAAAATATTTAGGTCTCAAACTAACTTTTTTGCTTTAACAATATAAAACATATTTGCTATTCCATTGTTATTTGATCGTTATAGCATAGGATGAGTTATATCGTTAAGGCTAGGAAATCGGTTCACCTAGCCTTTTTTGTCAGCAACAATAGAATGCTCATTCAAGCCACAATTTTCTTACCTGAATGATATCATCATGTTGCTAGTTTTATAAATGGATAATCAATTCCATTGCTTAGTGAAATTTGGCTTTAACTACAACGCCAATCTTTGGTACAACCAAAACTGATAAAACAACATCACTTTATTACACTTGACGCTATACCGCCTTGATATTTCAGAAATAAAAAATACCGTTTTGCGTTTCATGAACATTTCTTTAAGAGTAATAGCTATGCCTTAATTATTTATTTTGTACTTTAGGAGAATATATCGAAGGCGTTTATGGACAACAATCATTTTTCTAATTGCGACCAAGAAGCCATACATCTTTGTGGTCAAATACAGCATTTTGGTTGTCTCCTCCTTTTTGACGCCGCCCTTAATTGTATAGGCTGGAGCGAAAACTGGACAGACACAGGATTACCTAAACAAAGTGTATTTCTGGGGCAAACATTGACGAGTTTTATTGATTCTCTTGGTATCCACCATACAATTGATCTTAATGAAATCATACAGGATCATACTGATAGCTTCAGGCATCGCTATGTGGCTGATATTTCTCTAGCGCATACACCGCACTATCTAAGTATTTATCCTTTTGACAATAAGATATATGTTGAAATAGAGCAGCATCGTTCACAGTCTCATCGATTTAAAAATACATTCTTCTATGCCAAGCATATCAATGACAGTGATGATACCTGGAAAGCGCTGGCCGAGAATATTTTTACAGTGACAGGTTATGATCGTGTTATGATCTATAAATTCTCGGAAAATGGGGATGGTCAGGTTATTGCCGAACATGTCGTTGGCGGACTTGAACCATTGTTAGGTTATCATTATCCGGAATTTGACATTCCCAAACAGGCTCGTGAACTTTACACAAAAATATTTGCCAGGGTCACACCAGATATTGATGCGGCTCCCATACCGGTTTGGGGCGTTGAGCCCGAAAATTTAGATCTATCCATGACTGCGATCCGTGCAATGTCACCTATACACCTGCAATATCTGCGAAATGCACAGGTAAAAGCAAGTGGCAGTTTTTCCATTATCATTAATGGAAAATTGTGGGGACTCGTCGCGTGTCAAAATAGAGTCCCCAAATACATTGATTTAGCGCAACGACATCTTTCCGTTTTCATTGTGCAATATGCTGTAAATAGTTTTTTGGCCAAGAAGCAAATTGAGGATAATAATTTCAAACTTAAGACCAAGAGTGTCGCATTTGAGATCAGGCAAAACTTGTTTACAAAGAAAGACCTTGATAAGGTAATCAGCTCTCTGACATCGAGCCTAATGGACATCCTCCAAGCCGATGGAATAGCATTCAAATATCTTGACAGATGGCATATTGTCGGCATTACACCTCAAAAAGAAATGGTATTAAGCCTAGACAACCATTTCCGAAAGGCAGTTGCCGACCCGTTATTCTGGCAATCGGATTTCCAATGGCCACAAGATAAAGAAGACAAAATTTTTCCTTTTCCAGGAATTGCCTTAATTGATCTAGAAAACAAATTGGATTTCAAAATCTACTTCTTCCGAAAGGAAGTAAAAGTAGAGGAGACTTGGGCAGGAGCCCCAGAAAAACGGCTTATTTACGATCCGGCAAAGGAGATAAATTTCCCTTCTCCCCGTACCTCCTTTAATGCCTGGAAAAAAACAGTGGAAGGAACAGCCCCAAAATGGAAAAAGCGCGAAATCAACTTCCTAAAAAACTTGAGCATCACAATCCAGGAAGCCTGTCTAAAGAAGATCTTAGAAATTCAGTCGCTCAATGAAAAATTAATCGAAACGAACAATATCTTGGAGACATTCAGTTACACACTGAGCCACGATCTTAAAAATCCCTTGGCCGCCTTACAGATGACGGCACAGATGATTCGGGATAGGCCTGGTTTAAGTCAAGAATTCCTCGGGAAAGCAGGTAGAAACATGATGGAAGCAATCCAGTTGATGAATAACATGCTGGATAAAACGGTCCATTTCGCCCGTACCAAAAGTTATGAATTTGAATACGAAACTGTATATCCAGAAAGGTTTATTGAAAATATCATCGATGATTGCAGCGTAAGATTTAATGTTCATAATCTACAATTCGAAAAAGGAGAAATCCTTCCAATTGAGGGTGAAAAAACCTTAATTTATCAATTGTTCCTAAATCTTTTGGGCAATGCCATCAAGTACAGCAGCAATAAAACAACGCCACGCATCGGGATAGACAGTCGAATTGATGAAAATTATGTCTTGTATAAAATATGGGATAATGGAATCGGTATGTCAGCCGAGGAAACTGAACGGATTTTCGAAATATTTCATCGTTTACCTAATGCGCTACAATTTGATGGATCAGGGGTTGGATTATCCATTGTCAAGAGAATTGTCGATAGATTCGACGCAAAAATCACTGTAGATAGTAAGTTAAATCAGGGTACAACTTTCGAAATTAGATTTCCCATAAGAAACTGATTTTGCTCACCATAAATCCAAACAGATGATCGCCTATTAGGTTCTGAGCGAATGAAGATTTAATACGATCCAACGACCGGTTCATTCATTATTTTTTGTTAAATTAGAGACTAGTCGATCGATTCCTGTTCGACAATTGTCATCAAAGTGGGCATGAAACGGTTTGATTGGTTTGCCCCAAGAGGAAATCTTCAAAGGATTATTTACAAATGGATAAATTCAGCTTATTAGTTGGAAATGATATTAACAATATTTCTCCAGGAATTAGCTGGAGCGATTTGCTGACTAATATTAAAATAAAATATCATGTAACAGCATTGGAAAATGGTCAAAAGCCATTCCCAATGTTGTATGAAGAGATTTTTCTAAATGCAATTAAGATACAGCATCTTAATGAGAAAGAGCTTAAAACATATATTTCGGATAGCGTCTCACAAATAAAGCAAAATGAAATACACGAATTGATCCGGGCCCTTCCAACTAAAAACATCATTACGACAAATTATGAATTCAGCTTGGAAGGATCAATTCCAAAAAATAATACGAGCCTAGTGAGAGAAACCACATACAGTGTTTTCCGGCGACATGAGACCAATGATAAAACATATTGGCATATTCATGGTGATTGTGACAGTCCCAATTCGATCAATCTCGGATATGAGCATTATTGTGGACAGCTACAAAAAATGAGAGATTACGTGGTAAATGGCACTAACTACACGTCAGACACTGTTTTCAAGGCTGCTTTGATAAAAAGATTGAAGCAGAAAAAAAATTTGCAGCTGCAATCGTGGATAGACCTATTCTTTACCCAAGATATTCATATCCTCGGGCTCTCTTTGGATTTTGTGGAAATAGATCTTTGGTGGCTTTTGACTTATCGTGCCCGAAATAAGTTTTATAAAAAAAGTAACTTCATCCAAAATAAATTATTTTACTATACAACAAAAAAATGGCATCAAATAGCGGTGGATAAAATGCAACTGCTCAGAGCCAATGACGTGGAAATAATCGTTATCGATGAATCTGACAAAACAAAGTATTACAAAAAAATATTAAAAGAGATCTATAATCGTTATCAGCTTCCTCCACATAAGTAGCAATTAAGATCGCTTTGATGACAAGAAAAGAATTTCGTTCTTTTAACAAGTAATTTGTTTTTGCTGTTTATTAAGGCAGCTAATTGATAGTTGAACTTTTACGCTCCCCTATCAATTTCACCAAAAAAGTCGAGCATCTGCTGCAAAGCTGTTGCCGAATGCATGCGGTCGCTATTTTCCAATGTATCCCGTGTGGCTTCTGCTCCACGTTGGATCATCTGATTTTCAAAATAAGAAATCGCAATTTCTAAGCTTTCAAAATTGCCATTGGTCAGACATGCCGCAAGTTCAGATGCATCTTGCATAGCAACATTTGCGCCCTCTCCGGCAAAAGGTGGCATACGGTGGGCAGCATCGCCAATCATTGTGAGATTAGACTGTGTACTCCAACATTGATCAAGGGGGAAATAGTATTGTGGCCGAGGTATAAAAGACACATTTTCGTTAGCAAAAAATTCGTTCCACGCAACGCTCCAGCCCGAAAAATTATCGTTTAACCATTTGGAAACTTGCTGTTTGATATTGACATCATTACCTCGTTCGGCAAATATATGTTCAGGCGCTTTTGTACTGGCAACAAACATGATGGATCCATCGCCTTTTGTGCCATACCCGATAAACTGCTCATCCCCAAAAGCCATTACTTTTCCTCCTTTTGTAAATTCAAATAGCTTGGGAGCGTTTTTATGCGCATCATATATATTTCCTTCTACCAACGTAATCCCTGAATAAATTGGATTTGGCGCATTGAGATAAGAACGTATTTTAGAATTTGCACCATCGGCAGCAACAACAAGATCGGCATAGGCTGTCTGTCCATTTTTAAATTGTAAAATCCAGCCTTCTCCATGTTTTTCCATCGAAACAAAATTGCGATCCCAGACTAGTGTATTTTTATTCAGCGAATTCAGCAAAATATCACGTAGCGGAGCCCGATCAATTTCCGGTCGGTTTTCAGCAACCGCAGCGATATGATCATGATCGTCAAATTTAATATGAAGATTCTTATCCACGATAAGCAGCTTACTTGCTGTCGGGCGATGATATTTATAAAATTCATCGATAAGTCCCGCACGTTTTATCGCCTCAAGACCTGTCCCTTCATGAAGGTCCAATGTAGAGCCTTGTACGCGCACATCGCGGCTGAAATCGCGCTCATAAACTTGTACATCCGCCCCCTCCATCTGTAATAATCGAGCTAGGGTCAGGCCTGCCATTCCGCCGCCGACAACAGCAATTTTTTTATTTTCTATTAACATCATATTTGTTCTTAAAATGTTAAGACAAAATTATTTCGATGTCAGGGAAGATAATAGTATAAATCGGTCGTTTTTATTTTTTAGCAATTCCTTGGGAACTACTCCAGAGAACTTCTTAATTTCTTTGATAAAATGATTCTGGTCAAAAAAGTGTTCCTCAGGAAAAAGCTTGCCTTGGGCAATGTGATCTAAAGAAGCCCGAAAACGTAAAATGTTAGAATATACTTTTAGGGATAAGCCAAACCACTGATTAAAGTAGCGATTGATCTGCCTACTTGTCCAAAATACTTTTTCTGAAAGCTCAGAAACTGAAATAGTGCCTTTACTTTCGTATATAAGATCAAATAATTTCTGTTTACGTTCATCAATAGCTGTAGGTAAAATTGATAAAAGTACTTCGACAGACTTATCAATAAAATAGTCAAAATCATGTAAATCATGTTCGCTAAAACCCCAAAAATCATTTTCCAATATCTTCCCAGAATTTATAATATCAGCTATACTCTCGTTTAAAATATATTCTATTGCAAGCAATTTTAAGCTGATACAAAATATTACCCCATCGATTGGAATTGTAGCCTGTTCATGCGGTAGCGTACCCAGTCCGAGCAAAATGATCCGAAAACCTTCAGCTGGAGAACGAAAAAGAAATAAATCCACCCGCCCATCTGGCAAGCCTATTGTTTCTTTGACCTGCCCAGAATGATTGTGCAGACACCAAAAACTATCTACGAAATCAGAAAGTGTGTGGTCAGGTTTAACAATTTTATAGTATAGCCCATCCCCAATCATAATATCTACTTATATATTTTGCCATACCTATTTATTGGATCTGTCCAACTTTTACTTTATCCCTGCTAAATTTAAAAATTAAATCTTACAACATCCGAAAAAGAAAATAGAAACGAATTTACTCTTTCACTCTTAATATGAGCCATAATACTTACTTTTATAGCTTGACTTTAACGCTCTAAAAATGGCAATCAAAGATATTGAAATTGTAAAAACTGAAATCCTATCCAATAATTGGTATACCTTAAAAAAAGTCACCTATCAATATACAAAGCCAGACGGCACCGTGCAACAACAAAGCCGAGAAGCTTATGATCGTGGGAATGGCGCGGTGATATTACTTTATAATACAGCGTCCAAGACTGTTATATTAACCAGACAGTTTAGAATTCCGACCTATATCAACGGAAATGAATCTGGCATGTTAATAGAAGCCTGCGCAGGTTTGCTAGATCAAGATTCCCCACAAGATTGTATACGGCGGGAAACAGAAGAAGAAACTGGTTACCAGATCATGGAAGCAGAAAAGATATTTGAAGCCTATATGTCTCCCGGTTCGGTTACCGAAATTCTGCATTTCTTTATCGCCGAGTATACGAACAATATGAAAGTCAGTGATGGTGGAGGTTTGGAAGAAGAAGAGGAGAATATCGAAATCCTCGAAATTCATATTCAAGATGCATTACGCATGATCGAAAGCGGCGAAATAAAAGATGGCAAGACCATTATGCTCCTACAATATATTAAATTGAAAAATATTTTGTAGCCTATTCTTTTAGCTGAATATCTTAACGGGCCTCACTAAAAATAAATTTAGCCTGTTGAAAATTGATCGTTGACGGAATATAATGTGGAATACCCATATACACTTGCTCAGTACCGGATCCTAAAATATATTGAGACCCTTTCTTAAGTAAAACAAAGGGTCTCCTTTTCTTCTGCCCCCACCCAAATGGAAAATAATAGTAATCCCCGGCTAGGGTATCATTTTTGATATTTCCCTGAACTTCTCCCGAATCAATTTCACCTCCCGGTCGGTAGAACCGTAATTTTCCATGAAAACGGCTTTCAAAGAGATTAAGCTCCAATTGAGCACTATCCCGATTGCTAAAAGCAACATATCTCAACAGCTCGGTATCTCGTCTCTTTTCTTCACAACTTGCAAACGAAAGAGCCAACAGAAGAAAATAAGCAGCAAAAGTAATTAAACGCATTCTTTTTTATAAAATTTCGATAGACCCTAATTCAGCGAAAAATAATTTTCCTATTTAAAAACGCTAAATTATAAGTCGTCAATCTAGTGTTAAGAGTTCAACTTTTATCTGTGTTCGTCACTATTTTATCTGCCAGCGTTTTTAGCTGTTGCATATCGGAATAATCCAACTTTAGGGCTTCAAAAATTTGCATAGGAATACAGTTTGCTTTTTCTTTCAATTGTACACCTTGATCCGTGAGACGAATTTTCACGACCCGCTCATCTGCCTTACTCCGGGTTCGGGTAAGCAGCGACTTCCCTTCCAATCGCTTCAGTAAAGGTGTTAGTGTGCCATTATCCAAAAACAACTTTTCTCCAAGCTGATTGACCGTTTGCTCACCATTTTCCCATAAAGCCATCATCGTAATATACTGTGGATACGTCAAATCTATTTCTTCTAAAATAGCACGATATTGCTGCATGATCTCACGGTGCAGGACATATACGGAAAAACAAAGCTGTTTGTCCAATTTCAATAAATCATCCATTTTGCAAAGATATTGTTTTCCTAAAGTTTAATGGATAGATGTTTCCTATTTATATTCAACGACAAATTCCTCTTTTGGTATTCTTACTTTTTTCATTGTAGAGATCCAGTCGCGAGAAGCATCGGCAACACCTACATACATTAGCGATACACTTTTCAACCCAAGTTTATCCAATTGCAATACTTCATCCACTACATTATTGTCGAATCCTTCCGCTGGAGTAGAATCTACCCGCAATTCTGCTGCTTGTGCCAAGGCCAATCCCAACGCAATATAGGTTTGTCGCGCAGTATGCGCAAAATTGCGCTCTGCTTCCTCATTTAGATATATAGATTTCAATTTATCAGTATACGATCCAAACCTACCGCGCGGTAAATCCCGTACATCAGTCGTAAAATCATAAACTTCATCAATACGCTCTTCTGTATATCTGTCCCAAGCAGCAAAAACCAATACATGAGAACATTCTCTCATACATTCAGGATTTAAGGCACCTTTTGCCAATTCCTCTTTCAAAGTTTGGTTTTCAACCACCAATATTTTAAATGGCTGTAGGCCCGAAGAAGTTGGTGCAAGGCGTGCTGCCTCCAATATTTTATCTATATTTTCCTGTGTAACCTTTTTTGTTGGATCATACGCTTTTACAGCGTGTCTCCATTGTAAATCTGTAATTAATGACATTTAGTTAATTATTTATTTTGAAAAAAGAACGAATAATATCGCCAATAAGGCCGGGATTCCCTGTACAAAGAATATTTTTTTACTTGCAGTGATGCCTCCGAATATACCCGCAACAAGAACACAGCTCAAAAAGAACAAGCGTACATTGTCGCTCCAAAGCGGTTCGTTGATAAAAAATGACCAGGCCAGACCAGCTACCAAAAAGCCATTATATAAGCCTTGGTTTGCAGCAAGCCCTTTGGTCGGTTTAAATAGCTCAGCAGGAAGTGATTTCCCGAAACTACGTTTACCAACAGTTTCCCATGCAAACATTTCCATCCACACAATGTAAATATGTTCTACCAGTACAAGTACGGTAAGCACAGTGGCGATATGATTCATATATTATTCGTTATTTGATACCGTTAATTTCACCTCGATATTACCTCTGGTCGCATTGGAATAGGGACATACCTGATGTGCTTTTTCAATCAGTTGATGTGCCATTTCAAGGCTAACTTCAGGAATATTGGCATGCAGTTCTGCCGCAAGACCAAAACCACCATTCTCCAATTGTCCGATACTTACCTGGGCAGTGACAGTTGTCTCACCTGTTTTTATCTTTTCTTGCCTAATGACCAAATTCAATGCACTGTCAAAGCAGGCAGCATAACCTGCCGCAAAAAGCATTTCTGGATTTGCATAATCATCATTTGCACCACCAAGACCTCTCGGCATGCGAACGGCCAAGTCCAATATACCATTTTCACTTTTTACCTGACCATTTCGTCCCCCTTTGGCTGTAGCACCGATTGTATATAACGTTTTCATATTTTATTTTGTTTTTGTTTTAACGATACAAATGTAAATCGAAAAATTATATTGCGCAAAATATAATTGGACAATTTACATTAAAATGAAACAGTTGCGATATTTGTCAAAGTTGAATAGAGCAGGTAAATCGTTAGTTAATGAATAAAAAACTAAATTTGATTCTTGCAAATGTAATTACGATGAAAACTACCTCACTTGAACAGTTCTACAAAGAGATCAACGCAGCTATACCCAAAGAAATAGCACGTGAGATCGGGCATTTTAACGTATTTAGCTATGCTGATCTTGCTAAGACATTGAAAGAGAAACCCGTCATGCCATATAACAAACGAACCTATTACAAAATCAGTTTAATCACGGGAAAGAATACAGCTGAATATGCCGATAAAGTGATCGAAATAGAGGAATCCGCATTAGTATTTGCAACGCCAAAAGTACCCTATCATTGGATACCAAAAGATGAGCATCAAGCTGGTTATTTTTGTGTTTTTACGGATGATTTCTTGGCGAGAAATAAAAGCGGAGTCATATTGGATGATCTACCTATCTTTCAACCGGGCGGACTTCCCGTTTTCCAGATCACAGCCGAACAGCGCCTTGAAATTGAGCATATTTTCGAAAAAATGAACAAGGAATTATCTTCAGATTATGTATTTAAATATGATCTTTTGCGGAATTATGTTCTTGAAATTATCCACTATGGACAAAAATTACAGCCGAAAGCCATAAGCAACCCGAGACATAATGCCTCCCGCAGAATTACCTCTCTTTTTATCGAGTTATTGGAAAGACAGTTCCCAATCGAATCACCGATGCAACGGCTGCAGCTACGAACAGCTAATGATTTTGCCGAACGACTCGCAATCCATGTAAATCATCTGAATAAAATCCTCAAAGACAATACAGGCAAGACCACATCGCATGTAATTAGTGCTCGAATCACACAAGAAGCAAAAATTCTCCTCAAGCAAACGGACTGGAATGTCTCTGAGATCGCCTATTCACTTGGTTTTGAAGAAATAGCCCATTTTTCCAATTTCTTTAAGAAGCAGACCAACCTTTCACCAAACAATTTTCGCTCTCAACCGTTATAATTTGAATTTCGCAAATAATCGTTTGCTTTTCACAAACGCAGCAAATATTTTTCAAGCTAAATTTGTACTGTTAAATTTTAAAATAAAATAAAAATGGCTGAAAATAAAATCGCTTTAGTAACCGGCGGAAGCCGTGGCTTGGGAAGAAACATGGCAATTAGTCTTGCAAAAAAAGGAATTGATGTCATACTGACCTACAATAGCAATAAAGAAGAAGCAGATCACGTGGTCGCTACGATTCAAGCTTTGGGACAACATGCAGCGGCATTTCAACTCAATGCTGCTGATACAAAATCCTTTGATCATTTTATAACGCAAGTAAGCGAGCATCTAAAAAATAAAACAGGCCGATCGAATTTTGATTTTCTGATCAATAACGCTGGTACGGCCTTATACGCTCCTTTTATGGAAACCACGGAGGAACAATTTGATGCGGTATACAATATTCATTATAAAGGAGTCTTTTTCCTAACCCAAAAAGCGCTTCCCTTCATAAACGATGGCGGACGTATTATCAACATTTCGTCAGGCCTTGCCCGTTTCGCTTATCCCGGTTCTTCGGCCTATGGTTCGATGAAAGGGGCCATCGAAGTTTTGACGAGATATCTTGCCAAAGAACTAGGACCACGTGGTATTGCAGCGAATGTCGTCGCCCCAGGAGCTATTGAAACAGATTTTGGTGGCGGACATGTACGCGATAACAAGGAGACCAATGCACATATTGCCAGTGTAACAGCCTTAGGCCGTGCCGGTGTACCCGACGACATTGGTGGAGTTGTTGCCTTCTTGTGTACAGAGGAGGCCAGATGGGTCAATGGGCAACGCATTGAAGTATCCGGTGGTATGAACCTTTGATAGCGGGCTGCTCCTCAGCAAGCATATGTCCAGCTAATAGACTTTACAGGACATATGCTTATTGTTAAGTTTGTAGAATAAATGAAGATACAGCTCGCAATAATAAGTGATATACATACCAATATATATTAGTTACGTTGACAGAGGAAGGAATAGATACGAGAATAATCAAGGTAGATTATCCGGTCGAGGAAGTCGCTGAGGCTATTTATCACAGCAATATTCCTGATTTCTATAAGGATTTTTTACGCGCCAAAGATAATTAGTTAGCAAAAAAAAACTTCAAAATCGGGCTCTTTTCCGGTTAATGCAAACATGATCTTTTGGTAACAATGACTTTGAGTAAAAGAACAAAAGTCTTATTAACAAGAGATTAATCCAAGATGAAGAATAAGGAAATTGTAAGTAATTTAGCTGGAAATAAATTGATCTATAAACTACATAATACATCATGAACAGAAATACCTTTGTAGCGAATCGGCTCAGAGAAGTTTTACTAAACGGTCATTGGATTGCAAATACCAACTATAGAGAACAACTCTCGGATATAAGTTGGCAACAGGCTATCCACCAGATCAACGAGTTAAATACAATTGCTGCGCTCACTTATCATATCAATTATTATTTAAGGGGATTGCTTGATGCATTCGACACGGGTACGCTAGAAATTAACGACAAATTCAGTTTTGACTTACCTGAAATAACTTGCAAGGATGATTGGGATAAACTCATACAAGATTTTGTAAAAAATGCAGCGTGCTTCATAGAGAAAATCGAGCAACTTGATGTCGAAGTTTTTGAACAACCTTTTTTTGATGAGAAGTATGGTTCCTATCTTAGGAATATCGAAGGAGTGATTGAGCATAGCTATTATCATCTTGGGCAAATCGTATTGATTAAAAAATTGATCGCACAACAAGCGCTTTATCAAGAGAAATTTAGCTAAGTTTGATGCCAATGATAGCAGCTTACTTTCAGTCTCTGGGTCTCTTCGATCAGGAAGAAATTAACCAGATCGTTCAGCTTTTTGAATATAAAAAACTCAACAAGAATGATTTTTTTGTTAAAGAAAATCAACCTTGTAACGAAGTTGCCTTCATTGCATCCGGAATCTTCCGATCGTATTACAACTCATCAAATGCTGAAGATGTCACCTATTGTTTCCGATTTCCCAATAGTTTAATCGCCGCCTATTCTTCTTTTATCACCGGTGGACCAAGTGTTGAGAGCATGCAGGCCATTTCTCCTGCAGAACTATGGGTTATCAAAAAAAGTGCTATTGACACACTTGCAGCCGAAAGCCTAGTCTGGACAAAATATCTGAAGCTAATTGCTGAACAACAATACCTGGAACTTGAAAAACGCATCTTCCAATTGCAGAAAGAAACAGCTTTGCAACGCTATATGACCTTACTTCGAGATCAGCCCGAATTTATCCAGCAAATACCACTACAGTATTTAGCTTCCTATCTGGGCATCACACAACGGCATTTGAGCCGAATTCGCAGTGAAATTACTTTTTAGACATTTGTCCTATAATTCTCAGATCAGTGCTTTTACTTTTGTGTTATCAGAAGAATAACATGAACAAAAAAATATTGGTTATCAACGGTCACCCTAACAGCGAATCCTTTAATTTTGGCCTTGCAGCAGTTTATAGAGAAGGCGCCGAAGAATCTGGAGCAGAAGTACGTTCGATTAACATTGTAGATTTGAATTTTAATCCCAATCTACAATTTGGCTACCAGAAGCGAACAGAGCTCGAACCAGATCTGCTCCGAGCTTGGGAAGATATCCACTGGGCGAATCATTTAGTCTGGGTACATCCGGTTTGGTGGGGTGGGCTCCCAGCTATTATGAAAGGATTTATCGACAGGCTCTTTCTACCTGGTTTCGCTTTCCGATACCGTGAGAACTCCCTCCTTTGGGACAAATTACTTAAGGGAAAATCAGCCCGGATTATCACAACTTTAGATCAGCCCGGTTGGTACTATTCCCTGATCTACGGTAAACCGAGTGTAAATCAGCTCAGAAGATCAACCCTGCAGTTCTGCGGCATTTCACCTGTAAAAGTTACATACCTTGGCATAATAAAGACTTCGGATATGACAAAACGAGATAAATGGCTGCATAAAATCAAACGGCTCGGACAGAAACAAGAATAATTTTTCAAGGAATAAACGCCATTCACCTACTTTTTGCCAAATGGCAATTGTACTCCTCCCACAATGGTCTAGCTTTGATCTGTAAATAATACAAAGCAATATGGATATTTTAATTGGACTCCAGTGGGGAGATGAAGGAAAAGGAAAAATCATTGATCTGATTAGTCGTGATTATGACATTATCGCACGGTTTAATGGCGGAGCAAACGCTGGACATAGTATTTACCATCAGGGTAAAAAGCACACCCTTAAGCTACTGCCCTCAGGAATCTTTTATTCCCATATCAAAAATATTATTGGTACTGGTGTAGTGATTGATCCTTTAGCGCTTAAAGCGGAAGTGGAGCAAGTTCAAACTGTTCTTTCTGATACCGATTTAATCCATCGGATTCTAATCTCAGCGAAGGCCCACCTTGTATTACCGACCTACAAGTACTGGGATATGTATTTCGAAGAATCGCCGCAATACCGTACCATTGGAACAACCAAAAATGGCATAGCACCTACGTATTCCAATAAAATACTTCGACAGAATGTACGTGTGGGCGATATATTCGCCAAAAATTTCGAAGCAGAGGTATTCCAGCTCCTAAATAAACAACACCGTGAGCTGCAAGCTTTGGGACAGGATATGCCGGGAGTAAAGGACTTATTCAGTAATTTTCTGGAAGCATGTAATTTTTTAAGAAAGCTACAAATTACCGATACAGAAATTATCATTAACGAAGCACTCGGCAACAATAAAAAAGTATTGGCCGAAGGTGCCCAAGCCACTTTATTGGATATTGATCATGGCAGCTACCCCTATGTCACCTCCTCAAATACCATTGCATCAGCAGCATGTGTAAGTTTGGGTGTATCACCCAAGCTAGTTAATAAGATCTATGGTGTTACCAAAGCCTATTGTACACGTGTAGGAAATGGTCTATTTCCAACGGAGATAACGGGCCCTCTTGCCGGCGCACTACGTGAAAAAGGAGGTGAATTTGGATCCAATACCAAACGGCCGCGAAGAGTGGGCTGGCTGGACCTTCCCGCATTAAAATATGCTACCATGTTAAACGGGGTGACCGATCTTGTACTGACAAAGGCGGATATCCTAAACGGAATGTCACAAGTACCAATTTGTACCGCATACGAGATAAAGGGCGAAATAAGAGCCTTATCCGCTCCAACATTTGTAGATGATATCCCAAAGCCAATCTGGAAATTCCTAGAGGGATGGGATACCCCTTTTAGCAAAATCAACCACCAAGCGCAGCTTCCCCAAGAGCTGAAACTATTTATCTCCTTTTTAGAAGAGGAATTAAAGGTCCCAGTAAAATACCTCTCCACAGGGCCACAACGGGAAGAATTGGTTATCTTAGGTAATTAATAAAAGCAAGATGGAGCAACTTTTAGCATATATCCAAAAATTTGGACAGCTTGACAAGCGGGAGGAAGGTCTGATCCGACAGGCCTTTGAAAAGAAGAGCATTCCAAAAGCAAGCTATTTTGTCACCTGTGGAAGAGTTACCAATACGATAGCTTTTGTGGAAAGCGGTGTATTTCGCCCTTTATTACAATAAAAAAGGGGATGATTTCACACGCTACTTTATCTACGAAGGTCGATTTATCGGCGATTTTCAAAGTTTTTTGGATCGTACCCCATCCAACGACTATATCGAATCCGTAACAGATGCACAGCTTTGGAGCCTTGATATCCATAATTTCGAGTTGCTGGAAAAAGAAATAAAAATCTGGCCCCTCTTGATGGCTAAGCTTTATGGATTTGTTATTGAAAGCAAATTAAAAACAGCAAATACGATGATGAATCTCGATGCTAGAGAACGCTATCTGCTATTTCTAAAACTTTATCCCGGATTGGCCAATCGCATTCCATTAGCAATGCTGGCGTCTTATCTGGGGATTACGGCTTCTTCTTTAAGTCGCATTCGAAAAAATATCATATAGGATAATCCTGATATCCGTTCATATTTCCTCCGAAATTCAGGGAATTATCACGGGTTATACATCATTATTGTGTGACCGAATAACAAGTTATTTCATCCATATCCAAGATAAAGCTGCTGGCTTAACCGGTTTCAACTTCGCCCCCCTACCATCGATAGAGCAGTCGTGTAGTAAAAACATTATCCTTCAGATCATCAGAGAAATTCGGCAAACTAGTCGCCTCATTGGTAACATGTTCATTGTAGACTGTCAGTTTCAATCGATTGCTAATCTGATAAGCTACACCATAACCAAGTGTACTGAATTTTACATCGCCGTCGGCTGTAAAATTATCAGGCATCCCAATGGTCATTCCGCTAGCCTTTGCATTCGGATCATAAACATCATAGGCTAACAAAGCCGTGATACCCGTTTTAGCGATTTCTTGGGTAAACCAAAGGTAATAACCATTAAATTTACGCTGATACAAATCCGTAGCAGGTTGAGCGGTGAAACTTCTACTTGCATACGGTCCTTTGATATCTTCTCCACCAGCTACCCCGGGCTGGTCACCGGTTACATATTCTGTCTTGAAACTGGATTTTCCGAAACTGTTATCGAGTTCAATCTGCAAGTTCGCACCATAATAGTTCCGTCCAATTCCTTTACCCTCGTTCTCATCGCTGGTATGCGCAGTATAGCCAGCTCCATTAGAAGTATAGTAGGTCTTCGTATCGTTTCGGACTGAGCCTTTATAGAATGAACCACCGAAGCCAAGATGTAATCTTTTATCAGCAAGGCTGTCGAACTTAAAAGCTAAGTTACCGATCAGATCCTTTTTGGAATCATAGTCTTTGGCCGAGTGCCCACTTCCATTTACCAGCGCTAAGTCTAAGTTTAAGAATTTCACTTTGCCCCCCGGGTGGTAGCTGACCATTCCACCAAGATCACGCTCCCGCGGCATTAAGGTTTGAAATACGCGCGCTCTTTCCGGAAAATCACGGTATCCAGAAGAATAGACAATAGAATAGCCAAATGGTCTGTTAAAGAGACCGGCGGTCAGGCTCAGACCTTTTTGGCTAGGATGCCGCAGTTGGATAAAAGCATCCATTAATTGTACACCATCCTGGGTCGCATCAAGCTGGAATACAATACTTGAGTAAGTATCCACGCGGTCAATCTTGAGGCGTCCACGTCGGATCATAAAACGGTTGTCGGAATTCTTGGAGAAATCACCACCGGAGAACGAAGTTATTCCTGGTGATTGAGCCTTTTGAAACTGTGTCTGAAGGTATCCAGTGATTTTGATATCATGTGGATCATAACTTGAAGGCGCATTGTTATTTTGCGCCATGGCTACTGCTGGACCAATCAGAGTTGCGAGTAAAAGTGCTTTTTTCATTGAATAACTTTTTTGTAGCAATGGATATCATCAGAACTTATCCGTATAAACAGTTTTATGTTCAGATGGTTCATTGGTATTATAATAATCTCTAATATAATGAATGAATCTTAAGAGGATTATAGGTTCTGATTAAATATTATAAGCCCCTTATTTCAATGCCGTAAAAATAGACTCTCAATGTTAAGTTAGTATTAATAAATTGTTAGACTATTAATTTGTATACATAAAATTAATGATTTGGTAATAGAGACACCTCTCTGAAAAAAATGGCTTATGAAAAAATTCATAAGCCATTTTCTTTTGTGTATTGAAAGCCTCAATGTAAAACCATTCGAATAATCAATTATCCAGGGGCTCCCTTTATTAATACTCTAATTTTATAAGAGGACTTTTTTAGCACCCTCCTAAAAGAAAGCTCTCTTTTAAAAATTTTTAACACTAATTATAGTTTGGATTGTTTAGTAACAATTTTGGGCTAGTATTAATGGCCGATTGTGGGATTGGATAAATTGCGTCGTTTACTCTACGTTTTTTTGCTTCCAAAAATACAGCAGCCATGGATTTTGATGGATTCGCAGGGGAAGGGGTTCTCTTCACATCCATCCAAAATTTTCAAATGCAAATTCTACGCGACGTTCTTTTATAATATCGTTTAATGTTATTGCACTTAAATTATTTAATCCTCTATTCTTTCTTACAATGTTAATGTTTGTAAGCGCATTTAATGGTTATATGGTCAAATTACATTCCGTAGAATTGTAGGCAAAGGATTTCCTAAAAATTGTCTATCCGCTGAAGTACTGTTCCTGAGCCACCAATATCTTCATATTTTATATCTCTAGTTTCTGGATCTACTTCCAACGATTTGATCAAAAAGAAAGATCTGATGGTTGACCTACCGCATCTCTAACGACAAATCCTTGATCAATAGGTTGATCGTTATGCAACTTGGTCATCTCATTTTTATAGGTAGACAGATTTAATAATCTTGACCAATTAAAGTCATCTCCAGTACGGAGGTGGCTAGAGAAGATAAATGTTTTTGTAATTGAAGTAAAAAATTAAAGCTAATATAGAAAAATGAAAGCAAAAAAGCTTGACCGATTATTCGACCAAGCTTTTTCTACTCAAATATTGCTTTTTTTATCGTTGATCTTCCGGCCATTGAGTACGGCGATGCCCTTTTATTAAGTAGGTTTTTCCGTCTACGCCAGTTTTGTATTTCACTACTATACTGTCAGCCAAGACTCCACTAGGTTGCTTTGATGCTTCTTTTAGGATTTTAGCCTCTATAAGATTAATAGATTTATTTTTAACGGGTAATGTATTAACATATTCTCCAGGCTTAATAGTTACTGAGGGTACGTCGACATTTACTTTTGTCAAGATGCCAAATGGGTAAGCGACGGTGCTAAATCTCATCCAGGCAATATCTGTATCATTATTTGCTGTATTATATGTGCTTAATGCTGCAACTGACAATGAGAAAGACTTTTCAGTAGCAGGGTTAATGGTACTTACGTTTGTTCCGTCTTCATTAAAGACATGTGTATGCCATTCACCTGATATTGGAAAAATGGGAGAATATTCTACTTCTGGTTGTTCTTTTTTACAAGCAACAAAACCAAATACAAGAAATCCTAAAAGGTATTTAAATATATGTTTCATATTTCTTTCAATTAAAATTATATTTATTGTTTGTGCCACCACATCTTTGTACCAATTGGAACTGCTTTAGGTGTATTGGCGTTGTTATCCGAAGAATTTTTAGGATAAGGGAGACGTCTAGGAAGAGTATTTCCCGTTAAAACCGATGTAATTGATTTCGTATACTGCCCTGGTATATAAGAAGGATCATCTGAGTCCAAAGCACTCATCACTGGGTATCCTGTTCTATTTTGATCATAAAAGGAATCCCAAGCCTGACATCTTGTAGCTGCAACCCATTTTTGCATAATAATTTGCTCTACCATTTTCTCTACAGTACCAGTTTTAAACTCATACACACCGCCAGAAATAAAAGAAGCTGCTGATTTACCCCAGCGAGAGAATGCTTCGGTTACTGCCAAATCATAATGAGTTTTAGCTTTTGCAGAATTATTCAATCTAGCCCAAGCTTCTGCTTGTAAAAACTCACACTCTGCATAGGACATAAAATAAACTGGATCAGTTGCCCCTAATTTTGCTCTTGAAGTAGAACCAGGAGGGTAATCTGTTGTAGATGCATTGTAATCACCTTGCCTTAAAGCAGCGTAAACGGCGGGCTTATCCTTTTCAGTAGTCAATTCAAAAAAATCTTCAATTCGAGGATCATTATTCTTTTGAAGGTACGACATTAATGTTTTACTCGCTCTTAAATTAACAAAGGTATTCAATGCTCGTCTGTCTGATTCGTACAATGGATTAGATTTGTTCACCGCATCTAAGAAGGCTGTCATTTTCGCATCGGACTCCAAAAGATCATTAGAATTCAACAGCGTTGTAATGGCAGCAGAATTCGTTGCAAAATCACGCATGAATACCTTCAGTTTTAATGTGTTTGCAAACTTGCGCCAATTATCTAAATCTCCCTCAAAAACAAAGTCTTGAGCACCTATAGATTTCAATGCCTTAGCGTCATTGATTTTAGCAATAGCATTATCTAGTTGAGTTATTATTAATTGATTTACAGTTTTACCATCATCCCATTTTGGAGTATATACTCCTTTATCACCTTGCAAACCTTCCTTCACTGGCAAATCCCCATATAAATCTACTAGCACATGATTATCAAATGCGAGCATAATCTCTGATGCTACATAATAATTCCACAAACCAGATGCAGAAGCTTTTTCTTTAGAAATCACCAGATCTTTCATTCCACCACCCATTAAGTTCGACCAGATTCCATTGTAGGATGCTATTGTCAAATTATATGAATCGATTCCGGTGTACTGATTAGAAGAATTATTTTGTGTATAATGTTGAGACCAAAATGCACCTATTAACTGCAAATCACCACCAATTTTAGCAGCACTATAAGCAACCCCCGAAGGAAAAAGCAATTCGGGTGTGGCATCATTTTCTGTTGGATTATATGGACTCCTATTGATATCCAAATCCTTAGTACAGGATGCGAATGTTAACGCCGTCGCAACCAATATATATCCTAATTTCTTAATATTTTTCATTTTAAATTTTCTAAATATGTTTAGAATCTTACCTTAACACTACCACCATAAGATCTGAAAGTTGGCCCAGCAGCAAATTCACCAAAATTCGATGAAATATCATTCCCATAATTGGTTGCCTCTGGATCTACAAAATTATTGCTTTTAGGTGTCCATATAAATAAGTTACGCCCCACTAAACTAAAGTCGACTCCTTTAATCTTAGATCCCAAAATGCTTTTAGGTAGAGAATAGGTCAATACCAATTCCCGAAGCTTAATGAAATCTCTTTTCAATACAGCTTTTTCATACTGGGAATTATTGGTATTAGAATACCAATACGCATATTGATTATTTACTGAAATTTGCGTATCATTTTCTACATAACTACCGTCTGCTAATTGCTTCACCGAATTTGGCACCAACCAAGGTTGTCTTTCGTTAAATGTAGTCTCGGTTGCATTACCGACAAAATAGTTCAATTGAGCAGTATATGAATAGAAGAATCCCCCCTTACGCCAATCTAGAACACCACCTAAACTCCAATCTTTATATCTAAATTTAGTTGAGAATCCCATTTGAAAATCGGGCTCGTACTTTCCAATAGTTTTTTTGGTATTAGGTTCAGTAATAGGAATACCAGCGGAGTTAACAACTGTTCTTCCTGCAAATTCACCTTCCTTTACAGTTAAGACTTGGGGAACTTTATAAATACCCAAAGGCTGGCCTATTTCTGCTACAAAATCTACAGAATATGCGTTTTCAATAATTGTTTCTTTGGTATCGTCATATAAGGCCATAACTTTACTAGTATTTTTTGTAAAGTTAACTCCTAAATCCCATTGGAAATCACTGAATTTTAAAGGAGTGGTATTCAATCCGATTTCAACACCTTTGTTTCTAATATCTCCCATATTCCGCGTTCTTCTTGTATATCCTGTTTCTGGAGAAAGATTAATAGCAAAAATTTGATCTACAGTTTTTCTATTATAGTAAGATGCATCCAAGCTAATTCTATTTTTCAAAAATTTCATTTCAGCACCAAATTCAAATTCAGTTGTAATTTCCGGTTTAAGATTGTCATTTCCTAATGTTTTAGCGTGTTGCAATCCAGCTATTCCACCTAATGGTAAAATTGTATTACCAAAACCCAAACCGATTTGAGCTGCTTGATAATAATTTTCAGTCAAATATGCTCCTGCGTCAGCACCCGTCTTCCCCCAAGCAGCTCTTAATTTCAAATAATTGAAATTGTCAGATTTTAAATCTTGGAAAGCATCAGTAATAATCAAAGAGGTATTAATACCGCCATAGATATAATTATTATTCTTAACCGGTAGCGTAGATGACCAATCAGATCTAAACGATCCATTGACAAACCAATAATTCTTATAACTAAAAGTAGCATCGGCAAATGCCCCCATTAACCGTTGTCTTACAAATACATTATTAACAATAGGAGCTTCGCTTGTATTCTTTAAGCTGTACCATCCTGGGACATTAAGTCCACTAACAACTGCGTCTAAGTAAGTATACCCACGTTGATTAAAGTTATAACCAACTGACCCTGATAAATTTATATCCTCTGTAATGTTTTTATCCGCTTGAAACATTAAAGTTGCGTCGAGTTGGTTAGTCTTGCGATAATTTTCGCCGTACCTTCCTGTCACAGGAGCTTTTTCGTTATCAGCTGAAGTAGAGCCCTCGCTATAAGTTATCTTTTGAGCAAAATCAATTGTTCTGGTATTAGCAAAATCCCCTCCCAATTTACCTACTGCAGTTAGCCAAGGAAGAACTTTATAAGAAAGATCGATATTTCCGTAAAAACGATCGTCTTGTAATCTTGACCCATTATCCTTTAAAGCCTTATATGGGTTAGAAGCATATGCTGTAAAATAATTATCGTCATTATTATAAGGGTTATTATAATCTTTTAAGGAGCCTATATTAATGTCTACGGGTATTTGGATTAATTCCTGAAAAGTCGTGTTTCCACCATCGGAAGTCCCTTGCCCCTGATAAACAGCATTTAAATCTCTACGTACATAATTAACCCCATAATTAAAGGTAAATTTATCCAAATTGGTATTACCTCTAAATGAAAAATTGTTCCTTTTCAATTTATCAGGATGACCAGGTAGCACACCTTGTTGAAAGAAATTTCCGTAGGAAAACATATAGGAAGATTTTTCTCCACCACCAGACATAGACAAGACATTCGTCGCATCTAATCCAGTTACATAAAAATCCTTAATATTATCTTTAATATAAGAATATGGTTTAGTTTGGCGAACTCCATCTACTTCAGATCCCCATGGCCTAGTTACACCATCCAACTTTGGTCCCCAAGAACCATTTTCGATAAAGCTAAAATCAGGCCAACCCTGTCCAAAAAGATTCTGTGTTTGAGGAACCATCAAAACCTTACTAGCATTGATTGCTCCAGTATAAGAAACTTCGAATTTCTGTCCCAGCTTACCTTTCTTTGTTGTAATCATTACAACACCATGCGCTGCGCGAGAACCATAAAGCGCTGTAGCAGAAGCACCTTTTAATACAGTCATTGATTCGATATCATCAGGATTAATATCGTTCGCCTGATTACCCAAATCAACAGATCTAGAAAATGACACATCCGCCTGATAACCATTACTGATTGGCACTCCATCTACGACGTATAACGGGTTATTACCAGTAAAAGAAGAAACACCACGAATGATTACCTTTGTAGATCCTCCTGTAGTTCCCGAATTAGAAATACTGACACCTGCCATTTTACCTTGGAGACCAGTCATGGCATTCATATTATTTGCTGCAGTGATATCCTCTGCTTTAATTGTTGACGCGGCATAACCAAGTGCTTTACTTTGCTTAGATACCCCCATCGCTGTTACAACAACTTCTTCCAATGCATTGTCAGAATTGTCTAATGTTACATTAAAAGCTGACTGCCCCTCTCTTACGATTAAGGTTTTGTCAGCAAATCCAACAGAACGAAAGACAATAACTTTTCCTGTTGGAACAGATAACGAGTAGTTACCATTCGCATCTGTTTGCGTGGCGACGTTAGATCCTTGTACAGCTATCGTCACACCTGCCAATGGTTTTCCATCAGCTCCGGTAACACGACCGCTTACCTTCTTTTCCTGCGCGAACGCAACAGAAGTCAGGATCATACTACCCACGAAAAAACTGAGTAATTTGTGTTTCATATGTTTACGTTTATTAAAAAATGTTTATTCTTGATAAAATACTATGGTTAGCAATATACTTTCCAAAAATTTATATGTGTGTTATAGTTAGTAACATCTTTTTCATCAGATTGTTTCCGCTTGTTAAAAAATGTTAAATACAAAATTATAACTTTTTTTAACTTTTACAATGCATGCATAACTTTGTGATAACAATTGATTCACAAATAAACATAAAACACTGAAAAATAGATTGTTATTTTTACAATAAATTCGTATTAAAGTAACATCGTTGATGGCTGAACTAAATTTCAAAACTAAACTGTAGATGATTTTGACGAACGAAGCTTGGTGAATACCTAGTTTAATAGTCATTTTCCCTTTCTTACTTTACTCTCCTGCCATTACCACCTAATGGCTTCATTGCGATTCTATCCCGTTTATCCTCGGGACAGAAGCTTATCATCCCTTTCTCTTCATGCAGCAACACACCTGCTTGGCGGATGGCACTATACACTTCTTCCCTGCCGCTTTGGTAGCAAATAGATACCGAAAGATGTTTGTTCTTTGGGATGCAGTCCCATTTTTTTATTGTGAATCCTTCCCAGCGGCTCATTTCATCGACAAAGACATATAAAGGAATATCTTTATAAACACGAATTTTTCTGGTCCACATCTTGGCTTCTTTGAAATCCTGGTTTGCCATATAGCTTATTGTATCACGGGAATGCTGATTTTTACCTGCATATTTAGCTCCAACATACACAAAGTTCCCGGGCAGACTATGGACTGAACTTTTTTCAGGTTGTGAGAATAAATCTCCATTGTTCCAACATTTAATATAGCCTTCATATTGCTGGTATCCGATCGAATTAGAAAGTCGGCATGACTAGTCATTATTTTACCTTTTTCCGTACCTATACTCAAAGGGGCACTTCTGTTGCGGCTTTTAGCATCTACATAAGCTTCTCCTTTTATGTACACTACTGTTGAGTCCCGTTTTCGGAGCGGATAGCTTAATCGAGACTGTGCAGTCAAACGTATTTCGTACCATCCTCTAGCTCAACAACACATTGCTGCCGTGGAGCAGTATAGATTTCCAAACTTTTTAGACCGGACGTAACACTGTTGTTCAGCTGTACTCTCTGGATGTGCAGTAGCCCCTCCTCTGTACGGATAACCGCCAACTCCCCCAGCTGTTCGACTGTACCAAAAGTATCCCACTCAACCCCTATCCATGTGGAGTCGGCAGCCAAAACACGCATGTCAAAAATAAGCGATAGGTGTTTTATAACAGCATAGAGAAATAAAGTATTTTAAAGCCTTCTGAGCACCTAACTTCTTTTCAACGACAAAACCCCAACATCACACCTACTAAATGCGCACACAACCTTAAAACTCTTAATTTCAAAGAGTATTCACTTGCTCCAATTATCAAATTGGTTTTCGCCCCTTTTACACATTTTTCTGATACATTACAGAGTTTACACCCCAGATCCGCCAGATAGCTACTGACAGCTCGTACCTGTTTGGTATATCTCCAGTAGCTCTTTAGTACATCCCCGGTACCTTTTTGGTACCCTTTCGGTACACTTCCGGTAGCTTAACGGTGAATTAACAGTACCTTTCGTACCGAGGAATAGACCATTTAATTACCTACTAACTCCTGACCAACTTATGCCTTTCTCCCAGCGTTGCTCGGAATTTCTTTGGCTGGGTTTCGGGTAACCCTCGGGAAAAATCAAAGGAAAATTCGAGGGAGACTCATAGCCTTTCGGCTCCCCTTCGGCTGCTGTTCGGCAACGCTCCGAGTCCGCTTCGGCTGTTCTTCGGGAACGTCCCGAAGAACAGCCGAACAGCAGCCGAAGCACTCCCCAAGAAGGGGTGACGCAGGTACGGAGCAGGTTCGAAGGCTACCCGAACAAAGCCCGAAGGTCAGTCGAAGAAATCTCCTGTTTAGTTATTTTTTGATCGCTGCTCTTTTAGCCCTTTTGTAGCACTAGACAAGTACCTTTATAGTACATTTTTCCTTTATAAATTTGCTTACGCAACAATTGCGTAAATAGTGCTATATCTGTGCTTAAGTAGTGCTTAACACGTACTAGAAATATGCGGGTAAAATATAATTGAAAATTGGCTGATAACTCAGATGATTGAATCCTGATTTTTTTATTTAATTTGGCATAAGCAGGAGGAATCTTTTCAATTAGGCATTTCTCTCCCGCCCTTTTTAAAATTGGTCATTTTTAAAAGGTTTTTAGGAATTGTGACCTGCTGGATTAAGAATTCCGATACTGATAATAAACAAACGTATCTAATTACTCCTAAACCTAGCTTAGTCCACAATAAAAAAAATGGTTAATAGCTAAATCTAAGAGCGTTGGAATGGGGTTTTCAAAGGTATATAATAGGGTCGCTACGCTCTTCAAGATTAGTGGAAGTCTTATAGACTTTTCGCCTCTAGAGCTACTCTGGAGAACGGCTAAATTTTTGTAAAGTTGTTTTTTCATACTCGTTTTTATTGGTTAAACGAGTCCCAAAAACATCGACAGGGCGGTTCCTGTTTTCAGTATCAACAAGGCACTAGCACAGGCCCCGAAACAACATCCAACAGGAAACCAGCCCTGAAGAAATGCAAATATACAATATTTACAAATTTCTTTATGGGCAAGGTGTACTCCTGTCGTCTCGTTTCGGTTCAAAAAGTGCTAGTTTCTGTTGACGAGACTCTTTAAATTAAGTTCAAGATAGAGAGCAAATATCTCCCCATCGTTAATAATTCAGTACAATGATACAATCATAACACATAATGACGTAATATCAAATTAAATGATGTACTATCGTTTAAGAAAGCTGCAGCTCATGGAACCACAAATAGGTATACCGCATTTATACTTCGATGCGGTTGAATCTGCGCAAGAAGCCCAAGAAACGTTTACCGGCAAGAGTAAACGCCCCGGTATTATGTCCATTGGGTCAAATATTACATGAATCTTGACTATTATCCACAGTAAAGAGCATACTGAAACTGAATATCATAGGTGATTTTAACCACCGTCCAATCTATGCGTCGTCGTGAGTTTGCGAGAACGAAATTTGAATCTCGATAAACAGAACATAATTTTGCCCGTTTATCAGTTCAGCAAAAGAAAGATTACCCCCCATTGGTTCTAGACGACCATGGCTATAGCCACCTTCTTTATTCTTTTCATAAACTTCAACCAAATTGCAGGATATTACTATACAGAGACTTGATTTATAGGCAACAAAAACGGCAATTTCTATCGAAATTACCGTTCCCAAAATGTATCATCTAATCCAAATAGCTTTTGCTCCTGGATACACTTTTCTACTTATAATCTAATAACTATCTCATAGTCAATTAACAGCCATATTCCATAAATGATATCCACTAAAATTAATAGATATCTAAGCAGATGCTATCAACTACTAATTCAATAGCTACTATTGAAAGTTATTAACAAGATCTGCTGCAAACGTTTTAACAATAGTAGTTTTTGGCTTTCCATTATTAGGAACTACATCAAAAGAGATCCTCACGTATGTATTGTTATCCAAATAACTCGCAATTATTGGAGGATGTGTCCGAGTGGTAAAACCAAAATATACCGCGCTCGAAGAAGTTATAACTTTTCTATCTATTCCCATATATTCAAGTTCTCCCACAACCTCATCTGGTTTCAGTCCTGGCGCTGCAATTCTTAGGTCTTCCGTTACAACCTCTTGACGATAATTTTGAATGGACGCACCTGTAATTGAATTGTTGATGATATCAGGATTTGTTACAAATTGAAAAGACTGGGGGACTATTGAATATTGAGCCAAATAATATTTCATCATCACATTTTCATTAGGTGGCACAACCGGTGCGCTATTGGAAACCACGACCTTAGGTTTTGCGGAAAGGTTGAATATCCCAAGACTTCCGGTATAATTCGGTATGTTTCCAGGGGCTCCTGAAAGACCTTGAGTACCGGAAATAAACAACGTGGTAGAAAAGAGTCCATTAGGATCATGATTGATAGATCCATTTATCTGCATCTTCGTGTCCATGATTAAATTGACTTTTTGCTCGGAGTATCCACCACCACTTCCTCCGGTTACCAGTGAACTAAGAGCATTAAATATGCTAGACCCTCCGGTTTTGAGATTTTTATTAGCAGCCTCATCGATACCATTTTTAATCTTCTCAAGTTTAATAGGACCAAAGCTGTTAGAGAAGAAACTACCTAAAACTTTTGAACCAGTCGCAAATAAACCTAGACCACCTGTCCCAACATTAATCGCACCAGAAACCAATTGCCCGAAAAAACTCGATGTTGGCTTAGGAGTTTGAACAGTACCGTTAATTTCACCTTTTTGAACTCCATCAAGGTTAACTTGATCAACGCTAGCAGAAAACATATTCCAACGCAATTGGTTGCTTGTGTAATCCTTATTTTTTAAACTAGGATCATAAGCTAATTGAAATTCTTCAGCATACCAAGAACCGCTTTGATAAATTTTCTCCTGTTGAACTTTAGAAATAGTTAGTGGGTTATCAGCAAAATCAATCGCTTCTTGGTTATCGAAACTTAATATACTTGATTTATTCTCCGTTCCTTTTAAATCAAGCTGGAATGTTACTTGTGTTGTTTCAACACCAGATTTTGGTAAAAAATAATAATAGATACGCATTGTTCCTCTATACCTATTGTATAAAACAAAGTATGGCGCATCAACTTTTACAGTAGAATTGAAAGTATTAAAATACATTTCCCAACCGTCTTCAGGTCTATAGTCACTTAGATAGTCATTTGGAAATGATCTTGACGCACCTCCTGCCCAAGGAGCAGGAACAATTTCGTTCGGCCCATTATTAAATGACGACAAATTACTCCAGTCTAAAGACGGAGATGGTGTGTTTGCTTTGAGTGAAACACTTTCTAAGCTTTCGTTAAAAGTTTGATCAGCTACTAATTCTTTACTGCATGAGCTACTGCTCAGTGCAATAACAGCAAGGGCAAAATAAATTGGTTTTTTCATTTTAATTTAATGTATCTAATTGAATGATTTATATATGCAATATATAAAAAATAAATTAGTTTAAATTGCAACATTTTAGTTAAAAACATCTTTAAATAATTGTAAAAGAGAAAAAATATCTTCCTAACACTCGTAAATACAAACAGTTAAAACCTAAAGCAAACAGTATTCAATACAATTAAATTAACCCTAAAAATAACCAATACATTTTCAAAAAATGACAAAAAAAAAAAAAAGCGATCCCTTTCGAGATCGCTTTTTACCTTATATTGAATTAAATATACTAACGTGTACCCCCAGCCCACCAAACATTTTCGGTATAAACATATTGTCCGTTACCGTATGCTGCCTGAACATTTGGATTCGTTGTTGTATCATCATTACCGTATGGTAAACGTAATGGGAATTTACCTGGGTTTTTCAATTCGATCAGATTCTCACCATTAGCTTTCCAACGGCGGATATCATTGTACATTTCAGTAGACTCGCCCGAAGCCCCGAAGAATGCCAAATATTTTTGGTTAGCAATCTCTTTCAAAGGATTAGCTAGAAATAATGGTTTCACATTATTGTCGAAATAATCCGAAGCCGCTGAACTGGTGATCTTCCCTGATGTTTCAAGCATAGTGCCATTCGCCGCAACTGTTGGTGCAACCAAAGCGGCATCAACTGAAATCTCCGAGTTCGCTATTGAAGCGATCACAGCTTCTTTTAAAACCGGTTCAACAGCACTTGCCCCTTGTCCTAAACGTTGCATGGCCTCCGCTTTCAAAAATAACAACTCATGATAGCTCAAAAATTGAGTAGGAGCAGTTTGAGAAAATACAAATGTTGATGTTAAGTATTGATATTGTACTTGCTCGCTTTCTCCATTTGGAGCCAATAGCTTATATGATGCTGCATTGGTCGCGATATCATTTACTTGGGTCCAAACACCAGTCTTTGAATTCTGAGGTGTAAAAAAGTCACGAACCAGACGCGGATCTTTACGATCAATCATCTTATCTCCCAAACTTTTACTCGCAGCCAAACCGTCTCTTGACCACTGAAAGTCAAATAATGGATTTAAGTTTGTTTTGCTATATTGCGTAAATTTCGCTTCATCTGCAGCACTCGCGAAAGATTTGCCTACATTTGCGATAACCTCAGCTAGTACAGCCGACTTATTTGAAGAAACGTTCAAGAGACGCATTCCGTAACGAGCTTTAAGCCCATAAGCAAATTTCAGCCATTTAGCGCTGTTGCCATTATATAATATATCTTGTCCACCAGCAGCACCAGACGCATGCGTATCTCCTTTAGGAAGATTGGCAATAGCCGCGTCCAAATAAGCGATGACCTGCTTATACAATTCCTGCTGTTTATCTAATTTGGGATTCTTTATTTCTAAAGGTTTAAATCCTTCTGAATATGGCACATCACCGAACATATCGGTCAACAATGCTAAGTTGTAAGCAGCCATTACCTGCCCCATACCCAATGTGGTATAGTTGCCAGCTTGTGGGCCTCCTTCTGAACATTTCTCAATGACAATACGGGCATCACGGAGTGCAAAATACATATTTCCCCAAGTATTGTTAAATGTCGATGCTGCCGATGGTTCATTTGTACGATGCTCTGCATTCCATGTTTGATTGAACACTCCAACTTCATGCTCTACATAAGTGGAAAGATAAGTATTGAAGTCCCCGCCAACATTGTAAAAAGCAGTTCTTGTGATCACATCAGTCAAAACAAATTTAGCTTGTACATCTGTAGGCTTGTTTACATTTTCGTTGATCTTGTCCATCGCATCCTCCGAACAAGAAGTAAAAATTACTGGAGTAGCTAAAAAGCCCATAGCCAATAATCCTACTATATTTAATTTTAATTTCATTGTATTAATCTTAGAATTTAACGTTAACACCTAGTCCATAACTTGATGTGCCCGGTAGAGAGAAACGCTCGAATGCACCCGACATATTTGTATTTCCTTGCGAAACCTCAGGATCAAAACCTTTTAATTCGGACCAAAGAATGATGTTACGTGCGAATGCATTTACATCAACCTTGATTTTTGAATTTTGATATACAGGATATCCTACAGCAACTTCACGTAACTTCACAAATGAAGTTCCACGGATACCAGCTTCAGAAATATTACTCAATGTATTGAAATAATCATATGCTTTAGAAGGGTCAATCAGGATATCGTTAGTTTCATATTGACCTGGGGCTACTTCTTTTACAGCAGCTTGCTCAAATAAGAATCCATTTCCATCACGAAAATCAACTGTCTTCTGTGTTACGCCATATACATCCAGGGTGTTTGAAGTACCGTGATACATTTGTCCACCTTGTTTCCAATCCAATACCGCCGAAAGTCTTACTTTTTTGTATTCAAAGTTGGTATTGAAACCTAGGTTGAAATCTGGAGAAACGCTACCGATTACTTTCTCCTCACCTGCCTGTGGAAGTCCGTTTTTATCAACGACAATCTGTCCGGCATCATTTCTCAAATAAGATACACCGTAAATTACTGGGAATTTAGATCCTATACCTGCGCGAACTTGCGGAGTAACAAACCCCCCCATGAAGATACTGTTTACGCCATCTGCCAACTCATCGACATAATTATCTATTTTGGTAAAGTTGAACGCAAAATCCCATTTAAAATCTCCTTTACGATATGGTGCCACCGCTAAAGTAACCTCATGTGCATTGGTATGGATTCTACCGCCGTTTGTAACTAAGCTAGAGTAGCCGGTAGAAGCTGCCAAAGGCACTTCAAATATTTGGTCTTTTACGTTCTGACGTGAGAAGGTGTAATTCAAATTAATTAAGCCATTCCAGAAGGTCAAATCTGTACCCACTTCAATCGCTTGTGTATTTTGGGGTTTCAGATTTGGATCATAAACGATGGAATATGGGGTATAAGAAGTTATACCGTCACTATTGATCGGGTAAATAATTGGCGTACCACTAGAAAAACCCCCTCCATAAGTTGGTTTGTCGTAGTAACTTTCGTAGTAATCTCCTGCCTGACCAACTTCAGCATACGATGCTCTCAATTTACCCATAGTCAATACCGAATTTTTAACACCTTCCAATTCTGTGAAGACAAAACCTGCCGAAACAGATGGATAGAAGAATGAACGATTATTGCGAGGCATAGAAGATACAATATCGTTACGGCCAGTTGCATTTAAAAACAACATGTTTTTGTAAGCCAATGCTAAACTACCAAAAGTACCAAAGGTACGTGTGTGACGCAAAGTTTGTTCACCCGTTACACTTGAAGCGTTATTGATATGATTCCATCCCGGAAAGTTAAAATTCATTCCATAAGCGTAATCTCTTCTCCGCACACGGTTTACGATCTCGTTACCCACCATTGCATCAAAGACCAAATCATCATTGATTTTCCAATTGTAAGCAGCTGTTCCTAAGGAGTTCCACTCTGTAACAGAGACATTGAAGTTTTCGACTTCGCCAAAACCATTAGCATGACCATAACCCCAAAGATCAGTGTAGTTTGTTGTATAAGAATCAACACCGGCCTGATACTTCAGCGTTAATTTTTGGTTCTCACCTAAGTTAGTAGCATATTGTCCAAAGCCATTACCAAAGAAACGCTGCGTATCCTCGGTAAATTTGTTATTCTCAACAGCCCAATAAGCGCCGTCAAATCCCGATGTACCACGGTATGTATTTTGGCTTGTAGGGGCGTTTAAATTATAAGAAGGTATACCTTTTAAATCATATGAAGCCGGAGCACCATATACAGTAGCTACAATCCCATTATTTGCACCTGTTTGTTTTGAGATATGAGAATTCACATAGTTACCCGTGAAACCAGTCGTCCATTTATCTGACAACTTAGCCTCGCCTGACAATTTAGCTGTATAACGGTCCATTCCCGTGGAAGGGACGATACCATTGGCATTGGTAGAACCTAAAGATAAGGCGTAACTTCCTTTTTCAAAACCTTGTACAATATTAAACGAGTTGTTAAAGGTATTTCCAACATTAAAGAAATCTTTAGCATTGTTATAAGCCTGCGGAGTTGCCCAAGGATCTAACCCCGCATTAGCACGTTGTGGAACATAATACTGTCCCTGGCGCTTACCATATTGTTTCGTATACTCGTTATCGGTATTTCCGCCGTAAGTCGCGTCATTGGCTAATTGATCGATAGCGGGTCCCCAGGACATAGAAGACAATGGTGAATACTTTCCATTTGTTCCTTGCGCATATTTTGTCTGAAATTCTGGAAGAACTGAGACTTTATCGAAAGAAACATTGGAATTGTATGAAATTTGTGGTTTACCTTGCTTTCCTTTACCACTCTTTGTGGTGATAATAATCACACCATTGGAGGCACGCATACCATACAAAGCTGATGCAGCTTGTCCTTTTAAGATGTTGATGCTTTCAATATCATTCGGATCAATATCCAATCCTCTCGATGAATAATCTGCACCGGAAACAGAATTACCTGTAGACTGATCTGAAGTCGAGGAAATAGGCAATCCATCGACAATGTATAAAGGAGAGTTATTACCAGTAAATGAACGTGCACCACGGATCGTAATATTAGCAGATGCACCCGGCATACCTGATGAAGGTGTTACTTGAACCCCTGATACTTTACCCTGCAATGCTGTTGCCAAATTGCTATTAGCAGCCTCAGTCAGTTTATCGCCTTTAACTTCTTGTGTAGCATAACTTAATGCACGCTTTTGACGCGATTGACCCATCGCCGTCACCACGACCTCTTCCAACGCATTGTCCTGTCCTGACAAAGATACATTAAACACTGTGCTGTTGTTGTTAACAATGATGGTTTTATCGTCAAAACCAACTGAACGGAAGACAACAACTTTGCCTGCTGGTACATTCAAAGAATAATTACCATCAGCATCTGTCTGTGTCGCTTGATTAGTTCCTTGTACAACCACTGTCACCCCAGGTATTGCTTTACCATCAGCAGATGTAACACGACCACTAATCTTCTTTTCTTGTGCGAATGCAACCGAAGTCAAAATCATTCCGCCAACAAGAAAACTTAGTAATGTTTGTTTCATGTTTTAGTTAGTTAATTTTATTATTTTTCTAATCCTATATATTGATATAAACTATATCCGTTAAAATAACTGTCTAAACAGACATTGTTTAGACAATAAACAGAAATATGCAAATAGCACATTGCCATTCATGGGATAACAGTTGAAAATATTTTTGGGAAAGCAAGCTCCAGGTAGATGTAGAGTCAGTCCTTAGATAAATATCCAGCTGTAAATTTGCTCTTTTCAGCATTTACAGTATATAATAGTTAGTGCGATTTTTATTAGCGGTTTCAAATATAGAAAGCCAAAGTTGCTTTTACAAGTTTTTTAACATTCGATCGCAAAAACAAAAAATAACGCAACAAAGGCAACGGTATCTTACAAATTCAAATACAAGATCTATTTTAGAATAAAAACTCCTTAAATAATTTTGAAACAGAATTTTATACGGAATCACCTATATTTAACAAAACATTAACAATGTTATAAGAAATCATTAACATAACTATTTTCTTATTTTTTGTAAGGGAAAAAAGAGTAATTTATAACGATTCTAAAGTTCTGTCAAAGCAAAAAAGCGAAAAAAAAGAGACTTTACCTGCTCAGGTAAAGTCTCTTTCTAGTAGAAGTCCCGAAATAGGGACGCTATTTAATACATCGACTAATCAATGTACTCAAATTTGGTATAGGGCACCAACACTGCTGGAATCCGGATGCCTTTTTCCGTTTGATTATTCTCTAATATCGCAGCGACAATCCGTGGCAGCGCCAATGCTGAACCATTTAATGTATGGGCCAATTGCATTTTTCCATCTGAATTTTTAAAACGTACTTTCAATCGGTTGGCTTGATATGTTTCAAAATTGGAAACAGAAGATACTTCTAGCCAGCGTTTTTGCGCAGAACTATACACCTCCATATCATAAGTCAACGCGGAAGTGAAACTCATATCACCACCACAAAGACGCAATACACGATAAGGTAGTTCTAATTTTTGAAGCAAACCTTGTACATATAGACTCATTTCTTCCAAAACTTCATAAGATTTTTCTGGATGGACCAGCTGTACCGCCTCTACTTTATCAAACTGATGTAAACGGTTCAATCCACGCACATGGGCTCCATAGGAACCTGCTTCACGGCGGAAACATGGTGTATAGGCGCAATGCTTAATGGGGAACTGTGCTTCCTTAACAATGACATCTCTGTAAATATTGGTTACCGGCACCTCTGCCGTAGGGATTAAGTATAAGTTGTCATTATTGACATAATACATTTGTCCTTCCTTGTCCGGCAACTGCCCAGTAGCAAAAGCGGAGTCTTCGTTAACCAAAATGGGCACTTGCACCTCTTCATACCCCTGCTCTGCTGCCTGATCCAAAAAGAAATTGATCAATGCGCGCTGCAATTTTGCGCCTTTCCCTTTATAAATCGGAAATCCTGCTCCTGCGACTTTTACACCGAGCTCCAGATCCACAATATCATATTTGTTTAATAATTCCCAATGTGGCAATGCATCTTCTGATAAAGACGGAATTTCACCATTCGTTAAAACGACCTCATTATCATCGGCACTCACACCAACAGGAACAGATTGATGCGGTAAATTAGGCAATTGAACAATCTTATCATTCAGTTCGATTTCAATCGCTCCTAATTTGTCCAATAGTTGCTTTACCTGATCTTTATATCCGGATGATTGGGATTTAACGGCTTCAGCTTCTTCTTTTTTTCCTTGGCGCATCAGATCTCCAATCTGCCTTGCTGCCGCATTAGCTTCGCCCGAAAGTGCGTCCGATTCCGCTTGGATCTTACGGCGGTCTTCATCTAAGCTGATGATTTCGTCGACCAATCCAATTTCCTTGAAATGCTTGACAGCCAATCTTTCGATAACCGTATCCCTGTTTTCACGGATATAATTTAATTGCAACATAATATAAATGTGTTATTTAAAAAATAGTGAACAAAGATAGTGAAAATTGCCGCTTTTTGGCAATAATTACAGTGATTATCCACTACACATCTTATACTATCGTAACTTCTTCACATAAATAGACATCCTGGATTGCATGTAGCAATTCAACCCCCTCGTTCATTGGCTTTTGGAAAGCTTTCCGACCAGATATCAGCCCTGTACCTCCAGCTCTTTTATTGATTACAGCGGTTTTTACAGCTTCTTGTATATCGTTCTGCCCCGAAGCTCCGCCGGAATTGATCAGCCCTGCCCTGCCGGCAAAGCAGTTGAGCACCTGATAGCGGCAAAGATCAATCGGATGGTCTGATGACAACTGCGAATACATGCGGTCATCTAATTTACCATAACTACTTTTACCCATATTGAGGGATTTAAAACCACCGTTCAGTTCGGGTAGCTTTTGTTTAATAATATCTGCTTTTATCGTCACCCCAAGATGGTTGGCCTGCCCGGTTAGATCTGCAGCTAAATGATAGTCCTTGCCTTCTGCCTTAAACGCCGGATTCCGCAAATAACACCACAATACCGTTGCCATCCCAAGTGAATGTGCTTCTTCAAATGCCTTTGCCACTTCGATGATCTGACGGTCGGACTCTTCCGAACCAAAATAAATAGTCGCTCCAACAGCTACGGCCCCCATATTCCAGGCTTCGCGTATCGTTCCATACAGGATTTGGTCGGCACGGTTGGGATAGGTCAACAATTCATTGTGATTGATCTTGACCAGAAATGGAATCTTGTGTGCATATTTCCGAGATACGGCCCCCAGTACGCCAAAAGTCGATGCGACAGCATTACAGTTCCCTTCAAGTGCCAATTTTACGATATTCTCCGGATCAAAATACTGCGGGTTGGGCGCAAAGGAAGCGCCGGCGCTATGTTCAATCCCCTGATCTACCGGCAATATGGACAGGTATCCTGTATTGCCCAGCCGGCCGGTTCCAAAAAGCTGGCCCAAACTGCGTAATACCTGTGGTGTACGGTCGCTAGCACCATATACCTGATCAATAAATGTCGCTTCAGGGAGATGAAGCACGTTTTTCGAAACCGCTGGTTTGTCAAAAGCCAATAGATAATCTGATTCCGCACCTAGATGTGCCTGTATTTTTTCAATGTATTGCATAATGTATTTCTTGCATTTATATAGAAAATAACTCCAAAATAGACAGAATGTTTTAGCACCCATTATATAGTAAAAAAAACTTAACTTTGGCCATGTTATATTTAGTTCCAACACCTATTGGCAATCTGGAAGACATGACCTTTCGTGCAGTCAATATTCTGAAAGAAGTAGACATTATCTTAGCTGAGGATACGAGGACAAGTGCTCCCCTTCTAAAGCATTTTGGTATCGAGAAAAAAGTATTTGCGCATCATCAGCATAATGAGCATAAAGCAGTTTCTGAAATCATTAAATTTCTGAAAGAAGGACAGAACATTGCTCTTATTTCGGATGCCGGAACGCCAGCGATCTCCGATCCGGGTTTTTTATTGGTCAGAGCGGCTATCAAAGAGGGACTGGAAGTACAATGCCTACCCGGTGCCACCGCTTTTGTACCGGCTCTTGTCAACTCGGGTCTGCCCAACGACCGTTTCTGCTTTGAAGGTTTTCTGCCTGTAAAAAAGGGACGCCAGACTCGTCTAAAGGCATTGGCGGAAGAAAAGAGGACCATGATTTTCTACGAATCACCGCACCGTATCCTCAAGACAATCGAAGAGTTTATTACGATTTTCGGTGCGGATAGGCAGGCTTCTATTTCCAGAGAATTAAGTAAATTGTATGAGGAGAATGTCCGTGGAACATTAACTGATTTAAAATTACACTTTGAAAACAATCCAATCAAAGGAGAATTTGTATTTTGTGTAGGTGGATTGGAATAAATTTTGACAATCTTTGATTAATAAAACGTATTTGACATGAACATGGAACAATTTGCACAGGATGGACAGGATATAAAAATCATTGAAAAATTGGTTACCAAAGTCCAGGATATGCTTACTCCGGGAGAAAAAATAGATTATATCGCCGTACAGAAAAAACCTGCGGTGACAATTTTACCAGATAGTATCACCATTAGCAATAAACGCATTTTTATGTGCGAATTTACCAAATTAGGTCTAGCAACCGATTTTGAGATCTTTGGCTGGCAGGATATTAAGGATATTGCCTTCAAAGAAGAGATCTTTGGATCAAAGGTTACTGTCATTCCATTTACCGGTGAGAATTTAAGTATTGATTACATCCCAAAAGTACAGGCAAGGAAACTCTACCAATATATTAAAGCTGCTCTTGAAAACTACAAAAAGGCAGAACTGGCCGCTGAAAAGGAAAAGATCGTAATCGCTCCTAGCAGCCCCCGGGAGGTAGTGGTTGAGAAAATTGAAAACAACCTGCCCACTCCAGTAGCAGTGCCCGCACCGGTAATTACCCCGCCGGCCCCTGTAGTACAACCTGCGGCATCAGCACCGGTTGTACCACCGACGGCTCCTATCCCCACTCCTGTTGCGCCGATTGCTGAAGAGGAAGATGATGAAATTACCTTAAAGCTTAAAAAACTAAAGACACTCTTTGACAGACAACTGATCACACAGGAGGAGTACGAGCAAAAGAAAAAAGAAGTTTTATCCAGTTTATAACATAAGTGGATATCGTGAAGAACAACTATCTATTGGCACTTTTAAGTGCCTTTTTATTGTGGTTGGGATGGCCACCCATCCCCTATTCGAGCGTACTGCTTTTTATCGGATTCCTGCCCTTATTGATTGCGCTGGAAAACATCATACGCAGCGAAACCATCAAAAAGAAAGGTAAAAAAATATTTCTGACCGCAGGTCTGACGGCGGTAGTCTGGAACACTGCGTCCATTTACTGGGTATACAATTCGATCTCAGCAGTGATGCCGCCTTTTGCCGCAATTCTGATCAGTTTGATCCCCTTTTGTCTCGGAGCTGCATTAATGGCTATTGCGTTCACCTTGTATTATCAATTAAGGCGCAAAGCTTCGCTTTTGTTATCGCTTTTTGGATTAATGGGTTTCTGGATCAGTTATGAATTTCTGCATGCAACCTGGGACCTTGCCTTTCCTTGGATGACTTTGGGAAACGGATTTGCCAACTTTCATCAACTCATCCAGTGGTACGACATGACGGGCGTATATGGTGGATCAATATGGATCTGGCTGGTTAATATTTTGGTTTTCGTGCTCTACCTCAATCGAAAAGGTGTTTACGAACTCAAAAACAGAGCGATTCCTGTAGTTTGTTTAATGCTGGTCATACTCGTTCCAACGGTCTTTTCTTTGGTTCGCTACTTCAATTATGAGGAACACCAAAATCCCGCACAGGTTGTGGTTGTACAGCCAAATATCAATCCTTACATTAAATTCCAACTTAGCCCAGAGGAACAATTAAACACCTTGTTTACCCTTTCAAGTTCAGTGGCCAAACCCAATACGGAGTTCTTTATCTGGCCCGAAACTGCTCTTTCACAAAACGGCGATTTTGATGAAGAAAACCTGCGTGACACTTATTCCTATCAACGGATTCTGCAATTTTTGGATCAGTATAAAAATGGTAATGTCTTATCCGGCATAGAAAGTTATCAATTGTATAATTACGCGAAGACAGCCACTGCCCGCGAAGTTTCCCCTAATATCTACAAGGACAACTTCAATGCAGCAACATTGATTGACTACTCATCCAAACTACAATTTTACCACAAATCCAAATTGGTACCCGGTGTCGAACAGATGCCCTTTGGAGCGGCAATGAATTTTTTAAAACCTTTGTTCAGGGCTTTCGGTGGAACAACGGGAGGCTACGGAAAACAGGCCGAGCCTTCAGTTTTCTATGCCCAAAGTGGCATCGGTGCTGCCCCGGTTATCTGCTATGAATCCATCTGGGGTGATTATGTGGCTAAATATATTAAAAAAGGAGCTCAGTTTATCGCTATCATTACCAACGATGGCTGGTGGGGCAATACTTCGGGAAAAGATCAACATTTGCAATATGCAAAATTGAGGGCCATTGAAAATCGGCGCTGGGTTGCCCGCTCGGCGAATACCGGAGTATCTGGCTTCATTAATCAACGGGGTGATATTGTACAGCAGACTAAATGGTGGGTACCCGCAGCATTGAATCAGGAGATCAATTTAAATGAAGAGCTGACAACCTACACCAAAGTTGGGGACATCGCTGCCTACATTGGTTTAGCAATCGCTTTGGGTGGATTTTTTATATTGATAAAAAAAAGACCAAATTCTGATTAAAAATAAACCGTAATGCATTTGATTTACTTCTGAGATTTGTAATTTTGCAGCATGCAAGTATATTTTGACAATGCAGCGACTACAGCCTTAGATCCTGAAGTTATAAAAGTAATGGTAGATGTGATGGACAATAATTTTGGAAATCCATCTTCTATTCATAGTCATGGAAGACAAGTAAAAACAATAGTAGAAAAAGCACGAAAGACAATCGCCAACCTACTCCACGTATCTCCAGCAGAAATTTTCTTTACTTCGGGCGGAACCGAAGCCGATAATATGGCCATTGTACGTTCGATCACGGACTTTGGCATCACGCATGCGATTACCTCACCGATAGAACACCACGCTGTTTTACATACGTTGGAAGAACTTGAAAAGGCGGGAAAAGTCCATCTTGACCTACTCGATGTGGACGATAAGGGTAATTTAGACCTTAATCAACTCGAAGAGCTCCTGAGCCAAAATCCCCGCACTTTTGTTTCTATTATGCACGCCAATAACGAGATCGGAAATCTCAATGACGTTCAACGTATCTCGGAATTATGCCGGCAATATAACGCGATCTTTCATTCGGATACTGTACAGACGATGGGGCATTATCCACATGATCTAGGTCATCTTAAAATTGATTTTATTACCGGTGCTGCCCATAAGTTTCACGGTCCAAAAGGTGTGGGATTCCTTTATATCAATGCAAATAATAAAATCAAACCTTTGATTTACGGCGGCGCGCAGGAACGGAATATGCGTGGTGGAACTGAGAATGTGTATGGTATAGCTGGCCTGGCTAAGGCTCTTGAACTTGCCTATGAACATATGGAAGAACATCATACTTATATCCAAGAGCTTAAATCATACATGATTGAAGAGCTGCAAAAAGCCATTCCAGCTATTGAATTCAATGGTGTCACCGACCCCGATAAATCATTATACACTGTACTTAATGTATCTTTTCCTTGCAGTGATCTAGCTGACATGCTATTATTCAACCTGGATATTGCGGGTATCTCCTGTTCTGGTGGAAGTGCCTGTAGCTCTGGAACAGATATCGGTTCACATGTGCTAGGTGCTATCAAAACAAATTCAGACCGCCCGTCGGTTAGATTCTCCTTTTGCAAAAACAACACAAAAGAGGAAGTGGATTTCGTTGTGTCGACGTTAAAAGAGCTTTGTTCAAAAAACAGCTAGAGACAAAAGATATAAAAACAAAAAATCCGAAGAGCATTCTCTTCGGATTTTTTATATAAATTTTATAACATTATTGGATTTCAGTTCTTCGTCAGCACATAGTATTTGGAAATATCGCCGGTAATATCATTGCCTGATAGATCCAACTGACTCAAAATATGATTTCCCAATTTGAATTTGTAATCAACTCCATCCAACGTAATAATATTCCCGTCCAATTTCCATTTCCCTTCACGCACGAAAACATCATCACTTTTGTTGAGGTATTTGGACGAATACTTATACGTATTGTCCCCATGTAAAGAAATAAGAGTTTCTATTCCATCGCAATCGGCACAGGGCATTATCCCTTTATACTCTCCAATCACAATTTCACCTTTGTCTCTTCCTTTTAATTCCTGCAAATTATCTTTATAAACCGCTACACTCTGTTTCGGATTATCACATCCCGCCAGCGCAATCATCACCAACAATCCCACCGTCCAAATAAACCTTTTCATCTCATTCCAAATTCAAAAAAATCAGCATCTAATAGTTACACCCATAAAATTCATAACAAATTAGATACCAAAAATTTAGAACGGATTAAAAATCATCATCATCATCGTCCACAAAAAAAGACAAAGCACCCTGTAACTCACCCAAGGCATGGAAATTACGACTTTTACGGGCAATGTCAATTCCACTTTTATATGTGATGATCGCAAGTTCCGGTTTGTCCAGTTTTTCATATAATTTACCCAAATGATAATACGTTCCTACGTAATCAGGATGTTTATCTATCAGCTGCTCAAATCTCGCCAAAGCTTCCTGCTCCTCATTTTGTTTCAGGTACTCCGCAGCTATGGCATATTTTAAAAAAGGATCTTCGGGGCTCTCCTTCAAAAATTCGTTGAGTTGATCCAATCGTGTCGACATATCTTTTTTATTTCAAACTTAACTAAAATTACGTTCATCTGTCAACCTGCAAATAATTATTTTTATTAAGTTACGATCCCGATAGCCAATCCACAGCCATAATAAGGTCATTCCACTCGAATGATCATCTGCACTGCCAGCTGTTATTTGGGATCCTCCTGCTCGTCTGGATAAAGCTCCGATCAAACATAGCTGATTTAGACGCAGGGAGAAATTGCCAATATTACTATGCTAGCATATAAAATGACACTATACTGACGCAAAATTTTCATTAAAAAAAAGAACGCGAATCTTGCCGATATTTAATAAAAATATCAAATAGAGACGCTAAAATTACAAATACAATAAATTTTGATAAAAAAAATTGAAATAAATTAAAAATAACACAACGCATTAGATTACTATTGAATCGAAATTTCACACACTTGTGGACTTTTTAATTGGCAGAAAATATGGTAAGTTTGGGTAAAACCAATCGTATATGAAAATATTAGTTTGTATAAGTAATGTCCCTGACACTACATCGAAGATCACTTTTACAAATGACAACACAGCCTTTAATACCGCTGGTGTGCAGTTTATTATAAACCCTTATGATGAGATTGCTCTTTCAAAGGCAGTTGAACTGGCTGAAGGTGGAAAAGGAACAGTGACTGTCATCAATGTTGGAGATGCATCCACCGATGCGACCATCCGCAAAGCATTGGCTATAGGCGCTGACAATGCAGTACGTGTTAATGCTGTTCCTAGAGATGCTTGGTTTGTGGCCAATCAAATCGCAAGTTATGCAAAAGATAATGCTTTTGATCTAATTTTAACCGGACGTGAGTCAATTGATTATAATGGTGCTCAGGTGGGCGCTATCATTGCAGAATTGCTAAATATACCATCGGTATCCATTGCTAAAAAAGTTGATATCACTGCTGATGCAGTCAGCGTTGAACGTGAAATAGAAGGAGGCAAAGAAGTCGTGACAGCCAAACTTCCAATCGTTATTGGCACAGCCGAGGGTGTTGCGGAACCTAAAATACCTAATATGCGTGGTATTATGAGTGCACGTACCAAACCCCTGGATGTACTGGAACCGTCCACTGTTGATACACTTTCTCGCATTGTTGCCTACGAGACTCCAGCTCCGCGTGGTACTGTAAAACTGGTTGATCCAGCAGAGGTTGAGAAACTGGTTTCGCTCTTGCATGATGAAGCCAAAGTTATTTAATCATTAAACTCCGAAAAAATTATGTCAATACTAGTATATGTAGAAAATACTGATGGAAAATTCAAAAAGTCTACTTTTGAAGTAGTTTCTTATGCGAAAGCCATCGCCGATAATACAAATAGTGACCTTGTCGCCATCTCTATTGGCAATGTTGCACAGGATGAACTTACTACATTGGGCAACTATGGTGCATCGAAGGTACTAACGGTCAATACTGATCAACTTTCTTCCTTCGTCAATCAGGCTTATGCGAGCATTATCGCAGAAGCTGTCAAAAGCACAGGAGCGAATCTACTTGTACTTTCCAACTCATTTTCGGGCAAAGGGCTGGCACCCCGCATCGCGGCAAAACTTCATGCTGCACTCGCTGATGGGGCTTTGTCTTTACCGACTATCGAAGGTGAAAAGTTAACCGTCAAAAAGACCGCGTTTTCGAATAAAGCATTCGCTACGGTGGAATTGACCGCTACAATCAAGGTGATCGCACTAAGTCCCAACGCCTATGAAACCAAGGAAACTGGCGGTACTGCTGCGGTAGAGCCATTTACCGCAAATGTCGCTGCTACAGATTTCTCGACAATCGTGAAGGAGATCGTAAGGGCGACAGATAAAGTTTCCCTACCCGAAGCAGAGATTGTTGTATCCGCAGGCCGAGGACTAAAAGGTCCGGAAAACTGGGGGATGATCGAAGAGCTGGCTGATGTCCTTGGTGCTGCTACCGCTTGTTCAAAACCGGTATCTGATGCAGGATGGCGCCCACACTCCGAACACGTTGGCCAAACGGGTATTGTTGTCAGCCCTAATCTTTATATCGCTATCGGTATCTCCGGTGCCATTCAACATTTGGCTGGAGTGAGTTCCTCAAAAACTATCGTTGTCATCAACAAGGATCCCGAAGCGCCATTTTTTAAGGTTGCAGATTATGGTATTGTTGGCGACGCTTTTGATATTGTCCCTAAATTGACACAAGCATTGAAAGCTTACAAAGGAAATTAAGCTTTTAATACCCTATATTCCTCCCCATTCATTTAAAGAAATGTATGGGGAATTTTTTGTTTGTCATTACGTATTCGCAATTTGGGCTATTAAAAAAGATTTTAATGATCTAGGAGAGATCGATAAATTTGTTCACAAGGAACGTAATTATAATTGCATATAAAAGCAAATTTATCTAAGTTTGTAGACCGCTTTGGAATTAAAATGAAGAAAATCAGATTAGATATCGTTGGTTTATCCTATAGTCAAACACAATCTGGGGCTTACGCCCTGGTATTGGGAGAAGTGGAGGGCAACAGAAGATTACCCATCATTATTGGCAGCCATGAAGCCCAAGCCATTGCTATTCGGATAGAAAAAATGATTCCAAGCCGTCCCCTTACGCACGACCTATTTCAATCCTTTGCTGAATCTTTTGGTATCCAACTTGTTGAGGTACTCATCTATAACCTGATTGAAGGTATTTTTTATGCGAAGATTATTTGCTCTGATGGCAATAAAATAGTCGAAATCGATGCACGCACTTCCGATGCCGTGGCCTTGGCGGTTCGATTTGAAGCTCCGATTTATGCCTATGAATTTATTATGTCTTCTGCAGGGATTATCATTGAGGGGCATGAATTCGCATTTTTGGAAAATCTGGACAAAGCCAACAAAATGCAAGATCCTAGCATGATTGAGGTCGAAGAAAAAACGCCATCCAAATCGCCTAACAACCCATTTTCTTCATTGACAGATGAACAATTGGAGCAAGCACTCAATCAAGCGCTGACGGAAGAGAATTACGAGCAAGCAGCATTGATTAGAGATGAAATTTCCAAAAGAAAATAGCTCCTTTCATTAAAGCGCAACAAAACTTTAAATAATATCGTTTTATGTCTATTAAATTAAGATTGACCATTATGAGCTTCTTTCAGTTTTTTGTCTGGGGAGCATGGTTGATTACAATAGCTAACTATTGGTTTGGCACAAAGCAATGGGATGGTACACAATTTGGCGCTATCTTCGCGACAATGGGGATAGCTTCGCTATTTATGCCAACATTAATGGGGATAATTGCTGATCGCTGGATAAATGCCGAAAGACTATATTTTGCTCTTCATTTGTGTTATGCCGGTGTTCTTTTTTATTTACCACAGGTAAACGATCCCAACACCTTTTTTTATGCAATGCTCGCCGCCATGTGTTTTTATATGCCCACATTAGCGTTATCCAACTCGATTGCTTATACCGCATTAAATGAAAACAATTATGATCTGGTCAAAGCATTCCCGCCTATCCGTGTCTTTGGAACCGTTGGATTTATTGTAGCCATGTGGATCACAAATCTAACAGGCAATAAAGCGACTGGTTACCAATTTTACATTGCTGGAACCGCAGCTTTAGCCTTAAGTCTCTATGCTTTTACTTTACCAAAATGCCCTCCTAAAAAATTACAGCAGGAAAATGCGTCTTGGACACAACTGTTGGGCCTGGAAGCGTTTAAATTATTTGGAAACTATAAAATGGCGCTGTTCTTTATATTTTCCATGTTTCTGGGGGCCGCACTGCAGTTGACCAATGCTTACGGAGATGTATTTCTGGATGAGTTTAAATTCTATCCGAAGTTTACGGAATCTTTCGTTGTGAAATACTCAACCATCATCATGTCAATTTCACAAATATCCGAAACACTTTTTATTCTGGCTATCCCATTTTTCCTGAAGAGATTCGGAATTAAAAAAGTGATGTTGATTTCAATGTTTGCTTGGGTCTTGCGTTTTGGGCTTTTCTCTTTTGGAGACCCGACAGGTGGCTTATGGATGATTGTACTTTCCTGTATCGTCTACGGAATGGCATTTGACTTTTTTAATATCTCAGGCTCCTTATTTGTGGAAACATCTACCACTTCGCGTATTCGTAGCTCCGCCCAAGGTCTATTTATGATGATGACGAATGGTTTTGGCGCAGTATTTGGCAGTTTTACTTCCGGTTGGATTATTGACCATTATTTCACTAAAAGCTTTCAGAGCGGGCAAGATCTTGCGCAATACCTGGACACCAATATCAACGACACGCATTTTCTGAATTTTCTGAAGGAAAAAAGTATCGCCTTATTGCCTGACGGCACCTTGAACAACACGATTATGCTCAAGGATTGGCACGATATCTGGCTTGCCTTTGCAATCTATACCCTGGTGATCGCGGTTCTTTTTGCACTATTTTTTAGACATAAACATGAGCCTGAATCGCTAAATTCGAAATAACAAAAAGCCGCATTTGCGGCTTTTTGTATATTTGCAGGATGCAAAATACATCAATGGAATTGTTAACGGATTCTCAATCCCAAATTTACAACTGGACGTTTCAATGGATTAACAAGCTAGGTCTGGATAACCAGACCAATCATTTTATCAATTCCATTGTTTTATTATTGCTGGTTGTCTTATTTCTGATCATTGTCGATTACTTCAGCAAAAAAACGCTTCTACTAATTACCATTAAAGCGATCCGGAAAAGCACGAACCGATTTGATGATTTATTAATTCGGAATAAAACTTTAAAACTGATTGCTCATTTTGTTCCCATATTGGTTGCGCAATATATCATCCCCATTATTTTTATGGGTTTTCCGAATTGGAAAGAAAACATAAACAAATTGCTGGCTATAGCAACCACCGTCGTCAGTTTATTGATCATCCATTCCTTATTAAAAAGTATCCGGGATATCCTGCGTACCAAAAAGTCCTTTGCTGATAAACCTTTGGAGAGCTACTTACAAGTCTGTCAGATTATCATGTACTTTATTGGCGGTACCATCTGTTTCTCAATCTTGACGGGAAGTTCTCCTTGGTCATTTTTATTGTCATTGGGAGCTGCCTCGGCAATCCTGATGCTTGTCTTCAAAGACACGATCCTGGGTTTTGTCGCGAGTATACAGGTATCGGCCAATGACTCGATCCGAGTGGGAGACTGGATTGAAATGCCCAAGTATGGCGCTGATGGGACTGTAAAGGAAATCAATCTCAACAATGTCAAAGTACAAAACTTTGATAAAACCATCACGACCATCCCGACGCATACCCTATTGTCGGATTCTTTTAAAAATTATAGAGGCATGCAGCAATCTGGGGGAAGAAGGCTGAAAAGGGCGATTAATATTAAAATTTCCACAATTCGCTTTTTGGATAACGAAGAGATCGAAGGGCTAAAGCATATACAAATTCTCCGTCCTTATATCGAAGACCGTGCTAGGATAATCGATGAATTTAATCGTATTCATCAGATTGATCCTTCGAGTCCAATTAATGGCAGGAAAATGACCAACCTGGGCATGTTCAGAGCTTATGCACTGACGTACTTACGCCAGAATCCCAATATCCACAAGACCATGCCCCTGATGGTGCGTCAATTAGCATCAACAGAACATGGCGTTCCGCTCGAACTTTATTTCTTTGTGAATGATATACGTTGGGAATATTATGAAGGTATTGTATCCGATGTTTTTGATCACCTCTTTGCCGCTACAAAATATTTTGACCTTGAAATTTTTGAAAATCCTGCTTCGGATGATTTCAGACAATTTGTAAAGACGTCAAAGATCAGCGTATTAAATTAGCACAGAGACCAACACCCTCAAAAACAGTGAAAGGTAACCCGGGGAGATTACCTTTTCACTTTAAAAACAAACTAAATTTTTAGACGTGTTTCACAACAGATCTACACATTAACCCTAACTCTTTATGAATCAAAAATTACTCTACACAAATATAGGACTGCAATGTTAAGTCCATCTTAAGGAAACTTTAAACTTCAAACAATTCTATAAATAGTTATTTAAATATTTATTGTACTGCATCTACAGTCAGATACGCACCTCAGCCTCCTCAGATGAAGAAGTCTGTTTTCTAGACCTGATCCTATCGGATTGGAAGATAAGACCGCGAAGTTTTGATCTCTTTCAGATAGACCTATAGCATTTCCACAAAATAAAAGGCAATCCCACGATTGCCTTTTATTTTGTAAAAAATGAATATTCAATTATTCTACCACAATACTTTTTGTTGCAAAATGTTCTCTATTGAACATATCAATTGCCCTGATTTCTAGCTGATATTTGCCCGCCTTAAGTTTGGGTAAATTTGTCATCCACAAATGACTTGATTTTTCTGGATTGGACGGGCGACGAGTAGTCATTAATTGCTCTGCCGTATCGTATTTCGCTAGGGATCTTAAGAAATTTGGATCGCTTTCATTGACATATTCCATCGCTTTCCAGTCACCTTGATTGATTCTGTAAGCTACATGATCTCCCTCCCTACCAATGAAGAAATTCGCGTAGACCGGATATCTTTTCGTATACTTTTCCGGTACTACCGAAGCTCCATACACGTCGATCTGATAACTTGCTGGTTTACCGACGACTTTATAATCAAAACTGTATTGATTACCCTCAATTTTCAGAATGGCATACCCCTTTGGTGTACCGTCACGCATCGTCGAGACAGGAATTCCCTTATCATTCAGTTCGCCAGAATACCAATCGCCTGATGTGGTTCCAACGTTATATTCGTGGTGCGGATTTTCCTGTTTCCAGCCGTCTTTCTGTCCATAAAAATATTGACGCTGGAAATGGGTGTGTGCTGAAAGCGAAAGTGTGTGCTTAAACGGCGCCAAAATATCAAAAAGGCGCTGTCTGTCCTCATTGCGGAACACATTGGAGTTTTCATGATATAAAGGTATATGGAACGAAAGAACAATTAATTTGTCTTTATCGACCTGTTTTAGGTCATTTTCAACAAAATCCAATTGATCTTTCCGAAAACCACCTAAATACCCCTTTCCAGTTCGTGGATTAGGATAGATGATGTTATCCAATACTATAAAATGGACCTTTCCATAATTAAAGGAGTAATTATTGGGACCAAAAGTGCGCTCAAAAGATTCATCAGAAAGACTGTCTGTCTTGGCATCATAATTCATGTCATGGTTTCCCATCACATTGTACCAAGGTAATCCCATCGTAGAAATGACTGACTTATATTTCGGCTGAAGGGAGAGATCGTCTCCGACCAAATCACCCAGACTGATTCCAAATTTGGCAACCGATTTGTCCGTAATCTCATTAATGATACCTTCCTTGAAAAATCTCAATTCTTCTTCAGTATAGGCCTGTGGATCACCGAAGATAAAAGCAGAAAAATTGGGTTGTTCGTCTTGTTGATACAAAGCAAAGTTCACTGCCGCTGGAATTGTTCCAGTAGCCACTACTCCTGGGTATTTTGACGCTGGGCTTCCATTTGTTTTATGGGTATAATAGAATTTTGGATGGTTATTTTCATCTACTGGCACGGCATATCCAGCAGGTTTAACAACAAAAATAATATTGTCACTTCCAACCGGCAATTGGTAGTTACCATCGTTATCCGTAGCCACAACTTCGCGACCGTTACTGACAGAAACAGATGCTATCCCTTTTTCGTTCTTATCCAATTTTCCGTTTTTGTTTATATCAAGATAAACTTTTCCCTTAGCAAATTTTTGTGCTTGTACTGACTGGGCTAACGCCAAAGAAATAGCTAGTGCCAAAAATGTTTTCATGTTGAATGTTGATTTTTACTGCTAAAGTACCCTATTCCCATTAAGGAAATATAAATTGAATATAAAGAATTTGTAAATATAGCTTCGCTTCAAATTGCAATCAACATAACAAATAGCAGTTATTTAAATAGCATTTTATAGGTACTTAAATCAGACTTTATTTGTATTCATCCGAATGAGGTCTCTCTTAAGTCCGTATAAAATCCCTATCAGCTAGCTCCTTGTTATATACGAATTTATCTTCCGCTTAACCTAACGCTGTCTCGTATCGTTTCCTCGAATTTCCTACTGTGGTATTTGTAATTTATTTGATTTATTTCCACCGAACTCCCGTTATTATTATGCCTTTGAAATATTGGGTATATGTCTGAATTAATTGGTCAATTGGCGATATCAATAAAAAAAATTAGCCTTGAAATTAAAAAAAATAAGGAGAAACTAGTCCTTAGTTTCTCCTTATTTTTTAATAGATATAATTATGATTATCTTGCTTGTGCTGTCGCCAACATACGGTTTATCTCATCTATCATTGATTTGGCCGCATCGTGCATCCGTGGGTTACCTGCAAAATCTGCATCCAAGGTCACATGCTTAGATTTATCTTTGTAGTTATATTCTAAGTAGAAACGAGGTACCTTCGAATTTATAGAGTCTTTCTGCCATTCCGGACCAGTCATATCCGTATCTAAATTCCAAAAGCCTAACTCCATCGCTTTTCGGTGCAAATACAGGAGATCATCTTTCGTAAATTTTACAGTATCTGTAATTAAAGAATCTTTTTTGTCTAAATATTTATAGATACGGGTCTTTGAATTATATTCATTGACCATATGATTCGGCTCCCCGTATTTGAATTCTACCGATTCAAAATCTGCAAAGCGGAATGGTGCATTTTTAATCATATTGCTATAATAATAAACGCAATACATTAAAAATGGCACAATAATACAAAGGCCCAGAAAAATCTTTTTACTCTTTATTGTCATTTCTATAAAATTTTGACAAAAATAAGGATTTATATAGGGTATAAAAGTTTATATCAAGATATGACATAAAACCTACATGGATCTCTGCCACTAAATATTGGGGGAACCCGCGTCCACAAAGGTTTTGGCGTACCAGCTATCTGTTAGATCAGAAATAATAACGCCTTTGCGTGTCGAGACATGAACAAATTTGTTATTGTGCAAATACACGCCGACATGGTCTATTCCATTTCTACCGAAAGAGAAAAACACCAAGTCCCCTTCTTCCAATTTATCAGTCCTTTTTCGTTTTACCACACCTTCCATATCTCGCGATGTTCGTGGAAGATTACCCTTGTACACTTGGATATAAAGCAGGTTAACAAAACCCGAACAATCTACTCCGCTTTTGGTCTGCCCACCCATACGATGCGGTATTCCCATCCAGTCATCAATAAATGAATAGAGTTGAGGGTTTAACTTTTTTGCATTCACATTCAGTAGTGAGGCGTAATTATCGAGACGTGATCCCGAAAAAATCTTTCCACGTGCCGAACTTGCATCTGTCAACACCGTACCATTGGAAGAGTGAGATCGGGAGGTCAATACTTTTTTCTTCGTTGAACAACTGCTCAAGAATAATAATATGCTTAAAAATACGATAAAATAAGATCTGGCAATCATTCTGTTCGATTTACTTTCCTGTAAAACAAACTTAAATAAACTACTCTTTATATACAATATGTTTGTCTCTTTCCTAAAAAACATTTTATCCATTCCGTCTAGTTTATAAATTATTACCCACAACAGACTATTTTCATACCTTAATAAGCTTACTGACTACAATCAGCGTTACTGGTACTTCCATCAATGTCCTGAGCTTAATTATCCATGGACTCCTGTATCGATCCATTTTCTCAACAAGAACGTTGAATCGGAAAAAGAATTGTTCGGAAATCGTAACTTTGCACCTTAATTTGTTTGAGAATGGAAAAATTAAAAGGTGCATTAGCAGTCTTTTTAGGGGCGAGTAGTTTTGGAATACTATCAACATTTGTAAAAAAAGCATACGGCCAGGGACTTACTTTGGGTGAGGTAACAGGGATTCAGGTGTTATTCGGCATGCTTATACTTTGGCTTATCTTTATTGCGATCAAGCTATTTTCGGTCACAACCTTCCAATCTTCAACAAGAAAATCTTCATGGATCAAAATCTTGATTAGCGGCACCTCCACAGGATTAGTAAGTATTTTATACTATAAGTGTGTACAGCTGGTACCGGCTTCACTCGCAATTGTACTGCTCATGCAGTATATCTGGATTGGCGTGGTCATTGAGTTTATCTTTTTTAAAGCCAAACCATCCAAGAATAACCTGATCGGTATTGGAATCGTCCTGATTGCGACATTATTGGCAACTGGACTTATCGAAAAAGGATTGAAGGATCTTAACTTAACTGGCGTCCTATTTGGTCTTCTGGCAGCCACAGCTTATTCGGTTTTTATGATCGTGAATGGCCGCGTGGGCAATGATTATCATCCAGTACAGAAAAGTGCGATCATGGTAACGGGCTCCTGTATATTAATTTTTACTTTATTTCCGCCGAACTATTTGTTCAATGGTCAATTTGATGCTAATTTTCTGCACTTTGGGTTGATCTTATCTTTATTTGGGACCGTCATTCCGCCCCTGTTATTTGCTTATGGCTTACCAAAGACAGGATTCTCTTTGGGTGGAATTTTAAGTTCAGCAGAATTGCCCGTCGCCACCTGTATGTCTTATTTCATCCTACATGAATCTGTTTCATTTATACAATGGATCGGTGTTCTTTTGATCTTAGGCACAGTGATCTGGTTGAATGCTGCAAAGCGTAGTACACATTAATCAAATGCATTCATTTTCATAATACGATGATACTATTCAATAAAGAATGATCAGCGATCGTGAGAACTGCACTCTTCCTCATCAAAAAAGGGCTATCTTAGATAAGATAGCCCTTTTTTGATGAAGTATAATCTTAAAAAGCTAATGTGCCAATGTCTCAGGAACTTCCTCCACCTCTACTTCACAGTTATCTGTAACTTCCATAAATTTGACGGGTACAACTTCATTGACCAACAATGGATCATATAAAGTCCTCACTTTGACATAGTTTTTGGAGAACCCGTGCATATAACCGTCTTTTTCATCAGCCTCAAATAGGACGTCCCCTTGGGCTCCAAGCTGTGATTCATAAAAAGCTCGGCGTTTCTTTTCTGAAAGGATATGCAACATCTTGCTTCTATCGCTGCGTTGCGCTCCCGGTACTGCCCCCTCCATTTGTGCGGCAATTGTATTCTCGCGTTCTGAATAGGTAAAGACATGCAGATAGGAAATATCCATTTCGTTCAGAAAATTATAGGTATCTATAAAGTCTTCGCGCGTCTCTCCCGGAAATCCAACGATCACATCGACACCAATGCAACAGTTGGGCATTAAAGACTTGATGAATGATACACGCTCGGTATATAGCTCCCTTTTATATCTCCTGCGCATCAAACTCAGAATTTTATTACTTCCGGACTGTAGTGGCATGTGAAAATGTGGGACAAATCGTTTGGATTGCGCTACAAATTCAATAATATCATTGGACAACAGATTGGGTTCTATAGAAGATATACGTATACGATCAATACCTTCAACTTCATCCAGCGCTTTCACCAGATCCAGAAATCGGTCTTCACGCTTCCCTTCCCGAATACCAAAATCTCCGATATTAACCCCTGTCAATACGATTTCCTTGACACCCGAAGCGGCAATTTCTTCTGCTTGCTTGACAATCTCTTCGATCTTTCCTGAACGGCTTCCTCCACGTGCCAAAGGGATGGTACAGAAAGTGCAGGAATAATCACATCCATCCTGAACTTTTAAAAATGTACGTGTACGGTCGCCAATGGAATAAGCGGATACAAATTGGTTGGTCTCGTCAATAGGGCCATTATAAACTATTGTTTTTTCTTGCTTGGTCAAATCATTGATATGCTCAATGATGTTGAACTTCTCGGCAGCTCCCAACACCATGTCAACCCCCGGAATTTCCGCGATTTCTTTAGGTTTTAGCTGGGCATAACATCCTACAATGGTAATATAGGCATTCGGAGAATGCTTTAAAGCTTCCTTGACTACTTTTCTACACTTCTTGTCCGCATTGTCCGTTACAGAACATGTATTGATTACATAGACGTCCGCACGGCTATTGAACGCTGTAGTATCATAGCCTGCATCTTTAAATAAACGTCCAATGGATGATGTCTCCGAATAATTCAGTTTACATCCAAGTGTATAAAAAGCTACTTTTTTATTCTCCATAATATATTCTGCAAAATTACATTTTTTTTCAGTAACCCCTCTTATCATTTTAAGTTTTGACTTTCTCGTTATAAGGATTTTCCTTAGTTTTGACTATCTTGAAAACATCAATGCCACAAAGATTAAAATTTGAATACAAAAGACATGGTCAATACGAATCGGGCATGATTGAAATGTAATTTCGATATAGAAGGCATAAATTTTAGTACAAGCCTCCCATCGAATAGCGGAAATAGCAGCCATGCGTCATAAAGAATATACTACTGAAAGCAGGCACTAACATAGCATGGGATAGGGCATTCACAATTTTAAGATTATAAAAGCACTTAATAAAAAACTATTTACAGATGAAACAATATTTAGATTTACTCAAACATGTATATACGAATGGTGTTGTAAAGACAGACCGTACAGGCACAGGTACCAAAAGTGTGTTTGGGTATCAGATGCGTTTCAACCTGCAGGAAGGATTTCCACTGGTAACAACAAAGAAATTACATTTGAGGTCAATCATTCATGAGTTGATCTGGTTTTTGAAAGGTGAAACAAATATTCAGTATTTAAAAGAGAACGGTGTAAGTATTTGGGACGAATGGGCGGATGAACAAGGAAATCTGGGCCCTGTTTACGGGTCGCAATGGCGTTCTTGGCCTACACCTGATGGCCGCCATATTGATCAGATCACACAGGTCATTAACCAACTAAAAAATTCACCGGACTCTCGTCGCATCATCGTTTCGGCATGGAATGTTGCTGAAATTGAACATATGGCTCTTCCACCTTGCCATGCTTTCTTTCAATTTTACGTAGCACCGGCACAGCCAGAAAAGGGGATCTTAAAACCTCAACTGTCCTGTCAGCTTTATCAACGTAGCGCCGATATATTTTTAGGTGTGCCTTTTAATATTGCCTCTTATGCCTTACTGACTATGATGGTAGCGCAAGTCTGTGATATGGAAGCAGCAGAATTTATCCATACATTGGGAGATGCACATATTTATAGCAATCACTTTGAACAAACGGAGTTACAATTGAGCCGCGATCCAAAGCCATTGCCACTAATGAAGATAAACCCTGATGTGAAAGATATTTTTGATTTCAAATTCGAAGATTTCGAATTGTTGAATTACGAGTCACATGCACATATAAAAGCACCTGTTGCAGTATAAAAGAGCTGTTACAAAGCTTTTCCAATACATAACATCATTAGATAATACAAAAATTTACACGACACCAAAATGAGTAACCCAACGGTCACATTAATCGTAGCTGCTTCTGAAAACAATGCGATTGGCATCAATAACCAGATGCCTTGGCATTTACCAAATGACTTTAAATATTTTAAAAGAAATACCATTGAGCATTCTGTCTTGATGGGCAGAAAAACTTTTGATGCAATCGGCAAAGCATTACCTGACCGCAGGAATATTGTCATCACACGCAATTCTGATTTCCAAGCAGAAGATATTGATGTTGCCAACAGTATCCAAGAAGCACTTCTATATTGCCGGGACGAACACGAGGTCTTTATCATCGGTGGAGCAAACATCTATCAACAAGCCTTACCTCTGGCCAACAAAATACTTCTGACCCGCGTACATACGACCATCCAGGGGGATGCCTTCTTTCCCGAGCTTAATTCGGAGGAATGGGAATTGATTTCTTCGGAGCCGCATCAGGCAGATGAAAAACATGCGTTCGATTATACTTTTGAGGTGTATAATCGCAAATAACCATTGGAATGTTTAAATATTTATCGCTCGTTTTTATTTTACTTATGTCCAAGACATATGCTCAGAAGATAGATACGGTATATCTCGAAAAATTGCTTCAGAGCCGTCCTGATTTATTTCAACAGCTATTAAATCATCCGACAAAACATGAGGTGCAGATCCTGTACACCCAGATTGACCGTGATAAATCCAACATCCCACATTTTAAGTCTTATAGTTATCGGCTTAATCCCCATTGGTATTTCTATCCGGCAAGTACGGTAAAACTTCCGACAGCGATTTTAGCACTCGAAAAAATTAATGACTTACAAATTGAGGGGCTAACGAAAGACACTCCCTTACGCATTGATTCAGCTTTTGAAAAACAAACGAAAGTAACTGTAGACGAATCCGCAGCCAACGGTCTTCCTTCCATCGCCCAATATGTCAAAAAAATATTATTGACCAGCGACAATGACGCCCAAAATAGATTGTTCGAATTCATTGGTCGTGCTGAATTAAATGCAAAACTCGAAAAATATGGGAGCAAGTATAGCCGCATTGTCAACCGTCTTGCTATAGGCGACAAAGGTATTTGGGCCAAACATACCAATCCTTTCACCTTCTATAATGGTGACAACATTATTTATCGGCAAAATGCGCAATTCGATCCCAAAGATTATGATATTAAGTTAGCTAATACACTTCAGGGGAAAGGCTATATGAATGAAAAGGATGAACTCATCCATGAACCCTGGAGCTTTGAAGGACTAAACGTGTATGCATTGGAGGATCAACAACTGATATTAAAGAAATTGTTATTCCCCGAAGCATTCAAAAGCAGAGAAAGATTTAATCTGCAAAAAGAGGATTATAACCTGCTATACGATTATATGTCACGTTACCCCTTTGAATCGGACTTTCCTAAATATAACGCTACAGAATTCTGGCCTACCTATAGCAAATTGCTTTTCTATGGACGCGAAAAAGATGCAAAGTTGAATCCTAATATCCGCATATTCAACAAATACGGTGATTCTTACGGGTATAATATTGATAATGCTTATATCGTTGATTTTGAGCATGGCGTAGAATTTCTTCTTGCTGTAGTAGTGCAGTCGAACGAAAACGGCATCTACAACGATGGCATTTACGAGTATGAGACTGTCACTTATCCATTTTTGAAAAACATTGGGCAGCTTATCTATCAGGAGGAATTAAAAAGAATAAAAAAAATCAAACCCGATTTATCCAAGTTTGATTTCCGAAAATAATACAAAAACGGCATTCAAAATTTGAATGCCATTTTTGTATTATATGCCTTCTTTCCTTGATCAATCCAGATGCGCTCATTTTTACACAAGATTGCGATTTCTTACCCACACCAAATCAGGCAAGCTCCCACTACTTTGAAAAGCAGAGTATAACGACTGGACCTTTCCCCCTCATAGCATTATTGTCTTTGCAAAGCGCTTTCGATCAATTCACCATAAAAGTCCCCCTCTTTCATACCAAAGGCACGTACCTGTTGTGGGATAAAACTCTGCGCTGTCTGTCCCGGGATTGTATTGATCTCAATAAAATAAAAATTATCTGTGCCATTTTCCAGGAAGAAGTCCACCCGCACCATACCTTTACAATTCAATCTGACATAAATTTCCTTCAAAATGCGCGCCGCACGCTCTTGCTGTTCCACACTCAGGTCAGCTGGCGTAATTTCCTCTGTCAAGCCGGGGATATATTTTGCTTCAAAATCAAAAAATTCACGGGTCGTACGAACCTCCGTAGCGGGTAATACAACCAATTCACCCTTCGCATTGCGGAAAATTCCTTCCGAGAATTCACGTCCCGTCACAAATTCTTCAACAATCACTTGTCTTCCCGTATTTTCAGCATCGAACGCTTTATCAATAGCTTCCCGTAACTGAGCAGGCTCTTTTACTTTGGTCATACCAATACTACTTCCTCCAGCATTAGGTTTCACAAAATATGGAAGGGCAAGCGTATTTTCAACAGTTTTAACGGCTTCTGCCCTTTGAGTTTCGAATAATAAGACCGATTTGGCCAGGTATATTTCCGGAATATCACTTAAAATCGCCTTTGTATAACCTTTATTCATTGTCAAAGCAGACGTCAACGCATCACATGAAGTATAAGGAATATCGAGCAAATCAAAGTAGCTCTGCAACCTTCCATCTTCGCCAGGTACGCCATGCACCATGATAAAAGCGAGGTCAAAATTTATCGTTTCACCATTTAATGGTAATGTAAAACTCTCGCGCAGAACAGGGTATCGCTTACCGTCCTTAGCTGTATAAAACCACGCTTCTTTTGATATGGTAATCAGGTAGACATCGTATTTGTCATGATCGAGTTGGGAATAGACAAAGGCAGAACTTTTAAAAGAAACTTCGGCCTCACCTGTATAACCTCCAGTTATTAATGCTATTTTTGCTTTCATAAATTTTAGCGATTCGAATAGCAAATATAATTTGCTATACACGGAAAAACGAATAATTTTGTGAGGAATAATTTTATTTAATCATTCTGCAAAATTGGCTTCAATATTGCGGTTCTATGCAGAATTAATTTTTATCAAACACAGTAATGTCCAAAGTCATCCAATATCTTCAGACAGCCACGTTCAGAAAAAATCTCATTGCCGCTTTCGTTGCGATAATCTGTTTATTTCTTGCGGTATATGTTGGACTGAAAATATATACTAAACATAATGAATCCATTGCAGTTCCGAAAATAAAGGGACTCCATATCAATGCAGCCATCCAAGCATTGGAAAATGCTGGGTTAGAATACCAAATTGACTCCGTTTATCAGATGGATGCAAAACCTGGCTTGGTCATCGAGCAGGATCCTGAGCAAGGATTTCACGTGAAATCCGGTCGGACAATTTATCTGACGATTATTACTCAAGTTGCGCCAGAGGTGGCTTTTCCAAATATTAAAGATAAGACTTTAATAGAAGCTACAGCTATCCTGAAAAATCACAACCTTAAAATAGGCGATACTTCTTATGTTGCCGATATCGCGAGAGATATTGTTTTAGATGCCCAATTTGCAGGCCAATCCATTCGAAATGGCCGCATGATTCCCAAAGGATCGCGGATAGATCTTGTATTGGGAAATGGCCTAGGAGCAAATGAAGTTGAAATTCCGAACCTGATCGGGCTCCCGCTGAACGAAGCTAAATTTGCGCTTACTGGTGCAGGACTTGGCCTGGGCACAGTCACATACGATCCAAATGTAACAGATACGGCTACTGCTGTAATCAGTGTACAGTCTCCAGGCATAGAAAAGGGATTAACAAGCTTAGGTGCCAAAATAGATGTGACCCTTTCACTGACCGCCCCCTCACCAACAACAGGTACGTCGGGTTCTTCAACAACACCTAAACCGCAGGTCAATCCAACACAGGTAAATCCACCTGCGACGAAACCCACGGTTCCGGCAAAAACAAATAATCCTCCTGCCAAAGCGACAAATACAACAGCTCCAGCAGGACAAAAAAAGGAAAATAAAAGTAGTAGTCTAGGCTTCTAAAGCTATTATGAAACCTTCATAAACATAGATCGCTTGCTTAAAATGAATCGTATGTCCGTGAAGGTTTCATCATTGATATAAAAAATCATTCTGATGGAAAATAAAAAAGGAATACCAAGCTGGTTAAAAATTATTGCACTAATCGTCATCCTTGTCGGAGGTTATTTTGCCTGGACATTTTATAAGGCTTTTTTTGCTTCAAACGTTTCTGGAGAGAAAAAATACCTTTACATTCATGAGGGGGCTAAGTATGAAGATGTCCTCAAATCAATTCAAGATTCCAGTCTTTTGGATGATATTGCATCATTCGAACGTGCTGCCCAATATAAAAAATACGAAAAAAGTGTAAAACCCGGTCGTTATCTGTTAACTCCAGGAATGAACAATAGACGTTTGATCGGTAATTTAATTGGCGGTTATCAAGAACCTGTAAAATTTAGGTTTGCCAATGTGCGGCTAAAAGAAAATATGGCCGCCTTATTAGGCAAAAGTTTTGAGGCAGATTCTGCACAATTTATTGCGGTACTAAATGATGAAACAACCGCTCAAAAATTTGGCTTTACCAAAGAGAATTTAATTTCAATTTTCATCCCCAATACATACGAAATCTACTGGAATACGAGCCCAGAGAAGGTTATTGCCCGTTTCGATGATGAATGGAAAAAATTCTGGAATACAGACCGTATTGCCAAGGCAAAGGCTCTTAACTTAACACAACAACAGGTGAGCACACTAGCTTCGATCGTCAAAGGGGAAGCCTTACATCAAGATGAAATGCCCATGATTGCCGGTCTCTATTTGAATCGCCTAAAAAAAGGCATGCTGTTACAGGCCGATCCAACTGTGATCTTTGCAAATAATGACTTTTCGATCAGAAGAGTATTAAATAAGCATTTAAGAACAGATAATCCTTATAATACTTATATATATAGAGGTCTGCCCCCAGGTCCTATTTCTATCCCAAGTATTGCTGCAATTGATGCCGTATTAAATTTTAAACAACATGATTATATTTATATGTGTGCAAAAGATGATTTCTCAGGATACCATAATTTTGCAAAAACAGAAGTAGAACATCTGATCAATGCGCGCAAATTCCAACAAGCCTTAGACGCACGAAATATCAAGAAATAATGTTTGTATTTGACCATCAGCTTCGTGTCCGTTATGCTGAAACAGACCAAATGGGTTATGTTTATTATGGCAATTATGCTGCCTTCTATGAGATCGCACGGACTGAAATGCTGAGAAGTACAGGAATATCCTATAAGGAACTGGAAGAAATGGGCGTTATGCTTCCGGTCACTGAGATGAAAACAAGATATCTCAAACCGGGCAAGTATGATGACCTGATAACGATCCGAGTAACAATTCGTAAGAAACCGGCGGTCCGTATTATTTTTGAATATGAACTTTTTAACCAAAGTGGAGAGTTGCTCAATCAAGGAGAGACGACACTGGTATTTGTCAATATGGAAAAAAACAAACCTTGTATGCCTCCACAGATATTTCTGGATAAGATGAGTAAATACTTTAACTGATATGGGGAAACTCCACCAATGGCTATTAAACGTTGAACCTTATTTTAGATTAATCGAATGGAGCAAAAGGGTGGTTTTACCCGGATTCGGTTCGCTACCCCTTTATACTGTAGCGGTGTTTTTTTTTCAGGAGCTCTCCCGAGATTCCATCGTCAGTAAAGCTTCGTCATTATCGTATAGTTTCCTATTGGCTATATTTCCCGGGATCATCTTTCTGTTTACGTTGATTCCGTATATCCCGATTAACAATTTTCAGGAACAATTATTGGATTTCCTGGCAGTTGTTATCCCCAAAAATGCTTTCCTTGTAGTCGAAACCACCTTAGAGGATATCATTAAAAACCAAAATGGCGGACTGCTTTCCTTCGGTTTTCTATTTGCAGCCTATTTTGCAACAAATGGTATGGCTTCATTAATGAATGCCTTCAACAAAGCTTCCCTAATGACTGAGAAAAGACCTTGGGTGCGAAAAAGGCTCATCGCACTGACCTTGGCGTTTTTTATTATCTTCGCCTTAACTGTAGGTATGACCATATTCACTATTGCGGGAGTGACAATCGACTATCTTAAAGAAACTACAGGCATTAAATCCAGTATGTGGGCTACCCTATTAAAACTCGCCCGATGGATTATTATTTTCGCTATTTATTTTTTCACAGTTAGCTGTATCTATAAGTTTGGCCCTTCAACCTCAAATAAATGGAAGTTGTTTAGCCCTGGAGCATCCATGGCTACTATATTAGCAATTTTGACCTTCTCCATCTTCACATTTTATATTAATCATTTTGGTGCCTATAATAAATTGTATGGTTCTATAGGGACATTGATTGTGATTATGTTATGGATCTACCTCAATACACTAATCTTATTGTTAGGCTACGAACTTAATGCTGCTATTGCTTTGTCCAAGCAAACAATTGTGATTGCCAAACCCCGAATTTTCAATTCATTCAAAAAAAATAACGATTAATAGTCAAGGATTCCATGAGTTAAAGAACTTTGTTCAAAGTCATTACTTGCCAAAAAACTGTACATGCAGACTAAAACAGGTCAATTGGGAACGACAAAAATAATCATGTTCCGAGGCCCTCTAACCAAATTATTCCGTATGCTCGATCACGTTGGGTATAACTGAAAGTCTGTCAATAAAATAAGAAAAATAAAATTTTGCATTAAAAGTTTTTTTGTACCTTTGCATCTCCTACAACGTAGGAAAAAGGAGAAAATTAATTAATGGCAAAAAAACAAGAAGCAGAAAAAGAATTAGCAGCGAAAAACGCAGAGCTACAAGGTGCTGACACTAAAGTAGTGAAAGACACTGAAAAAATTGAATCAGAAGCTGATTCAAACTTAATCGACGAAATCAAATCAAACACTTGGATCACACCAGAAGGTGAATTTGACTGGGATGCAAATGACAAAGGTTTCGGAAATTATAGCGAAGCTGAACGCGCTAAACTTGAAGCACAATACGCAGATACTTTTAACCAAGTTAACCAAGGTGAAATTATCGAAGGTACTGTAGTTTCTATCAACAACAAAGACGTTGTCTTAAATGTTGGTTTCAAATCTGACGGTTTAGTTTCTTTATCCGAATTCCGTGACTTACCAGAATTAAAAATTGGTGACAAAGTTGACGTATTCGTAGAATCTCAAGAAGATGCTAACGGTCAATTAGTACTTTCTCGTAAACGTGCTAAAACTCAAAAATCTTGGGAAGCTATCAATGAGGCATTGGAAAATGATGCAATCATTACTGGTTTCGTTAAGAGCCGTACTAAAGGTGGTCTTATCGTTGACATCAAAGGTGTTGAAGCATTCTTACCTGGATCTCAAATCGATATCAAGCCTATCCGTGACTACGATATATATGTAGGTAAAACTATGGAATTCAAAGTTGTTAAAATCAACCACGAATTCAAAAACGTTGTCGTATCGCACAAAGTATTAATTGAAAACGACTTAGAAAACCAAAAATCTGAGATCGTTGCTAAATTAGAAAAAGGTCAAGTATTAGAAGGAACTGTTAAAAATATCACTGACTTCGGTGTATTCATCGACTTAGGTGGTGTTGATGGTTTGTTGCATATTACAGACATCTCTTGGGGTCGTATCGAACATCCAAAAGAAGTTTTATCTTTAGATCAAACAATCAACGTTGTTGTATTGGATTTTGATGATGAGAAAAAACGTATCGCTTTAGGCTTGAAACAATTATCTGAGCATCCTTGGGAATCTTTAGATACAGCATTAGAAGTTGGTTCTAAAGTGAAAGGTAAAATCGTAACAGTTGCTGATTACGGTGCTTTCTTAGAAATCATCCCAGGTGTTGAAGGTTTAATCCACGTTTCTGAAATGTCTTGGTCTCAAAACTTACGTTCTCCACAAGAGTTCTTGAAAGTTGGAGATGAGATCGAAGCTCAAATCTTAACTTTAGATCGTGATGAGCGTAAAATGAGTTTAGGTATCAAACAATTGACTCCAGATCCTTGGAAAAACATCACTGATCGTTATCCAGTAGGTTCTAAACAAACAGCTGTTGTTAAAAACATGACTAACTTCGGTGTGTTTGTTGAGTTAGAAGAAGGTATTGATGGTTTGATCCACATCTCAGATTTGTCTTGGTCTAAAAAAATCAACCACCCTAACGAATTCACTAAAGTAGGTGAAACTTTAGATGTTGTTGTTCTAGAATTAGACGAAGAAAACCGTAAGTTATCTTTAGGTCACAAACAATTGGAAGAAAATCCTTGGGATACTTTCGAGACAATCTTCACTGAAGGTTCTATCCACGAAGGTACTGTGATCAAAGTTGGTGACAAAGGTGATATCGTAGCTTTACAATATGGTGTTGAAGGTTTCTGTCCTTCTAAACACTCTGTTAAAGAAGACGGTTCTTCATTGAAAGTTGATGAAGTAACTTCATTCAAAATCATCGAGTTCAACAAAGAGAACAAACGTTTGGTAATTTCTCACTCTCGTATCTGGGAAGAAGAGAAAGAAGAAGCTCGCAAAGAAGAGTCTAACAACCGTAAAAAAGACGCTAAAGCTGAATCTTCAGCTGTTAAAAAAGTAAAAGATTCTGTTGAAAAATCTACTTTAGGCGACTTAGACGTATTAGCTCAATTGAAAGAGCAAATGGAAAATGACAAAAACGCTAAGTAATTAGCGTTTTAAATCCATAAAAAGAGGCTGTTCCAAAAGAACAGCCTCTTTGTTTTTATAGGTTTGCTTTGTAATTTTGTATACATAAGAATAATTGTTATGTCATTCAAATCAGCCTTAATAAGCCCATCCGAACTTCAGGACACATTGACAAGAGATGAAAATGTGATCCTACTAGACTGTACCATCGATAAGGTCGGTCAATCCCTAAAAGATGCAAAATTAGCATTACTTCCAAACTCATTGTTTTTTGATATCGAAGGAAAATTTTCCGACCACTCATCTAAATTGCCGCACACACTGGTAACTGAGCAGGTCTTTGAAAAAGAAGTTCAAGCATTGGGTATTAATCAAAACAGTACAGTGGTTTTATATGATAGATGGGGTGTTTATTCCAGTCCACGTGCCTGGTGGATGTTTAAGGTCATGGGGTTTGATCAGGTCTATATTTTGAATGGCGGAGTTCCTGCTTGGAAAAAAAACAAGTATGAAATCTCAGAAAATTATAAACCACGGGACAAAACTGGAAATTTTAAAGCTCGTTTTCAGGAAAACCTATTTGCTGATAAGGAATATATTTTAGCACACTATAAATCGCCTGAGACAACTATTTTCGATGCCAGAAGCAAGGGAAGATTCATTGGATTAGTCGCAGAACCGCGAAAAGGTCTCAATGGCGGACATATCCCACACTCTAAAAACCTACCCTTCGAAGAATTGCTTTCGGACATTTACTATAAAGAAATTGACGAGCTCAAGCAGCACTTTGATCAGTCTAAAGCGACAGGAGATGAATATATATTCTCCTGTGGCTCGGGCGTAACGGCCTCCATACTTGCCTTCGCAGCTTATATTTCAGGGCACACAACTATCCGGGTTTACGATGGTTCATGGTCTGAATGGGGCAAAGAAGAGCTCAATCTTCCGATCGAGAAATAATCAAAATAAGGTATTCCAGGAATAGAGGTTGTCCTCCAGTCGAATTACTTCTGCATCTAACAGGTCACGGATGATCTCTATTCTTTTTTTTTCGCTACCGAGGGTTAAACTTCCAACCAGATCATGCAACCCCTTTGGTGCAGCCAATAAGCTGGTTTTTATCTCCGCTTTGATTTGGTTTCGTTGTCCTTCTTTGTGTATACGTATTAAACATAAATCACATACCTGGCAGAAGCCCGCATTCTTTTCTCCAAAATAAAGCAACAACGACTGGCTGCGGCAGTGCGCTTTCTCTATATAATTGATCATCCCATTAACCTGCTCCTCCTTTACCTGATGACGATCCCGAATAAAGATATGGTCAATATGCAGATGTTTATAATCAACACGATTTTGTAAAAACGTTAGCTGCGGTGCATCCGTAGAGGGGAGGTAACTTGCAATTTCCAATGCTTCGAGTGATTTTAAAAGTTCCACCACACGGCCATAAGGGACCCCAAGCTTATTCGCAAATTCATATTCATTAATCAGGATATAATTTTCAAAAACGCCACCATACACACGTAAAATCGCTTTAATCAATTTATCATATTTTACATATTGCACCTGAACTTTATACAATTCGGTGCTATCAATTTCAAATTTGAAACGTGAGGGTATTGTTACAGCTTCAGACAAGGTTAACCATCCGTCGCGCTCTAAAAATTTCAGTGCATTCATCACAGGGATCAATGGCAATTGATATTTCTTGGCAAATGTAACCACATCAAAATCCAGCGTAAGGCCCTCACCCGCTCCATAAGGCACTTGAAAATGATTACATAAATAGTGATAAGTCTGCTGAATGAAGGGAACATCGGGAAAACTAGCACTCAAGGTATCAAGGAGCTTTTTTTCATCATTCTTTTGGTAAAGAATAACTGGGTATGCTTTTTTACCGTCCCGCCCCGCCCTACCGGCTTCCTGGTAGTAAGCTTCCAGCGAATCGGGCAGATCTAGATGGATGACAAAACGAACATCGGGCTTGTCGATCCCCATTCCAAATGCATTTGTAGCGACGATAACACGAACAGCATTCGTCATCCATGCATCCTGCTTTTGATCACGCTCCTGCCCTGAAAGTCCAGCGTGATAATAGTCTGACGCTATTCCATTGTTGATTAAAATACGGGCTATTTCCTGCGTCTCTCTTCGATTTCGAACATATACGATACCTGACCCACCTAATTTATGAATAATACGCACCATCCGCCCCATTTTATCCTCTTCCTCGATAGCCATATAAGCTAAATTGTCCCGAAGGAAACTTTTGACAAATACATTTTGTTCCGGAAAATTTAGCTTCTTCTGTATATCGGTTATAACGCGTTCCGTAGCAGTTGCTGTCAATGCTAAAAATGGAATTTTGGGATGGAGCTCTTTCAGTTTTGCCAACTCCAGGTATGGCGGTCTAAAATCATAACCCCATTGAGAAATACAATGTGCCTCATCTATCGCGAATAAATTGACATTCATAAATCGGATCCGCTCCCGGACAAGGTCACTATACAACCGCTCGGGGGATAGATAAAGGAATTTTATTTTTCCATAGACACAATTGTCCAAGGTAATATCCACCTCCCTTTTTTTCATTCCCGAGTAAATGGCAACTGCTTGGATACCATTTTTTTTCAAGTGCTCTACCTGATCTTTCATAAGGGCAATCAACGGGGTCACCACGATACAGATTCCCTCCATCATCAATGCCGGCACCTGAAAACATATGGATTTCCCGCCCCCTGTTGGTAGTAAAGCGAGTGTGTCTTTACCAGAAATAACCGACTGAATAATTTCTTCCTGCAAGGGCCGAAACGATTCAAAACCCCAATATTGTCTTAAGATTGATAGGCTATCTAAAGTCATAAGCTCTCCTTATCCCAAACATACGCAAAATTATCTTTTATGATATAACTCTTTATCTTCAAACTATCCAATATGGCCTGCGCCTGCAATGACTTCCTCAAGGAATTGGAACCATCAAGGATAACCTCTCTGGGCGAAATCCCATTCAACGTAACGGATAGTTTTTGAATAGCATTCTTTCTAATTACCAGCAGATCTGCGGCTGGCAATGCATCCTTGAAATGCTCCATAACAATTATCTTTCCAATCGGCAACGCTATTAAATAATTATTCCTTCTACTTTTACCCTTTAATGGAATAAATTGTACATTGTCTTCGGAAGCCAATACTTGAATCTCCCGGCCGCAAGCATATTGCAGAGCTTTATGATTTAAAGAGTCAAACGTGCTATAGATAACCGCTTTCTTATTTTTAAAATAAGCAATTGTTAATTCGTTTTTGGTGTTATATATTCGAAATCGCTCGGTATTTTTATCTATATACTGCTGATTTATCGCTATGATCATGATCCCTAGCGTACAGAGTAGACCAAGATAGTTATACTTTTTATCCTTCCATTGATAGCCATATAAAAAACAAAAAATGGCAGCATAAGAGAGAAAGAGAAGTATATTGTCAATGATATTGATTTTAATTGTTGAAAATGCCAAACGGTCGATGGATTTCAGGCAATAGAGTATACATCCGATTAAATTCTCCAATAGGTATCCCAAGAGCTCATTTAACCAATCGATCGGGTTGATCGTCATTAAAAAACCTAAATACATCGTTATGGTCGAAGGGAGATCAACAAGTAGATTAGCCAATAAAAAATAGGTCGGAAACTGCCCAAAATAATAGAGTGTAAGCGGTGTCGTTAAAACCTGTGCCGCTATGGAAATACCAACGGTATCCCTCACAAACCGAAGCAGAGGATTTTTCACAACAATATTTTTTTCAAAGACTGGTAAAAATAATACCATGCCCAAAACCGCCAAAAAAGAGAGCTGGAATCCCACATCGGCTATAGCTTTGGGAGAAAAGAGCAGAATAACGGTTGCGGCAGCAACTAGCGCATTTAAGGTTGAGCTATTTCGCTTAAAGTGTTGTGCACATAAAACAAAACTAATCATAATAGCAGCACGGGCAATGGGAGGATCCAGACCAGCAATAAAAGCGTATATCCAAATAATGGAAAATGTGAGAACAAAAGGCAGCCAGCTCAACATCGGACGCCAGGGGAAAAATCTAAAAACTAGCGATAAAAAACCAAACAGTACGGCAACATGCATCCCCGAAACACTCAGCACATGAATTGTCCCAGTATTTGTAAATGCTTTTATGTTCTCATCATCAATGTCACTCCGAAAACCATATAACAAAGCAGCCGCAATCGAAAAGTATTCCTCTTCCTTAAAATAACGGCGTAGCTTTTTTAGAAAATATTGCCTTGTCCGCAACGCAATACCTGTAAGATTTGCAGGTCCCGGACTTCCTTTTGCAATTATTTTATAATCATCTCTGTTCAGGAAAATCTGATGATGAATATCAGATTTTCTCAAATATTCGCGATAATCAAATTCGAGGGGATTAAACGGAGGGGGAACTGTCACAATATTACTTTTTAGCCAGATCTGGTCAGCATATTGTAGTTGATTTTCCCCCGCGGATTTCATTGAAACCATCACCTTACCGGTTGTTACAACAAAACTGTCCTGAATATAACCGCCTATCACCTCAGCTGAGAATCGCGTAGTACCGGATTTACCTTTAGGCTCCTCAATAATATCCACAACATAACTATCTAACTGAAAATGCGAAAAATGATTTTGCACATAAAGTGGTTCATTACGCCAAAATTGCCAGACGGCAAATAACAAGATAAGTATATAATATCCGATAAGATAGCCATACTTAAATAATGTCCCTTTAAACAGATAGCAACCAAGTGTTATACCCAGTACGATAAACAAACCATTTTGCAGGTATTGAAACAAGACAAACGAAACCTTCAACATCGGCGCGATAAAGAGTCCAATAACATAAATAGCAGCAATCTTAAGAAGTGGAATCCGTTCTAGTTTTTGATAAAAGCCCAATTCCATCATAATTGCCATCTTAATTGTATCTTAATTTCGGACTTTCGGTTGCCCTTGATCTCATCCAGGCCCGTCCCAATTGTCTCTTTACCGGGATAATAATAAATTCCATATTTTGTCCATATATCGAGATTATGGTTTATTCTATATCTCAAATTCAAATACGTACGCCAACCGCTAGAGGCGTACATACCAAATCCCGACGCATATAGTACATCATTCTCGTAGGCATAGATCCGATTATCGTAAGTATCCGTCTGAAAATAAGCAATTCGCGAATTCAGTTGTATTTTTCCAACTTCAGGTTTCCAGAAAATGTCCTGATAGAACATATATCCTTTATTGTCATTTTCATATTCTTTCTGCAATAAATTAGCTTCCGCCCGATACCGAATTGTCCAGATTCTATTCAGTTTATATTGAAATTCTATCCGTAGCTGTTGTTTTGCGCTGTTCACCAAGCCTGATTCGGTCTGTCCTTCACCAACATAATTCACCTGTTTTAACCGATTTCGGTACCTTAATGTAAGTTGTCCCTTTTTGTACCATATATAACTGAGCTGACTAAAAAAGTCTGCTCCTACTGAACCAGTATCTGCCTGATATTTTGCCTCTGGGAACCGGAAAACATCGACATAATTGGACCAAACTAATTTTCTTGCCAGCTGGTACGTAAGTCCGGCGTAAACACCCTCTTCATTAGATGTGCTGCTCGATTCACCAAAACCCTGTCCATAAAAAGTGTGGTAGTTTTTCTTGTAATCCCGAACGAGGACTACGGTGGATAAACGTGGATGTAAACTCACGATTGCACCCACTAACAGCGCCGTACCACCATCTAAACTACTGGCATATTCTCCAAATAAATGAATATTTCGAATGGTATAATTCGTATACAGACTGATATTTCTCAGTACATCACCTTCGAAATCATACTGCTGTCTATTAGCTGTCCCCCTGAGCTTAATGACATCCAATTGGGATTGATTGAAATTAATCCCTGCTTTGAAACGATTATACCTCCATAAAACATTCAGTCCATAAGTCATTTGATGAGCAGCATTTCGATAATGCTGTTCGGTCGGTGTTCGGTGTAGTCCTGTTTTCGCAATCGTCTTAATTACCCGTGGTTCGATGTTATCATCGACATTAGCATCGATGGCACGATATGAAAAATAAGGCGTAACCTCAAACCGCCTCAACCGCAATGTTCCAGTTATTCCACGCATAAAGTCCACCTCATTTAATGAACTGTATTGTTTTATTCCTACCCCATGCCGGGCGGTATTCTGTACCAGTCCGCCCTTTCCAAAGCTCAAGCCATTCCACATGCTGAGGCCCTGACCAAACTGCAACGCATAATCTCCAACAACAAGATTCCGGACCGGACCAATCGCTTTAACGGATAGACTTATTCCATAAAAATCAAATCCCAACTTTTGCTTATCTTTAAAAAATGGCTCACCCGCGTCTTTCTCCATATTAATTGCCAAGCGAATCTTATCTTTTAGATTTGCCCGATATCGTATAGCATATCTGTTGGGATCCCCTAGATACCGAGACCTTGTGGTATCTAAAATTTGGTAGCCTTTTGTTTTCTCCAATGTCCGCCCGTAACGCAACATAAATTCATGTGAGAAATCTTTGAATTTACTCCCCGTAAATGGACTGTTTTCTCCAACTTTAACGAAAGGCACCAATAAGTTTACGATCCTCGGATCAAAGCCATCAATAGACTGGATCTCTAACACGTTAATAAAGTCGCCGGAAACTTGACGATGTTCAATCAGACGTTGTAATAACAAGGGGTCTACAAACTGTAATTCGGCTAATTCTGTTCCATCGGTCTTATTCAGATCAATTGGATGTTTTAGATAATAGGCCCACTTTTCGCTTAATTCACTTAAATCAGTATCTTCAGGTAGTTCTTCTGATAAGCTTTCGAATAGTTCTTCGAGATTGATTTTTTCATTTGTCTGCGCCATACAAGTTATTCCAATAAAATAACCTATAAAGAGCAAAATTTTGCTGCAATATTTCATAATAGGTTTTATTTAATATTGGCTAGATGTTGGCTGATGAATCATTTATCCCGGCAGATAAATGATTCATCAATATGAAGTTATAAAATATAATTGAAATAAAAAAAGGTCTGATGAAAATTTCATCAGACCTTTTTTTATTCGTTGTAAAACTGTTATTAGATATCAATTTTTGCGTAACGTGCGTTCTTCTCAATAAACTCACGGCGTGGAGCCACTTCATCGCCCATTAACATCGAGAAAATACGGTCACATTCTGCTGCATTTTCAATCGTTACCTGACGTAAAGTACGGGTTTCAGGATTCATTGTTGTATCCCAGAGTTGCTCCGCATTCATCTCACCAAGACCTTTATAACGCTGTACATGTACACTATCTTCTTTACCTGTTCCTTTCAAGCGTTGTATCGCGTTGATACGTTGATCTTCATTCCACGCATATTCGTGTTCTTTACCTTTTTTCACGAGGTATAAAGGTGGAGTAGCGATATACACATAACCTCTTTCTATCAATTCTTTCATGTATCTGAAATAGAACGTCAGGATCAATGTTGTAATGTGTGAACCATCCACATCGGCATCGGTCATGATGATGATACGGTGGTAACGCAATTTCTCTATATTGAGCGCTTTAGCATCCTCAGGTGTACCAACGCTTACTCCTAAAGCTGTGAACATATTTTTGATCTCCTCATTTTCATAGATCTTATGTTCCATGGCCTTTTCAACATTCAGGATCTTACCTCTTAGTGGCATAATAGCCTGATGTTTCCGGTCACGGCCAGACTTCGCTGTACCACCCGCAGAATCCCCCTCAACAAAATAAATTTCACATTTTGTTGGATCGTTATCCTGACAATCGGCTAATTTTCCTGGAAGACCAGAACCACCCATTACCGTTTTACGTTGTACCAGATCCCGTGCTTTACGCGCTGCTGCCCGCGCTTGAGCAGCAATGACGACCTTTTGCACAATTGCCTTCGCTTCGCGTGGGTTTTCTTCGAGGTAAACACCTAAAATCTCACCAACAGCGACATCCACAGCTCCCATAACCTCGGAATTACCTAACTTGGTTTTTGTCTGTCCTTCAAATTGAGGTTCAGCAACCTTCACCGAAATGACAGCAGTCAATCCTTCACGGAAGTCATCACCTGTAATCTCGACTTTCAAATTTTTAAGTAAACCTGATTTATCCGCGTAAGCTTTCAAGGTACGTGTCAAACCTCTGCGGAAACCTGCCACATGTGCACCGCCTTCTATTGTGTTGATATTATTCACATAAGAATGAACGTTCTCAGAATAAGTATCGTTATATTGCAAGGCCAACTCCACAGGAATACCTTGTTTAATTCCTTCAACATAGATCGGTTCAGGAATTAATGCCTGACGTGTACCATCTAAAAATTTGACAAATTCCCTTAAACCACCTTCAGAATGAAAAGTCTCTCTCTTTTCCGAACCGTCTTCATTGGTTTCACGTTCATCATTCAATGTCAAACTCACCCCTTTATTTAAAAAGGCAAGTTCACGAAGCCGATTCGCCAAAGTATCATAATTATATACCGTAGTCTGCGTAAATATCGTCGCATCGGGATGGAATGTTACAATTGTACCGGTCTTATCCGAGACCCCAACTTCTTTTACATCATATAAAGGTTTACCAATTTGATACTCCTGTTGGTATATCTTTCCATCACGGTGTACTTCAGCTTTCAAAAGTGTAGACAAAGCATTCACACAAGATACACCCACACCATGTAGACCACCAGACACCTTGTAGGTATCTTTATCAAACTTACCACCAGCATGTAATACCGTCATCACGAGTTCCAACGCTGATTTATTCTCTTTTTTATTGATTCCGGTAGGGATACCACGACCATTATCTCGAACAGAAATTGAATTGTCTTTATGGATAGTAACAAAGATATCTGTACAGTACCCTGCTACAGCTTCGTCGATTGAATTGTCTACAACCTCGTATACCAAATGGTGTAATCCTTTTACACCGGTATCACCAATATACATGGATGGACGCTTACGAACCGCCTCTAAACCCTCTAATACCTGAATATTATCGGCCGAGTAGGTGGATGCATTTTTCTTTTCTTCGCTCATTGAAAAACTGTTAAATGTAATATTCAAAAATACGAAATTTTGCCCGATTTATCAAGTCTGTATCGAAGTATTACACCGATAATCTGAAACAATCAAATGCTCAATAATTTTACTTTTTTAGGATTAAAAATTAGATTTTCGATTTTTTTATGTTAGGTTTGTTTTAGTATTAATTTGCAAATAATAAAAAAATGAACACTATATTTTCAATTGTATCGAAAGTTTCCTTGGGCCTTTTATTGACTGGGACGATCGTCTCATGTAACCAAGGAGCTAAAACACAAAATGAGCCGTCGAAAAATGATTCAAACGCTGTAAGCAAAGAGAGTCAAGGAAGTAGTAAGGATAAAATCGTCTATTTGAATTCAGATTCTCTTTCTGAAAAATATCAATACTTTAAAGACATTAAGTCAAAACTTGAAAATAAGGTAAAAAAGGCACAGGCTGATCTTCAAGCAAAAAGCGCTGCATTTCAACGTGAGGTTGCCGAATATCAAAAAAATGCTGCTACAATGTCTGCGGCAGACAGACAAGCTACCGAACAAAAATTGGCTCGCAAACAAGATGAACTAGCCCGATTAGACCAAACGGCCTCTTCATCCCTAGCCAAAGATGAATCAGAAGAATTCAACAACGTGTACAATAAAATCACTGAGTTTTTGAAAAAACATGCTTCAGATAACGGTTATAAACTTGTACTGACTTATTCTAAATCCAATCCTACGGTATTGTATGCTGATCCTTCACTGGAAATCACCAACGAAGTTATCAAACAGTTAAATGAAGAATACAAATCTTCGAGCAAGTAAGAAATCTAAAAAATTTAAGGAAGCCATCATTGTAATTTGATGGCTTTTTTATTTTTAGGTCTCCAGATCTCAGTTAAGCAATGTAATATCGGCCAATACCTGTCCGCAGCTATTGGCAGCTAACAAAATTGTTTAGTATCTTGTATTGTAAAATTAGATTTATGATCAAAACGATTGTTGAAAAGGAAATCGCAAACTACGAATGGATTGATATCTTTGAACCTACCTCGGAGGACTTCACATTCATCAAGGAAAGATACAATCTAAATGAAGCCTCCATTAAAGATTCCAAAGAACCGGAACACCTTCCTAAAATAGAGGAATTTGAAAATTATACCTTTATTATTCTCCGGGTCATGTCCGACAATTTTAAAGAGAATTCGGATAGTATAGGAGAAGTAACGGATCGTCTAACCATCTTTTATGGCAGTGATTTTGTCATTACCGTCCATAAGCGCCGTATCGAATTTCTGGAGAAACTCAAAAATATTGAATTTACGAGCGTAAAGACAAAAAATAGCCGAAAACTATCTGTATTTATTACAACAGCTGCGGTTTTCACTTTTAGCAAGACTTTGGAACAATTATCCACACGCATCGATTTCTATGAAGAACTGATCTTTCTGAAACGCATGAAACAACAGCCTGTCCTGAAAAACCTATATTTTATCAAACGACAGATAGATGTCGCCAGAAAGGTTATTTTTCTATATAAAGAGGTTATCGAGCATTTTCATTCCTCTTCGAAGAAAGATGTTTACACCCGGGATTTAAAAGACCTTCAAATACGTACATCCACGCTATATGAAAACTTATCTGAAAACGTAGCACAATTACTAAACGTATTCTTTAACATATCCTCGAACCACACCAATGAAATCATGCGTATTTTGACGATATTCTCTGTTTTTTTCATGCCAATTACATTTGTAGCTGGAGTATATGGGATGAATTTTAAAAATATGCCAGAGCTGGAGTGGTATTATGGCTACCCCATAGCGATTGCGATCATGATTGCAATTTCACTAGCGATTTATCTTTGGTTCAAAAGAAAAGGTTGGTTATGAGCCAACCTTTTTCTTTGTCATGACCACAAAGTCTTTCAGATAGAAAGGCTCAAAGTAGGCAATATCTTCGAACGCTTTATTTTGAAATTTTTTAAATGCCAATTTAGATAAAAATGCCGCTGAAGCCCTAAATCTAAGCTGTACATTCACACGATCGTTACCTGCAAACAATGCCTCAAATTTATCAGCCCCTGATCCAAAGAGATGAACGCGGCTGTAAACGGCCAACAGTTCATCGTAATAATTGGCGGCTATAATTTCTGCTGCTGTAGATTTTACAAGTTCACTATGATGGTTGTAAACCGCAGAATAAACTTCCATACGACGTGCATCCAACATAGGAATAAAGGCTTCGTGCTCCTGTAACCCAAACTGTCCCTTGTACCCAAAAAATAAAGCTTCCAGTGTATTTATTGCAATCAGAGGTACATCTAAGCCATAACAAAGACCTTTTGCGGTAGACACGCCAATACGCAGTCCAGTATAAGAACCGGGGCCCATGCTCACTGCTATAGCAGCCAGCTGTTTTACCGAACGATCTGCCTGACGCAAAATCTGTTCTATTAAAACGGTCAGTTTGGCAGCATGTGCATTAGGTTCGTCCAGATCAATCACAGCTAAGGTCTCTCCATCTTCACTTAACGCAACCGAACATACGGTAGTTGAGGTATCAATTTGTAAAATTAAGTTATTCATCGTTTTATTGAAATCAAGGTACAGGATCGTGGCCATGGCCACCCCATGGATTACAACGGGCTATTCGCTTCAAAGCCATCCAGCCACCCTTAAAAGGTCCATATTTTAAGATAGCTTCCTTGCCATATTGCGAACAAGTCGGTGTATATCTACAATTAGCACCGAGGGAGGGTGAAATAAATAGTTGATAGAAACGAATAATAGCTAAGAAAATAAAACTAAAGAAAGGTTTAATTCCTTTTTTCCAAATAAGTACCAGCACATTCATCCTGTAATTTTTTCAGCATTTTATTCATCGCGGCATGAAACACATCATATGTTAAGATCTGCTTTCCCACGTATTGAATAGCTAAATACAAAGTTACATTATGTTTCAACAAAAAAGGAATCAAATCATTCGATTTTTGAAGACGATAGCTTTCACGCATCATACGTTTAATTGTATTGCGATCTACTGCTTTTTTGAACCGACGTTTGGAAACTGATATAATAGACTGACAGGGGGGAAGAATTTCAGTCTCACTGTTTTTCTCAAGAACAAAAACAATTCTAAAAGGGTACAAAACAAAAGAAGAACCGCTTTTAAAAAGCGTATCAATACGCTTCCTCGCACATAACCGTTCTTCTTTTGTAAATGTATTTCTCATACGATGACTTGATCTTATTAGAAAAAGCTCTTATAAGCGGCCACCGATCTTTGTCAAAGATTAACCTTTGTGACGGTATTCGTCAGACACTGTAAGACGTTTTCTACCTTTAGCTCTACGTGAAGCTAATACTCTTCTACCGTTTGCAGAGCTCATGCGCTCTCTAAAACCGTGTTTGTTTCTTCTTTTTCTTTGCGATGGCTGAAATGTTCTTTTCATGACGCTATTATGCTAATTTGTTCTTACTTCAATTAATACAAAACTCCCCAAGAGGAATGCAAAAGTAAAGTTTATTTTAGACAAAAACAAACAATATTAAGAACATTTAGACATTAAGTAAAAAGCCTACGCTAATTTATTCATTGCCAGTCTAAAAAACAGATCTATTAAATCTTAAAAATAAATTACAGAGCAGTAAGCCTGCTCTGTAATGCGCTCATATCAAATAAAAATTGAACTTATTTAGTTTTCAAAATATCTCTGATCTCAGTCAACAATGCTTCTTCTTTAGTTGGGGCAGCGGGGGCAGCTGGAGCAGCTTCTTCTTTACGTTTTAAAGAGTTTAGCGCTTTAATAACACAGAAAATACAAAATGCAACAATCAAAAACTGAATCACCACATTGATAAAATTCCCGTAGTTAAGGGAAACTTCAGCCTGTTTGGTGGCCTCATCAGCAGCCTTGAGTATAATCTTCTTCGATGAAAAGTCCACTCCACCAGTTAAATACCCTATGGGAGGCATGATAATATCGTCGACTAACGACGTTACGATTTTACCAAATGCCCCACCGATGACAACACCGACAGCCAAATCAACAACGCTACCGCGCATTGCGAACTCTTTAAACTCTTTTAAAAATCCCATATTTAAATCATTTAATTTTTAATTTCACCAAATCTAGTAATTGTCATATAAATCTAATTAAAATATACCAATTTTTTATAACAGGTCATTTATTCATCCAAATTTTCTCACTTAAATCCTATTTTTAAAATTAGCCCTAAAACAATAAGCTCAAGTTTTTATTAAACTTAATTTGCTATATTTGCTCGTTAACTAGGGCTAAATATCAAGATATATTGTATATTGATAGTACGTTAAATTTCATATGATAATTTAAAACCCGGAATAAGATAATGTATCTATGAAGAAGATTCTTATTGCAGACGACCACGGCATTGTACGACTGGGAGCTTCCGTTATTATTAAGGAAACTCTTAAGAAAGCAGAAATATTTCAAGCCGAAAATTTCGATGAGGTACTGGAAAAGATAAAACTTGAAGAATTTGATTTATTATTACTGGACATCAATATGCCTGGAGGAAATAATATTCGTGTTGTTGAAGAAATCTTACAAATTCAGCCTGCCATTAAAATTTTAATTTTTTCATCTTATGATGAATCGTTATATGCGTTACGTTATATAGAAGCAGGAGCAGTTGGTTATCTTAATAAAAATACCGCTATGGCCGAATTGAGCCACGCTATATTAGCTATCCAAGAAAGAGGCAAATATATGTCGAGCAATGTGCAAGACCTCTATGTTCAAAAACTGACGCAGAGTAAATCGGAACTAACCAAGTTAAATCCCTTGGCTCGGCTTTCAAATAGGGAGGTAGATGTAGCAAAACAGCTTATTAAAGGACTGGGAATCATCGAGGTGTCCGGTCTACTGGAGCTAAGCCCATCAACGGTAAGCACCTATAAAAGTAGGATATTCGAGAAATTAAATGTTTCCAATATTCCGGAACTAATTGAACTTTTCAGAATACACTCCAGCAATTAAAATATTGCTGGAGCGTATTTTTCTAGATCAGATCATCCATTGTAATAACTGGAACATCTTTTATATTAAGGTCTTTTAAGGGTTCTGATTTTTTAAAAGCATAACCTACTTCAGCTTCCAGATCCCATAACATAGGAGCCAAAAAGTTAAGACAGGTAGTAAATCCTTGTACAGTTGCGGAGAAATCACCTGTATCTTTCGAATTTTTAGCCTCATTTTCAATTTCAAAAGGCCCTTTGAAACCGCGTTCCTGTAACAGGTCCACAAAGCCTCGCCAGTCCATACTATCAGATCCACCGAATCCAGGCAACATGGCTTCATAATGATGTCTATCCCAATCATGATCGGGAATGCTTACATTGGCCTTTTTTGCTAGTTCAGCACCTACATGTTGCATCGGGTACATCCCACCCCAATCTACGCGAGCCGTCGTCTGTAGATTGCGCGTGGTCTTCACATGTATACGCTGTAATCGACTCATATCGGTATTGCGAATAACATCAATTGGGTTTGTGTTTTGCCAAACATCATGTGAAGGATCGTAAATTTCGCCGTGCGCCTTACTAGGCACCAGGGCATACATCAATTTTCGTGCAGCCAAAACAGCAGGTAAGTTATTATAGGTAGAGCTATAACGTGAAGAACGCCAGCCTTCCATCGGGCAATTTTCATATAAAATTGTTACCCCAAGGCTTTCAGCATAATTAACAATCGGTTCAAATACACGTTTATATTCTTCTAGATTTTTTTGAAATCCATCTAGCTGATTCCCCAGGTCGTGATTATAACCGACAAAAGTACCGACTTTAACATTATTTTCATCACCTCCCAACAAGTGGGCTATCCGAATCAGTTTCAATAAATGGTTCTGATTTTTGACACGTTGCTCTGGATCCCCCCCGATCATATTTTCAAAGGCACCGAGCGAAAGCTTTAGATCGGCCTGATTAAATAATTCAAGCGTTTCTTTAGCTTTTTCAGGTGTAAATCCCTCATAATCCAAATGTGTAGCCGTGTGATCTTCACGTGTGCCATCTTTTCTAAAAACACAAAGGTCAATTCCACCGGCGCCAATTTTTTTTGTTGTCTGAATCAATTCTGGTAATGACAATTTATCAAAGGCAGAACTCATCACCCATACAGGGTTATTTAATTTTGTAGTCATAGCTTATATAATTGTATTCTATCGGTATTTAAAGATACTAAAAAAGCCATCGATCGGATGGCTTTTTTAGTATTTTGTATCAATTCAATTAATCGACATTGTCATGTAAAAATGAGTTATTGGGGCGAATCTCCGTATTTCCATCTTCAAAAGACAAGGTAAAGCGAGACACCTGTGATTGCGAAGAGTGTGGTGTATCCTCCAAGGACATTTGCTTTCTTTTATAAGCAGGTTCATTCTCCAGCTCATGGAGGCCGTTTGAAGATTTCAATTTCATGCTTAATTCTTTCAATCGCAAGATACGTTCTTTCGTACGCACCAATTGATCTTCAAATGACACCTGCTCTTCCTCTACCTGAGGTACTTCAACCTGCTCATTCGTTGTGCTCGAGGAGAACGTTGGTTTGTCATCATAGTCTGACGCAGATGGGGCTGAATATGAATCAAATACCGTCGGCATTTGAAACTGAAAAACAGAAGGGGAAGTTTTCAATTGAAAATCACTTTCAGCAAATGAAGTTTCCTCTTCATAAGCGCCATCAAAACCCAAATCATGACGTATTACTTGTGGTTCTTCTATTGCAACCTGTTGCTGTACGGCATTTTTTGGTGAAGTAAACAGGTCAGACTGCAAATTATTTGGTGTCGATGTATTTGTTGAAGGAGCCTGTGTATCCACACGTTGAACCGGAGTGACAAAACTATTGGCAACTGCTGCTTCTTTTGGCGCAACCTGAGAAACAGGTTTAACAAAAGAATTTACCGGTTCAGGTGTCAAGGGCATGGACACTTTCGTATTTTCACGCTCTTTATCACGTTCCTCTGAAGTTTGAAAACCAGTCGCAATAATTGTCACTGACAACTCATCTTCAAAGTTTTCATCGATACAGTTACCCCAGATCAAATCAGCTGATAAACCAGCTTTTTCCTGAATGTAATCCGTAATGATCGCTACTTCATCCATGGTGACTTCTTTCGTTCCAGAAGTAATATTCAACAAAATATAGCGAGCACCTTCGATCTCATTGTCTTTCAATAATGGTGAAGCTAAAGCGCCTTCTACTGCACGTAATGCACGATCTTCACCTTCCGCAATCGCATTCCCCATAATAGCAACACCACTATCGTTCATCACTGTGCGAACATCTTTAAAATCGACGTTTACATAACCAGGGATCGTAATAATTTCAGCAATACCTTTTGCTGCAGTTGTTAATATATCGTCTGCTTTTGCGAAAGCTGCCGTCATCGTTAAATTTCCAAAAATTTCGCGCAAACGGTCATTAGAAATAACAAGATAAGAATCTACATATTTGCGCAATTCTGAAAGACCTTCCTCCGCCTGTGAGCGACGGCGTTTACCCTCAAATGTAAATGGTGTAGTAATGATCGCAACAGTAAGAATACCCAATTCCTTAGCGGCCTTGGCCAAAACAGGGCTTGCTCCGGTACCTGTACCACCGCCCATACCAGCAGTAATAAACAACATCTTAGTATTGGTACCCAACATACGTTTGATATCTTCAATACTTTCGATGGCGGAATTTTCACCTACATCAGGATCTGCTCCAGCACCCATACCTTCGGTCAGACTTATACCCAATTGAACTTTATTTGGGATCGGGCTTAACTCTAATGCTTGCGCATCAGTATTACACACGATAAAATCTACACCACTAATTCCTTGTTTATACATGTGGTTTACGGCATTGCCGCCACCACCACCAACCCCAATAACCTTAATTATTGAAGATTGTTCTTTTAACATTTCAAACTGTATTGACATAACTTATCCCTATTTAACTTATAATGAACACGATATCAAATTGAACCAAACCCACTATATGTAATGTAATAATAATATAATTTCAACAAAAGTTTTCCACATTTGTGAAATTGTGGAAAACTTCAACCATTGTGGAAAACTTACTTTTTATCTAAAAAACTTGCGTCATCAATCTCATTCCCATCCTTAATAAATCGTTTGAACCAAGATAGTAGTCCCTGTTCCTTTTGCTGTTGCTCCGAAACCTCTTTTGTCGTCGTGGTCGCCTGCACTTTTTTCGCTGGAGCATGTGCTTCTCTACGACTATCTTCCTCTTCTTCATGGGATTGAATACCCTTGATTAATAAGCCGATACTTGTCGCGTACAATGGGCTTTTCAATTCTTCAAATAGTGGCTTCGGTAAAACTTCATTCTTGGAAAGATACTCGTTAGGAAAACCGACACGACAATCAATTCCAGTTATATATTCAACGAGTTGTACCAAATGTTTCAATTGAGCCCCACCCCCAGTGATAACGATACCACCGATAAGTTTATTTTCATAACCGGAAGACTTAATCTCGTAATATACATGTTCAATAATCTCTTCCATCCGAGCTTGAATGATATAAGCCAAATTTTTCACCGAGATTTCTTTTGGCTCCCGACCTTTCAGGCCAGGTACACAGATTACTTCATTTTCTTTATTTTCATCAGCCAAAGCAGATCCAAATCGTGTCTTCAATAATTCTGCCTGCGAACGCAATACAGAACAACCTTGACGAATATCTTCGGTCACAATATTACCGCCTAATGGGATTACAGCAGTATGGCGAATAATTCCTTCATGAAAGATTGCGACGTCTGTCGTTCCACCACCAATATCAACTAATACAACACCAGCATTTTTTTCATCTTCATCCAATACAGCTTCTGAAGATGCCAAAGGCTCAAGAATCAGTTCAGCAACTTCCAAATTGGAATTATCAATACATTTTTTGATATTCTTGATATCGGTAACTCTTCCCGAAATAATATGGAAATTTGCTTCTATACGACGTCCAGCCATGCCGATAGGTTCGCGGATACCCGGTTCATTATCTACCGTAAATTCCTGAGGTAAAACATGTATAATTTCTTCTCCTGGAGGCAGTACCAGTTTATACATATCCGAAATCAATCGTTCGATATCTCTTCGAATGATCTCATCATCACCATCTGTTTTGGTAAATATTCCACGGTGTTGGATGCTCTTAATGTGTTGACCGGCGATCCCCACATTGACAACCTTAATATCGACATTAGACTGTGCTTCGGCAATTTCCACCGCCTCCAAAATACTTCCCACAGTCTTTTGGATATTGGCTACAACCCCTCTGCTCACTCCTGCAGAATCGGCTTTGCCCACACCTAATAATTCGATTTTGTTCCCTGAGCTACGTCTCCCAACCGTAACACAAATTTTGGTAGTACCAATATCGAGTCCCACGATAATTGGATTCTCTCTTTCAATTTCTGCTGCCTTTGAGTTCATAATTTCCTGTATTGTTGCTGTATTACTATAATGTATTATTTGCTATTTTTTTTGTTTGATCATCGGCAAAACTCCAATTTCCGCGCTTCTCACAAATGATCTGTCCTCCATATTTTACATTCACCACACCATAAGCGTTAATTCCAACTTTTGGCATAATCTGCGTATAAAATGTTTTTAATAATTCAAATTTTTGTTCCAGCGAATCTGCTGATCCAACAATTAATTGCTGCGTTCCTACGCGGGGAACCAGCTCTATATCATGATCCGCATTCACGTAAATCTGCACAACCTGGTTACTCCATAGCTCATCTTTTCCTATAAATTCTACCACCTTCACCAAATCTTTCACCAATGTGGTTGACACCGTATCCAAAGCCTCATTATATCCTTCGGAAATGTTGCCGGTAGCCACCATGATATGCGGAATGTATTTTAAGGTCGTTGGTATCTTTAAGCCTTTGGGATCAACATAAAACTCTCGTCCATTTTTGTTGATAACCCGCATGACCGCCTCGCGCTGGTCTATGTTAACCTTAATGGTGCCATCCATATCAGCATGGATGCTTGCATCCGATACGTAAGGTAATTTTTTCAACATCTTTTCCACACGCTGAAAAGGAATGCCATTGATTTTCTTCCCCACAAAACTCCCATAGTTTTGCGCTATCAGTTTTGATATATCTGATTGATCTATAAAAGCTTCCGTACCCTCTATGACAATCTTTACTTCCTTACAAAGCTGCTGTTCATCACGTTTGCCCACAATGGTCATAATCACAACAACTACAATGACCCCAATAAAAAATAGGGTAAAATAAAGTACACGATTCCATTGTATGTCACGTAATTTTCTAAGCATGCTCAAAAATCGTTTTTAACGGTTTTACCAACTTATCTATATCTCCAGCGCCTACAGTTACGATCAAGTCCGGCATTTCATTCCGGGCAAAATCCAGTACTTCTTCGCCCGTCACGATCTGTTTATGCTGTGCTGTAATTTTATCCAATAACCAGCTTGAACTCACCCCTTCAATCGGAAGTTCACGCGCGGGATATATCTCCATCAAGAGTAGATTATCTGCCATGGATAATACTTCAGCGAATCCATCCACAAAATCTCTGGTCCTCGTAAACAAATGTGGTTGAAATACGACGTTCAACTTCTTTGTTGGATATAATTTGCGCATTGAGGTCAAAAAAGCGCGTAATTCTTCAGGATGATGTGCATAATCGTCGATATACACCACTTCCGGTGTACGAACAATGTATTCAAATCGTCTTTTTACTCCCTTAAATGTGGTCAATGCTTTTTTAATTGCCTCCGCTGAAATACCTAGTAAACGAGCCACGGTAATAGCAGCTACGGCATTTTCAACATTGTGAATTCCCGGAATACCCAAATGAATATCCTCAATTTTTCCATGGACATCTTGATAATCAAAGTAAAATTCACCTTCCCTGACATGGACATTGGATGCATAAGCGTCGGCCACTTCGTGACCAGAATAGCTGATCTGTCCTTTAAATTCCAATCCTTTTTTTATAATACGCGTACCGTCTTCAACAACCTTATCCAAAAACAGCTGGAACGATTCGATTAAATGGCTCCTATCCCCATAAATATCCAAATGATCCGCATCCGAAGAAGTCACGATCGCGATATTCGGATGGAGCGTCAAAAATGAACGATCGAATTCGTCTGCTTCAACCACCACCGTATTATTGTTTCCGTAAAGCACATTGGTATCGTAATTCGAACTGATACCACCTAAAAAAGCGGAACAATCATATCCAGAATCTTTCAATAGGTGCGCGACCATCGTAGACGTAGTTGTTTTACCATGTGTCCCTGCTACCGCAATTGTAAATCGGCTTTCACTGATGATACCCAGTACTTGTGATCTTTTATATAACACGTGCCCCTGAGATTCAAAAAAAGCTTTAATCTTGGAATCTTTAGGAATTGCAGGTGTAAATATGACTAATGTAGCAGCCGCTGGCTGATGGAAAATAGGATCAATAGAACCCACCTCATCCTGATATGTGATCGAAATACCTTCTTTGGCCAAAGTTTTGGTCAATTCAGTCTCGGTACGGTCATATCCATTCACCTCACAGCCCAAATGCTTAAAATAGCGTGCAAGGCCACTCATTCCGATTCCGCCTATTCCGATCAAGTAAACTTGTTTTATTGCATCTAGATTCATACTCATCATCTATTTCGTATTTGCCAATTTATATACTTGTTCTGCAATCTGAACGTCCGCGTCCAGCTTAGCAAGTTTTTTTATGTTTTCACTCAACTGCGCTACTTGATCCAAATTCTTGAATAAATCCAAGGCCGTTGGAATTAATTGCTGCGTAGCTTCCATATCTTTCACCAACAGTGCTGCTTTCTTGTTAACCAAAGCCATAGCATTTTTTGTCTGGTGGTCTTCGGCAACATTAGGTGAAGGAACCAGAACAACTGGTTTCCCAACAACACAGAGTTCCGAAATGGTACCTGCTCCTGCCCGACTAATAATTACGTCAGCAGCAGCATAGGCATAATCCATTTTTTGAAGAAATGCCATCATCTTCACATTTGCAGGAAGTTTTTTTTCGAGTTCTAGTCGAAGTTTGTCGATATAAAAGCTCCCGCATTGCCAAATCACCTGTACATCCTCTTTGGACAGCAAATCCAAAAAGGCAACCACACTTTCATTCAATGTTCTGGCGCCCAAACTCCCGCCCAACACTAAGATTGTTTTTTTGCGTTGATCCAATCCAAAGAATTCCAATGCCGCAGCTCTTTTTCCTTCAATAGCAACAGATTCTCTTCGGATGGGATTTCCTGTCAACAATACTTTATCAGCTGGGAAAAACTGTTCCATACCCTCGTAGGCTACACAGATTTTTGCCGCTTTAGCACCGACTTTCTTATTTGTGACACCAGCATAAGAGTTCTGCTCTTGTACCACTGTCGGGATCCCCAATTTATTTGCCATCATCAATAATGGTCCCGAAGCAAAACCGCCAACACCTACTGCAACATCCGGTTTGAAATCCCGGATTACCTTTTTTGCCTTATTGAGGCTTTTCATTAATTTAAATGGCAATAGAATATTTTTCCAAAGCTGCTTTCTGTTGATTCCTTGAATATCAAGTCCAACAATAGCATAACCCGCAGCAGGCACCTTATCCATTTCCATCCGACCATTGGCGCCCACAAATAAAATTTCATTTGCAGGATCCATCGTCTTCAATGCATTTGCAATTGAAATCGCCGGAAAAATATGTCCTCCGGTACCACCCCCACTTATAATTACACGAATTGCCATGCTCAATATATTTTTTAAGCTGGAATCGAACCGATCACCACTTTTTTAGGTTTCGGCTTTTCGTCCAGCTGCTCTTTTCCTTTTAATTCTTCAATATTCCTGCTCACACTTAGGATAATTCCCAAGGCAACACTTGTAAACAAAATGGATGTCCCACCCATACTTACCAATGGTAACGGCACCCCAGTTACAGGTCCTAATCCTACTGCTACCGCCATATTTGCCAGCGCCTGTATAGTCAAACTAAAACCTAAGCCTGCGGCCAAGAATGTCCCAAAAGCTTTGGGACTCATCGTGACGATTCGGATACATCGATACATAAAAGCCAAGTACAGAAATAGCAGGATTACGCCACCGACTGTCCCATATTCCTCAATAATAATTGCATAGATAAAATCGGAATACGGATGTGGCAATACGTTGCGCTGAACACTATTCCCCGGACCTTTACCAAAGAGTCCTCCCGTCGCTATTGCAATCTTCGCGTTATTGGCCTGATAGTTTTTATCATCCTGAAATGAGACCGGACTAGCTGATTCTTCCTTCTTTTCTACACCCAAAAATGTTTTTACCCGACTATAGTAAGTTGCTCGTCTCGGTCCGATGGAGACAACAATAATTCCCAACAAAACCACACCTGCAGAAACAATTGCAATCTGTTTAAAGGATATTCGGCCAATCAACAACAACAGTACGCTAACACCAAATAGCATAATCGCAGTCGACATGTTGGCCCATGCTATCAGTACGAAAACACCACATACTGATCCCATAATAGGAAGAAAGGCTTTCTTCACATCTTTGATTTCCTCTTGTTTGCGAGACAGCATCCGTGCAAGAAAAACAATCAATGACAACTTGGCCAAATCGGATGTCTGGAAAGTCATCCCAATACCCGGAATCGTCAACCAACGACTCGCCTGATTTACACTACTTCCAAATAATAAAGTAAAAAGTAATAAAGGTATTGTGATCCCCATTAAGATTTTAGAAATACCCGCATAATAACGATAATCCAGCTTATGCGAGAGATACATCAAAACAAATCCAATGACGATGATCGAAAAATGTTTCAACAGATACATTTCTGTCCCCTTACCTTCTTTATAGGCTAGGGTTCCGACCGAACTGTATACAGCCAAAAGTGACCATCCCGACAAGATAATCACAATGATCCATATCCATCGATCACCTTTTAATTTAGACATTATGTTCTGTAACATATCCTTCTTCCTTTGGTTATACCGTTTATTATAATTCCATTACAGCTGCTTTAAATTTATCGCCACGGTCTTCATAGTTTTTAAACCAGTCAAAGCTTGCACAAGCCGGAGACAATAATACGGTATCTCCCTTTTTGGCTAAATGTGAAGACAAGATAACAGCATCGTGCATGGAAGTACTGTTGACAATAATTTCAACATCCTGTTCAAAAGCCTTATGAATTGCTGCGGTATCTTTGCCCAAACAAACAATAGCGTGTACTTTGTCTTTCACTAAATCAGCCAGCATACTATAATCATTTCCTTTATCTACTCCCCCTAATAATAATACGATTGGTGTTGAAAAGCTCTCCAAAGCGTACCACACTGAATTGACATTAGTCGCTTTAGAGTCATTGATATAATTGACTCCCCCGATACAAGCAACATGTTCGAGACGATGTGGGATATTCACATACGATCCCATGCTTTCCTTCATGGATTGATTTCTCAACTCCTGCACTTTTGCAATCAATCCAGAAGCCATACTATTATAAATATTATGCTTCCCCTGCAATGACAATTCCTCAGCTCTCATAGTGAATGTATCGTTATTTGGTGTGTTAATAATCATTGTTTTATTGGCGGTTAAATAAGCCCCCAATTCAACAAGCTGTTCTTGTGTAAAAGGTAAATAGGTCCCTTTACTGTGATGTCTCTCCAATCCTTTTATTGTTTCGGGATCGTCTAAACAGTATATAAAATAATCTTTTTCAGTCTGATTTTGAATCATTCTGAATTTAGAATCTACATAGTTTTCCATTTTATGGTCATAACGATCCAAATGATCTGGCGTGATATTAAGTATTACTGCAATATCTGCTCTAAAATGGTACATATCGTCCAACATGAAGCTGGATATTTCCAACACGTAGCAGTCAAAATTTTCCCGTGCCACTTGAAGGGCGAAACTTTTTCCAATATTGCCTGCCAAACCAACATTAAGGCCACCATGCTTCAGCATTTCGTAGGTCAACATAGTTGTTGTTGACTTTCCATTAGACCCTGTAATGCAGATCAACTTGGCCGTTGTATATTGGGCCGCAAACTCTATTTCGGCTATTACAGGAACCCCTTTTTCTTTTAAGGCAACTACCAATGGCACTGTTTCTGGAATTCCAGGACTCTTAACAACAAGTACTGCATTCAATATCCGGTCTTCGTCATGGTTACTCTCCTCGAAAGCAATCCCTTCAGCTTTTAATTGCTCTTTATAGTGATCCGCTATCAGTCCTTTATCGGATACAAATACATCATATCCCTTTTCCTTTCCAAGGATTGCCGTCCCTACACCGCTCTCGCCTGCACCTAAAATGACCAGGCTTCCTGATTGAGGATAATATGTTGTTGAGATATTTGACATCGTTATCTAATTTTTAATGTTACTATTGTCAGAATGGCCAAAATTATTCCCACAATGACAAAACGAGTGACAATTTTCGCTTCATGGTAACCCTTCTTTTGGAAGTGATGATGCAAAGGCGACATTAAAAAAATCCTTCTTCCTTCACCATATTTCCTTTTGGTGTATTTGAAATAAGAAACCTGTAAGATGACCGAAAGATTTTCCAACAAAAACACACCACACAAGATTGGAATTAATAATTCTTTACGAATCAAAATAGCAAACGCCGCAATAATACCACCGATTGCCAGACTACCTGTATCTCCCATAAAAACTTGCGCAGGATAAGTATTATACCATAGAAAACCTACACAAGCTCCAACGAAGGCTCCAGCAAAAATTACAAGTTCACCAGAGTTGGGGATATACATAATATTGAGGTAGTCAGAGAAAATCACGTTGCCGGACACATAAGCTAAAATTGCCAATGTAATCCCAATTATCGCAGAAGTACTCGTTGCCAAACCATCTATTCCATCGGTAATATTAGCGCCATTGGATACTGCGGTAACGATAAAAATAACGACAACTAAAAAGACGATAAAAGTCAGGTAGTCGCTTTGCAAGCCAAACATCTTGAATACCTTGGCATAGTCAAATTCATTATTTTTATAAAACGGGATATTTGTTTTAGAAGATTTTACATTTTCAGCGTACGTTTTTTCTCCTGTCCCCTCATTGATAACCACTTCCACCGGCTTAGTAGAAGTCGGTTTATCTACTCCTTTTCGAACAACAATATCCGGATGGAAATACATCGTACAGGCAATAATTGCCCCTAGACCAACTTGGCCGACAACCTTAAATTTCCCCGCTAAGCCCTCTTTATTATGCTTAAAGACTTTAATATAATCATCCAAAAAACCTATCGCACCCATCCACAATGTCGTTACGATCATGATAATCACATAGATATTCGTCAGCTTGGCAAATAACAAGGTAGGAATTAAAATCCCAGCAATGATTATAATACCTCCCATTGTAGGCGTACCAGCTTTCTTTTTTTCACCTTCAAGCCCTAAATCACGAATTGTCTCCCCAACTTGCTTATTATGCAAGAACTGGATCAATTTCCCCCCAAAAACCGTGGTAATAATCAATGAAGCAATTACAGCCATTGAGGTCCGAAAGGAGATGTATTGAAACAACCCGCCTCCAGGTATATGGATATATTCGCTAAGCCACGTAAATAGATGGTACAACATATTTCTATTTCTCGTTAAATGTATTCTCTAAAATTTCTTTATCATCAAAATGGTGTTTTACACCATTCACATCTTGATATTTTTCATGTCCTTTTCCAGCAACTAAAATAATATCACCTGGATTTGCCAATTGATAGGCTGTACGTATCGCTTCTTTACGGTCAGCAATTGAGAGTGTTTTTGCCTTTTGATCAGCTCCGACACCAGCCTCAATATCTTTGATAATCTGATAAGGGTCTTCCGTGCGTGGGTTGTCCGACGTAATCACAAAACGGTCGCTATAACGTAAAGCTGCTTCCGCCATTTCTGGTCTCTTCGTTTTGTCACGATCACCACCACAACCCAAAACCGTAATAATTTTTTGTTCCGGACGTCGCAAAGAACTTATTGTTTTTAACACGTTTTCTACGGCATCTGGTGTATGCGCATAGTCTACGATCCCAAAAACACCCGAAGCAGATTTCATCGTTTCAAAACGGCCTTCTGCCCCCTTCAACGTACTTAATGCGGTCAGTACTTTCACTGTTTCTTGCTCTAATAAGATTGCTGCAGCATACACTGCCAACAGATTATATGCATTAAAGTCGCCAATTAATTTTACCCATACCTCTTTTCCGTCGATGCTCATCAACATCCCATCAAAATGGCTTTCGATAACTTTTGCTTTAAAATCAGCGCCAGTACGCAAGCCGTAACTCTTTCTATGCGCAACGGTATTCTGTAGCATGACCTGTCCATTCCGATCATCTGCATTTGTTATCGCAAATGCATGTGCATCCAAGTCATCAAAGAACTTTTTCTTCGCTTTGATATAATTATCAAAAGTTTTATGAAAATCTAAGTGGTCATGTGTAATATTCGTAAATATCGCGCCGGCAAACACCAATCCCGCAATACGCTCTTGCACCACAGCATGTGAACTGACTTCCATAAAAGCATAATCACAACCGTCATCTACCATATCCCGTAACAACTTGTTCAGCTGGATAGGATCCGGGGTCGTGTGTGTTGCGGGAATTATGCGCGCAGCAATTTGATTCTGTACGGTTGACAACAAGCCCACATGATATCCCAAGTCAGAAAACAACTGGAACAACAGTGTTGCCACCGTTGTTTTTCCGTTTGTTCCAGTCACACCAACCAGCTTAAGTTGCTCCGATGGATTGCCATAGAAATTGGCAGAAGCAACCCCCAAAGCATAAGCGGAATCCGCAACCAGGATATAGGCTACCGAGTCCAATGTCTCTGCCGGAAGCTCCTCGACGATAATTGCTCTAGCACCGGAAGTGATCGCTTTATCGACAAACAAATGTCCATCTGTCTGCACACCTCTTACAGCGATAAATAAACTTCCCAGCTCCACTCTTCTGGAATCAAAGCACAAAGAGTGCACTTCGACCTCTTCGAGGTTTCCCACCACCTGCTGAACAGGGATAGCATGCAATACTTTTTTTAAATCCATCATTACTTAAGTTCTAAATTTATCGCCGTTCCAAATGGAAGCTTTTGACCCGCGGCCAAAGATTGCGCTCCCACTCTTCCCTTTCCAAATACATGTGTTTTAAATCCTGCATTTTCCATCACATATAATGCATCCATCAAGCCCATGCCTACTACATTTGGAACAATTCCTTCTTTATATTTCAAATCCACAAAGGGTATACCTCTATTCGATGTATCCACTTCACCTCTCGCCACAATACCCCAATTCACGGCATTAATACCCAATTTTTCGTATACTTTTTTACTAGCTTCTCTTGACCCTTGCAAAGTCAAGGGCATTCTTCCACCTACATTCACGGCTTTGAATGATTTTTTCCCTTGCATCTCCATGTCATTGGCATAAACCATATCTGCTAGTTCTTTAAAAACAGGCCCTGCCACCGATCCACCATAATAACCATTTCTCGGATTCCGAATCACAACGATAATGGAATACTTAGGATCTTCAGCCGGAAAATATCCCGCAAATGAAGATTGATATCGTCTAGCTCCGTAACCTCTCGCCCCATCTGCCATCTGAGCGGTTCCTGTTTTACCGCCCGAGGTATATAATGGACTGGCAACACTCCGTCCTGTCCCTTCGGTCATCACACCTTCCATCATTCCTCTTACCTCGGCCAACGCATGATCCGATGCTATTTTCTCGTTGATAACTTTCGCCTCGAAACGCTGAATTGTATTTCCTAAATGCCTAATTTCTTTGACAAATAACGGAGCGATCAATTTCCCGTTGTTTGCAACAGCATTATAAAATGTCAAAGTCTGTAACGGAGTTATCTTCATCTCATAACCATAAGCCATCTGCACCAGAGACAATCCACTCCAGGATTTACTTTTTGAAGTCTTTACCAAGGGAATGCCTTCTCCCGGAATCTGCAAATCCAATGTCTTTCCAAATCCGAAGGAATGTAATTTCGACGTAAACTGATCCGGATTGTCTTTATACGCTTGGTAAACAAATTTGGTAACCCCAACATTCGAAGACTCTTCAAAGGCTCTTTTAGCAGAGACTATGGATTTTTTAGGAGCATGCGAATCGCGTATTGTATGCTTGTAGATTGGCCAGTTACCATTTCCTATATTTATCGTCGTACTTGAATCGATTTTTTTGTCATCGATCAATGCTAAATAAGAGGCAAGTTTAAAAGTTGATCCTGGGTCAGCACTTTGCGCAATCGCAAGATTGAACTTTTCACGATAAACACCGTCCTTATCCCGCATAAAATTTGCCACTGCACGAACCTCACCAGTTTTCACTTCCATCATCACGACACAACCCTCATCAGCGTTACTTACAATCATCTGTTTTTCTAATGCGCGCTGGGCCATATCTTGCATATTCACGTCAATCGTTGAAATAATATCAGAACCATCGACCGGAGCAACTTCAATATCTCTGTTCACTGGAATCCAAACTCCGCCCGCGATCCGCTGCATCAGTCTTTTACCGCTTTTACCATCAATGTACTCTCCATAAGCTCCTTCCAATCCAACATGGATATTTTCTTTTACATTTTTGTAGCCGATGGTTCGGGCAGCGAGATTCACAAAAGGCAAAATCCGCTTATTTTGTCTATCTGTAATCAGACTGCTCGGATAACGATCTTTGCCTACACGAGCAGCTTTAAACAGCGGGAATTGCTTAATCTTCTTTAAATCTTGATGCGACACATTACGCTTGATCAATACATAGCGTTGTTTTTTATTTCGTGCCTGTTTTAATAATGTCAAATATTGCCGGGATGATTTATCCTTAAAAAAACCAGCCAATCTAATCGCTAACGAATCAACTTTAAGGTTGAAATATTCATTTTCTTCCTCAGGAATAGCCATGGCATCAAAACGAAGTTCATACTCAGGAACAGAAGTTGCCAATAAGCTTCCATCGTTGGAATAAATATTCCCCCGGGCAGCTTCAACTTCGCGTTCTTGAATAGAAAGACTATCCGCTAAAGCTTTCCAATGTTGCCCATCCACATATTGCAACTTCAGCATTTTCCCAAATACCATAAATGCAAGTAGCACAATAAGTCCAAAGGCAAAATAGACGCGAACAAGGATCGTGTTTCTGATACTCATAACTCTCTCTATTTATCTTCTTTTTTCTCTACAACCTCAATCTTGATCGGCGGCTCCACCCGTTCTTTCAAACCCAGGGAATCTACACGCTTAGCAATTTCTGTCTGTGTGGACATTTTCATGAGCTCAGCCGACAGCGACTTATGGTCCCATCCCAATTCTTTGACTTCCTTGCTTACTTTATCGATACTCCGAATCGTTCGCTCAGCGAAGTGACGATTAGAGATATACAACAACATCAAAAAGGCGATAAAAGCTCCAAAAGGCAAATACTCCAAAATTTTGTTTAAAGAAAGGTCTCCAACGGTAAAAAGCGTTTTAATAAACGCTTCTGTTTCTTCCGCCTTTTCTTCGACAGTTTCTTGTAGTTCTTCCTGAACTTCTTCACTCAATTCTTTCTGTCTTATTGTATTCCTGCTCATCTTTTCGCTCCATTCTTTTAAGACAAATCCAACCTTTCAGCAATACGCAGTTTCGCACTGCGCGATCTATTATTTAAAGCCAGCTCCTGCGATGAAGCCGTAATTGCTTTTCGACTTAACACATGAAATGGCTTGATTTCATTTCCAAAAAAATCTTTCTCAACATCTCCTTTAAACTTCCCTTTGGCCATAAAATTTTTCACCAAACGATCCTCTAAGGAATGATAAGACATCACTACTAATCTCCCTTCAACTTTCAACACATCAACAGTTTGTAACAGAAATTCCTGCAAAGCCTCGAGCTCACGATTAACTTCTATACGCAGGGCTTGAAAAACCTGAGCATGATATTTATGCTCCTTTCCTTTTGGAACCATGCGCTGAATAACTTCTTTCAACTCAGCAACTGTATGTATGGGCTGTACTAAACGAGCCGTCACAATTGTTTTCGCTAAAGACTTTGCATTCATGATTTCACCATACATTCCAAAAATCCGATGAAGATCCTCCTCTGCATAAGTGGCCAATACAGCCTTTGCATCCAAATCCCCCACCTGATCCATACGCATATCCAAATCAGCATCAAAGCGAATTGAGAAACCGCGATCCGCAGCATCAAATTGATGCGAGGAAACACCTAAGTCTGCCAAAATCCCGTCCACAGAACGCACAGCATGCAAACGAAGACTATTTTTTAAAAACCTGAAATTCTGATGAATCAACGTAAAACGAGGATCATCAATCACATTCCCTAAGGCATCAGGATCCTGATCGAAAGCAAATAGCTTTCCTTCCGGCCCCAATCTTTTCAATATTTCACGAGAGTGACCACCACCGCCAAATGTTACGTCCACATAAACACCATTCGGCTTGATCGCCAAAGCATCCATGCATTCTTGCAACATCACCGGAACATGATACACATTCTCCATATTATTATATTCCAAAATTAATATCCCCCATTACCTCTGCCGCTAAAGATGAAATATCTTCCACACCGCCATCACCTATCAAATCATCATACCCCTCTTTAGACCAAACTTCTATCTTATTGAATTGGCAAGCCAAGACCAATTCCGTTGTTATACCTGCAAATTCCAACAAACTTTTTGGCAACAACACACGTCCCGCTGCATCCAATGTCAACTCTGTCGCTCCGCGAGTAAACGCGCGCACAAAAGCCCGAACCTTCGGATCAAATTGATTTAACTTGGCCAACTTAGCTGTCATCAAATCCCACTCTTCACGCGGATAAAAAACTAAATGTTTCTCAAAGCCGCGATTCACAACAAGCCCATCACGCTCAACATGAGGCATCTGCCTCTTGAGCGCAGCTGGCAACACCATTCTTCCCTTGGCGTCAAGCTTGCATTCGAATTCTCCGATCAACTGAGTCATATCGTCAATTATCCTATTCTAATTTAAATGTAAAAGTATACACTTTCTCCCACTTTCCCCCACTTTACAACATAAAAAAGTTTTCCACATCGAAAAATCGCTACAAGAAAAAATACCACTAGTCGCCACTCCGCCGTATAAAACCTTATTTACAAGCAGTTAAACAGACATTTTAAACACATAGCATATTGAAATATCGGGTTATATTTTTCTGCATATTTTTAAAAAAACTGGGAACGAATTGTAAAAATTTCCTCTTTAGAAATATAATTTTGCTCCTTATTTTTAGAAAAATGGGAGAAAGTGGAGCTCTGTAAAATGAAAAATTGACCGTGTGGCTGAAAGTGGGAGAACAGACCTCAAATAAGAGCAGTAGAATTCGTTATTGTCGAGTAAAACCAATAATTTTGCATAAATTTTATTTATTAAGATATGCACAGAACACACACTTGTGGAGAATTAACATTGGCTGACTTAGGGAAAACGGTTACCCTAAGTGGATGGGTTCAAAAATCCCGAGATTTAGGCGGTATGACTTTCATCGATGTTAGAGACCGATATGGTATCACACAATTAACGTTCAATGCAGATGATGATGCGACTTTACGCGCTAGTGCCCGTGAATTGGGAAGAGAATATGTCATAAAAGTAACCGGGGAGGTTATTGAGCGTTCCAATAAGAATTCTAAAATCCCGACTGGAGATATTGAAATCAAGGTTTCAAACCTTGAGATATTAAATGCAGCAAAGTTGCCGCCCTTTACGATAGAAGATGAAACGGATGGTGGTGATGATATTCGTATGAAATTCAGATACCTGGATTTACGTCGTAATCCAGTACGCGAAAATCTTATTTTGAGACACAGAACTTCACAGGAAGTACGCCGTTATCTTGACTCTCAGCATTTTTTAGAAGTTGAAACACCATATTTGATTAAATCGACTCCTGAAGGTGCTAGAGATTTTGTAGTCCCTTCCCGCATGAATTCTGGTGAATTTTATGCATTACCTCAATCGCCACAAACATTCAAACAGTTATTGATGGTATCAGGTTTTGATCGCTATTTTCAAATTGTCAAATGTTTTCGCGATGAGGACCTCCGTGCTGACCGTCAACCCGAGTTTACCCAAATCGACTGCGAAATGTCATTTGTAGAACAGGAAGACGTGCTAAATATTTTCGAAGGACTTGCCAAACATATCTTTAAAACCATCAAGGGCATAGACCTTGGATCTGTACCCCGTATGACTTATGCAGATGCGATGCGTCTCTATGGATCAGACAAACCTGATATCCGATTCGGAATGCAGTTTATTGAATTAAATGACGTCACAAAAGAAAAGGGCTTCCCTGTATTTGATGCGGCAGAGTTAGTTGTTGGTATCAATGCAGAAAATTGTGCACACTATACCAGAAAACAACTTGATGCCTTAACAGACTTCATTAAACGCCCCCAAATTGGCGCTACGGGATTAGTGTACGCACGTGTAAATGAGGATGGATCTGTCAAATCTTCTGTTGATAAATTTTTCTCTCCGGAGCAATTGACGACCATTGCCGATAAGTTCCACGCGAAACCTGGAGACTTATTATTGATTATGGCCGGTAACAAGGATAAAGTTCGTAAACAATTGAACGAATTACGCCTAGAAGTCGCGTCGCAGCTCGGCCTCCGTAACAAAGATACCTTTGCTCCACTATGGGTCATCGATTTCCCACTCTTGGAATGGGATGAGGACAATGCACGATACCATGCTATGCACCATCCTTTCACCTCTCCGAAACCAGAGGATATTCCATTATTGGATACAAATCCCGGGGAAGTAAGGGCAAATGCATATGACTTTGTTTTAAATGGGGTCGAAGTTGGTGGTGGGTCTATCCGTATCCATGACAAAGAACTGCAGTCTCTTATGTTCAAACACCTTGGATTTAGTCCAGAAGAAGCCCAGAAACAATTTGGATTCTTAATGGAAGCATTCACTTATGGAGCTCCTCCACACGGAGGCTTAGCCTTTGGTTTCGATAGACTTGTTTCCTTACTGGCGGGTTTAGATAGCATCCGTGATGTAATCGCCTTTCCGAAAAATAACTCTGGAAGAGATATTATGATTGATGCTCCATCAACTATTCATCAGGAACAATTGGATGAATTAAGCTTAAAAATTGATATAAAAGAATAAATTTCAGGATCGATTTTCGAGAAACAATTTATTAACACTATATTTAAAAGTTGGTAGGAAACGACCAACTTTTTTTGTGAAAAATCAGCAGATTAGATGTCAGAGAGTACGGCAAATACGTTTTTAAAGGAAAGTGCACAGAAAGCATTTGACACCAAACATCGCGATATTATCAATTACAATATCGACAAATACAGTATTGCTTTTGAAAAAGGGAAAAGCAAATTTGCGGACCTTGAGAATTCCAAAATAAAAGCAAATTTGATCAAATGGAAAGTAATGGAAAATCTCGATCGATATCTATTACAATTTGAAGCAAATTTTACTGCACGTGGCGGGAAAATAATTTGGGCCAACGATGCTGATGAGGCGCGAGAGGAGATTTACAAAATTATAGCACTCAAAAAAACAAAATCTGTTGTAAAATCGAAATCCATGGCTACAGAAGAGATTGAACTCAATCATTTCTTGGAGTCCAAAAATATCGAAGCAATTGAGACGGATCTCGGAGAATATATTATTCAGCTGTTAGACCAAAAACCTTACCATTTCGTTACGCCAGCGATGCATTTAAGTCTGGAAGAAATCGCCAAACTTTTTCACGAAAAATTTGATACACCTTTGGATGCTTCGGCAGAACAACTCACATTAAAAGCCCGTGAATTACTGAGGGACAAATATTTGGCTGCAGAGGTAGGTATTACGGGAGCTAATTTTTTAATCGCCGAAACAGGCAGTATAGCAATTACAGAAAACGAAGGAAATGCACGTCTGACGTCTACGTTCCCAAAAACACATATCGCTGTTGTAGGTATTGAAAAGATTATTCCAACGGTACAAGATCTAGAAATATTTTGGCCACTTTTATCCACGCACGGTACCGGTCAAAACTTAACGGTTTATAATACGTTACTTACAGGACCAAAACAGCCTTATGAGTCCGATGGACCTGAAGAAATGTATGTTATCCTGCTCGACAACGGACGGAGTAATCTCTTAGCGCAGAAAGAACAACGCCAAGGCCTATATTGCATCCGCTGCGGTGCCTGTTTAAATGTATGCCCCATTTATCAAAATATCGGCGGCCATACTTACGAAACAACCTATCAAGGGCCCATTGGTTCCTTAATTTCTCCGCATTTAAATGGGATGAAGGAGTTTAAACATTTAAGTTATGCATCTACCCTCTGTGGCAAATGTACAGAAGTATGTCCTGTAGGTATAGATATTCAACGTATGCTCCTTATTAACCGAAAGGATTCGGTGGAACAGGGCTTATCTACTAAAACAGAGCAAAAAATCTGGAACTGGTTTACATATGGTATCCAACGCCGAAAATTAATTGATTTTTTTGGCGGAAAATTCAAGAATTTCCTCCTTAAAAAGTTTTTCAAAAAATCATGGGGCGATCAACGTGAGCTGCCGAAGTTAGCAGAAAAATCCTTTTCCAAACAATGGAAGGAACAGCAAAAAAATAAGGAATAGCTTATTCCAAAGCCAATGCAAACTTGTATTGCTTGTCATTCGAATAAATTCTTTTCCGATGGTCGCAGACCAAAAAAACAAATCTTCACAAAGCTAGGTAATTTATTCAATTGATTGATATCAACATAGAAAAAGGGGATCATGGATCCCCTTTTCAACTAACACTCACCAATTATTAATATGAAAACTATTCCTTTTATTAACCTTATGTTGTTTTCGCATCAGCATCACCAGCTTGCTCATTCACACCTTTCTGAAAATCCCCTTTCCGCATTTGTCGATCTTTTCTCCAATGCTCTTTGCGCATTTTATGATTTTCAGCGTAAGAATCCTTCAATGTTTTTTGTTGCTCTGGTGTCAATAAAGCCATCATTTTTTTATGATCAGCAGTACGTTGTTTTCTCATTTTTTCGCGATACAATTTGCGCTCAGCAGCTATTTTTTTATGATCCTGTGCTTGCTTCAAATGAAATGCATATACCTCTTTGCGTTGTTGATCTGTGAACTTCAACTTTTGGTCCATACGATCTGTTTTGATTTTAGCCCATTCTTCAGGATTTTTATTTTTTAAACCCCTGTGCTCCCTATCTTTCGAATGCTTGTGCATTGGAGCATTCATTTCTTTTGTGTCTGATTTAAGCTCCTTTTTCTCTTGTGCGAAACCTATCAACATTAATCCGGATAACACAAAACTTAACATCAATTTTTTCATCTCTTTACTTTTATAAATCAACAATCTTTCAACTTGAATAGGCTATCTTTTCAACCTATTTATTTATAAGAGTGTTGTTGACCACAGAAAGTTTAAAACGTCATCTGTTAAATAAAGTTAAGAAAGATGTTATTGAGAGATTGCGCTCAAACGGATAGGTAAAGTATAAGCCACCCGCACAGCACGTCCATTCTGAACTCCAGGTTTCCATTTTTTTGCCTTCTTCAGCAAACTAATTGCCGCCTCTCCTGTTCCGAACTTCATATCCCGTTTTACAGCGATATCAGTCAAGGACCCATCCCGCTCCACAACAAAAGAGACTTCGATTACGCCCGATACTCCTTGATCTAAAGCCGACTGCGGAAAACTATAGTTTTCTGAAACCCACTTCATAAAAGCTGGGAGCCCACCTACCGGAGTAGGCATGATTTCCACCGTAATAAAAGGTTGGTCAGCGTTTCCATCTGTCCCCCCTCCTGACTCGGGACCCACTTTATGCCCGGTAATTCCGCCATCCTTTTTAGACGGACCAAATTCACCTCGTGCAATATGTGTCCCGGCAGCATTCGCCTTTAATGTAATACGAGCGGTCATTGTATTGGGTTTATTCAGCTCATCCTGTGTAGCAACATCCGATGTCACTTTACTTGCTTGTGTAATCTTCGGTTCAGGCATACGCACCAAATCGAACTTCGAAAGATCCTGTGCGATCTGTTGTGGTGCTTTCTCCTCCATTAAAACAGGTTCTTCTTTCACCTCTTCTTTTTTGTCGGCCTCTTTCTGAATTTCATTGAGATCATCAGGAGTTAAAACCTCAATTGTAGTAATTGTTACAGGTATAGTTTTCTTAAAATATCTGTTATACCCATAAGACCCTACAATCAAAAGGAAGGCGAAAGAAACAACGACGACCAGCCCCACATTGGTTGCTCTATTCGACAAATTCCGCAATTCATAAGCGCCATACATCTTGTTGCGGCCTGCAAAGATTACATCCAGCCATTCTTTGCGATAGATATTCAATTTTGAGTTCATCATAACATTAAAGCTTAAATCTTTTCATTATGATGCACGAAACCCTTATATTTCATAAAAATTTCGCACACACTTATGAAATCACTTTTTTTAGCTATTCTTCTACTAACATTATATGGCTGTGACAACAGTCAAAACCAATCCAAACCATCGGTTAAGAGTGAAAGTAAAGAACAGTCAATTTCACCTTATTTTGGCTTTTTGAATCAACAAAAAGATTCATTAATTGCACTTCCTATGGATCAAGCCATGGAAAGTCCCGAAAAATATAATTATGTTATTATCGAAAATCAAGTTAGCCCACTGGAATTTATACAGAACAAAACTGATAATAAGGAAAGTAATGGCCGACAAACAGCGCATAACTTTGCAAATAGCGAAGGTTCATTGTTTACAATAAAAAATGAAATTAAGTCGGGGGATTTTGGAATGCTCGTCAATCAGGTGTTCATGAATCAGTATAAAATTGAACCTTTTACAAAAGTTCAGCATGAGACAAGTCCGGAAATTAAGGAAAAACTTGAAAAAAAATATAATAGGAAAATAAATAAAAGCACAACTATCGCTGTGCTGAAAGACAAAGCTGAATTCAATCTAACAGTTTTTGAAAATCAGCAGGATTCAGCGCTGGCTGTATTCTCCTATACAAAAGAAGATCAGTTAATTAATCTAGATTTTCCGGCCATCTATGATGACATTAGTACATGGCGAGTCGATGATGGTGGCCAATTTGATAATGAGGCTTTTCAGATTCTCACCGTACTACGTTCGGAAACAGGCGTTAGTTTTGTCAGCATCTTTTGGGGTGCCGAAGGCTATGAGCTAAACTTCTATCAACCCAAAAAAGACAAATTTAGTTCAGCTGCACAGGCCTATGGCTATAGCTCACCTTTATAAAATAAGATATTGTTCCCTTAATCCAATTCATTAAAGGAACAATACTTTACTTTTAAAGATGCATCCTAGCCATCGGAGCGACATCCTGCCCAACAAACTCTCCTTTCAGGAATTTATAATATCCAGCGATAGCAATCATCGCTGCATTATCTGTACAATACTCAAATTTTGGGATAAAAACATTCCAATGATAGAGCTCTCCCATTTCGATCAATCCCTTCCTTAACCCTGAATTTGCTGAAACACCACCTGCGATGGCAATATCCTTTACCCCAGTTTGTTTCGCAGCCTTCTTCAATTTGTTCAATAAGATGGAAACAATACGGGATTGCACACTGGCACATAGATCTGCCATATTTTCTGTCAAGAAATCAGGGTTCAGTTTTAGCTGATCTTGAACGAGGTAAAGGATTGCTGTCTTTAATCCGGAAAAACTAAAGTTTAGCCCAGGTATCTGCGGTTCGGGTAATTTGTAGGAACTAGAATTGCCCTCCTTTGCAAATTTATCGATAAGCGGACCTCCGGGATAAGGAAGATTTAAGATCTTAGCCGTTTTATCAAAAGCTTCGCCTGCTGCATCATCCAGTGTCTCGCCTAATAATTCCATTTCGAAGTAATCTTTTACTAGGACAATCTGCGTATGCCCACCTGAAACAGTGAGGCATAAAAAAGGAAAACTTGGCTTCGGCTCCTCGATAAAATGAGCTAAAATATGTGCTTGCATGTGATTTATATCAATTAATGGGATATCCTGTGCGAGTGCAAATGATTTTGCAAAAGAAGTTCCGACCAAAAGCGCACCTAATAATCCAGGCCCACGCGTAAAACTGACTGCATCTATATGATTTTTGCTTATTTTTGCTTGACGAATGGCTTCGTCCACCGTAGGAATAATATTTTGTTGATGGGCACGTGACGCCAATTCAGGAACAACTCCACCATATTTTGCGTGGATTGCCTGAGTAGCAATAACATTTGAATGAATTTCACCGTTAATACAAATAGAAGCGGAGGTTTCGTCACAAGAGGATTCAATTCCTAAAATAATAGCCATAGCTAGAGGTAATAAATTAGAATACAAAAGTATCAAAAAAATAATTAAAATAATGTCAATAGTCCTGGGTAGTATATTCATTATACTGCTTGCATTGGCATTATCGCTACAGCTAAAACCTGTACAGAACTTTGTTGCCTTGAAGGCAATCAACTATTTATCCAAAGAATTAGATACCAAAATCAATTTAAAAAGCATCTATTTTAAACCTTTTAAATCCATTGTCATAGAGGGATTCGAAATCTATACACCGCAGGGAAACAAAATAATACAGTCTGAAAAAATTGAAGCCAGCTTCAATCTATCCCAACTGATAGAATTGAATAAGATTGTCATCAATACATTGAAGATTGAAAATACGGAAAGCAATTTCGAACAATATAAGGACAGTAGCAACATCTCATTTTTAGTTCGATACTTCAATCCACCAAAGAAAGAAAAGAAGAAAAGTTCAAAAAAAATAGTTTTCGATATCAAAGAACTTATCATTAACAATAATTCATTCAACTACGTTAATCACAATAAAAAACACTACAATAAAGTTGTTGACTTTGGTGATTTAGGCATATCAAAGCTTAATGCACACTTTAAGAATATTAAGATAGATTCCAATCAGATCTCCGCTGATATCAAAACGTTCAATCTTAATGAGAAAAAAGGATTGGTCATTAAAGGCCTTATCGCTCATGCGGCTGTAAGCAACAAAAGTATTGAGCTGACTGATCTCATGCTGACAACCAATCGTTCTACATTTAAAAATTATATAAAATTAAGCTACACCAATTTCTCTGATTTTTCGGACTTTATTCACAAAGTAGATGTAAAGATACGAGCACGCGACTCACGGATACACTCAGAAGATATTGCTTTTTTTTCCTCCCCAATGCATCAGGTCAAGTTTGATGCAAAGATCAAAAGGTCCAACTTAGAGGGTACTGTAGCCAACATTAATGCAGCACAAGTAGATTTAATTGTTGGAAAAAACACCAAATTAGCGGGTAATCTAAAAATTGTTGGTTTACCCGATATCGAAAAAACAGCCTTCATTACACCGAATATTTTTATTTCCTCTGAACATAAAGACCTTGAGAATGTCATCCGTGAACTTGGCCATTTAAAAAATTTCAAACTTCCTGAAGTAGTAACCCTCTTCAATAAATTCGCGTTCAAAGGCAGCCTAAATGGTCAATATAATAACTTTAAAACAAAAGGAACGTTCACCACAGCTATCGGCGATGTTACAGCTGACGGAACATTGGATCTACGCAAAGAAATAAAATACGCGGGTAAGTTTCAGTCCCCAAAATTTGATCTTGGTGCGATAACAAAAGTAAAAGATCTTGGCAGTTCGGGCTTCGACCTTCAGCTTGATGGAGTAGGCACCGATCCCAAGTACTTAAAGCTCAATGTTGCCGGCAATCTAACCAATTTCAGTTTCAAACAATACAGCTATCAGCAGATTCAAGTCAATGGAAATATAGATAAACAATTGTTTCTTGGATCAGGAACAATACACGACCCAAATCTCAAATTGCAATTTACAACGGATATCGATTGGTCCAGCCGTCCCGACTATCACCTTGATGCGGATATCCAGCAGGCTAATTTAAAAAAGCTCAATTTCTTCCAGGGGGACTCGATCAATATTATTGATACTAAATTCCACACAAGCTTGATTGGAGATAACATCAATAATATTACAGGGGAATTTAAATCTGATAGTGTAAGTTTCACTTCTTCCAAAGGTAAATTTGCGATTAAGAATATTAATTTCCTTGCAGATGGAGATCAAGAGGAGCGGTCGCTTACGTTACAATCTGCCATTGGGCATATAGATCTCAAGGGGAGAATAGATCTAAATACGATCGTTCCTTATTTTAAAGCACTCGCCATGCGCTACGCTCCGGCAATAGGATTTGAAAAGAACGCGTTCAATCGTCAGGATTTTGACCTTAATGTCAATATCAAATCATTCAAGCCCATTGCGACATTCTTTAGAAAAGATATCTCTCTGGATAGTGGGGCAACGTTGAATGCTAAATTTGCCAGCGAAAAGCAAACTGCAAATTTTAATTTTTATGCCCCTGAATTCAAATATAACGGTATTCGTCTCACCCATCTGATTATCGATCAAAATGCCAATTTAAACAATATGGAGTTACAAACATCCATAGATCAGATCAATTTTACCGATAGCACATATATTAAGAATGTTAATATTTCAAACACCTTGGTCAATGACAGTTTACAGTTCAACATTAAGATGTCAGAATTGGAAGCAAGCAACAGTTTAGATCTCAACGGTGTTATCCGATTTGCACATGCGAAGCCAGCTTTCATCAATTTTTACCCATCTAATATACTGATAAACAAAGAACAATGGCTTGTAAACAACGATGCACAATTGAAAATTTCAAGGGGAAAATGGTATTTCGAGAAACTCACATTAAGTCATGCAGAGCAAAAAGTACATATAGACGGTATCCTCTCAAATGACATTTCAGATCAAATCAATTTAAAATTCCAGGACTTCAACCTCACCTCTCTAAATGGGATTACGAAACCCCACGGGATTAATTTATCAGGGAACTTAAATGGAAAAATTGAAGTTAATTCTGTCTTTAAGTCTCCATTTGTCGTCGCGAACATAACGACATCTCCTATCTTATACAACAACATTCCAATTGGAGCTTTAACGCTCAGTGCCAATTATGATCCCGAAAATCAGCTGGTAAAGTTAGATAGTAAGATAGAAGAAGGAGATAAACTTATTCAACTCACTGGATCTTACAATCACTTAAGCGAAAGTAATAAGCTCGACCTTAAAGCTACTTTAGTAAACACAGATCTATTTGTTTTTCAACCGTTTCTACGAAGCTTGGTATCGAATATTAAGGGCAAAGTAAATGCAAACTTAGCTATTAGGGGCGACATTCTAAATCCCAAAATTACTGGATCCGGAAAGCTTGACAATGCTTCAATGGTTATCAATTATCTAAAAACTCCTTATCATCTTTCGGATGAGATCAATGTGACCAACAATAGAATATTCCTTACTGGTCTCAAAATATACGATCAGAAAAACAATGTGGCCACAATCGACGGTGTTGTTGACCTCAATAAGCTTAGTGACCCAGATATAGATGTAACCGCCGAAGCGAAAAATTTCATGGTATTGAATACAACCATAAAAGATAACAACATCTATTATGGTACAGCTTATGCCTCCGGAAATTTCCAGTTCAAGGGGCTGACATCGGCAATGAATATAAATATACGTGCAAAGTCAGAAGAAAACTCCGTTATCAATATACCTTTCAATAGCGCTAGCACCATTTCGGATAGTGATTTTATCTACTTTATTGAAAAAGACTCCACCAAAATTAAGAAAAATCGAAAGAAAAGGGATTTTAATGGTTTGACGATGAACATGGATCTCTTGATCACGCCAAATGCAGAAATCAACCTTTTTACTAGCATGGGTGAATTATCTGGAAAAGGGAATAGCAACCTGAATATGCGGATATCTTCGCTGGGAGATTTTGAAATGTTTGGTGACTTCATTATAAACAGTGGTAAGTTCAATTTCACTGCACAAGATTATATCAATAAAATATTCGATTTAAAAGAAGGTGGAACTGTACGATGGGCAGGAAATCCAGCAGAGGCAAATATTAATATCAATGCAATCTATCAACAAAGAACGAGCTTAGCGCCATTATATAATGCAGCCGGAAGAGAAGAAAACCCAGAGCGCGTATTAGCGCAAGCGGATATGATTTTAAAAGGACAGTTGAGCCAGCCTGATATAACATTTGATATCAATTTCCCACAAAACCCGGGCGTCAAGGATGAATTACAAGGGTATTTTTCTGATGCCAACAATGTTAATCAGCAGGCGCTCAGTTTGATTGTAAGACGTAGTTTCACCCCAGGCACACAAAGTGATTTCGGAAAAGAGGTAAACAATACATTATTGTCTGCAGGAACTGAAATTGCATTCAATCAAATCAATAACATTATCGCACAGTCGCTCAATATTAATTTCTTCGACATCAATATTAAATCGCTTAATGACGCTTCAGCCTCACTTCGTTTATTTAACGATAGATTAGTCCTCACGGGCGGCATTTCAGATCGTCGGAGTCAGGCATTAACTGATTTGAATGTATTCTCAGATCGTGTTTCAACAGACGCAGAAGCGATGTTTTACTTACGCAAGGACGGTCGTCTTGTTCTTCGTGCCTCAAACCGCTTAAACACGAGAAATTTTCTTCTCAGCCCAAATGATGGGGAATATATCAGTGCTTTTGGGCTATTATATCGACAAGAATTCAACACTTTCTCTGAATTTCTAAAGCGACTGTTTCCTTTAGGAAAGAAAAATAATAATATTGTTCCAGCCCAAACAGAAATAAAGAAAGCAAGCCCAATTAACCAGGAGCGACTAAAATAAGAGAATTGACTAATCTAGTCCTCAGAAAATACACGAAAAAGTAATTAAAACAGCAGTGATCAGCAAAATGCAGGATCACGCGACAAATCAAATTCGGCTCTGACTTAAATAAAAGAAAGGAGCATATAGCACTAAAATTATTTTGCTAAAAACAAAAAGGCTTCCAAGATATCTGGAAGCCTTTTTTCGGTGATTAAAATTAGCTTACGCCAATTTTTCGAACTCTTTATATTCAATATCACTGCTGTTCAATTTAACCAAACCTTTTAAGTGATCAAATACTTTCAACGCTTTGGCTTCTTCAAACAAACGGTTACCTTGCTCTCTGTCTTGCAACAATTGAATCGCAAATTGGTTCAATTGCTCATCAGAAGGCTCTTCGTTGATATTGTACATTTTGATCTGCGCGTAGATGCGTTCTTTCGCTAAATTGATTACTTCGTCATATTTAACTTCAAGACCGTTTTCAGTAACGACACGGTTTTCAATGATTGTCCATTTCAGATTATTCAAGAAATCAGCAAAACCTTCGTTAAGTTCTTCTTCAGAAATGCTAGGGTTTGTCGCTTTTAACCATCTTTTCAAGAACTCTTCAGGGAAAGTAACGTTTACTTTCTCCATACCAAAAGTATACATATCATTACGTAATTTTTGATCTGAGTTTTGCTTGAATAAGTTTTCTACTTCTTCTTTTACTTTTTCGGTAAATTGAGCTTCTTCAGTCACTTCACCTTCAGCAAACAATTTATCGAAAAACTCTTGGTTAAGATCAGCTTCTTCTAAACGGTTGATGTTTTTGACAGTCAACTCGAATTTAGTTACATCCAAAGCTGTAGCTTCTTCTTCTGTGATACCTAAGATACGTGCTAAGTCCTCAGTTTTGAACGCTTTCTTAACATCAATTTTAACAGCGTCGTCTTTTTTAAGACCTACCAAAGATTTTTTGATTTTTGCATCTTCAACAATATCCGTACGAATCGAAGTTGTTTTCTCAAGACCTTCCTCTTTATCTTGTTTTAAGGTAGCATACAATACATCACCTTCTTCCGATACTTCTGGGTTAGTCATCTTTCCATAGCTACGACGTAGGTTTTTGATACGATCTGCCAAAGTCTCTTGATCAGCTTTGATATCGTAAACAGCAAACTCAGTCTCAGGGGTAAAAGGCAAATCAAAAGCAGGAGCTAAACCAATCTCATATTTGAAATTGAAATTGTCTTTATAATCCCAGCTATATTGCGCATCATCTTCCAATGGAAGAGGCTGACCTAATACTTCTAATTTATTCTCTGAAATATAATTCGTGATTCTATCATTCACCAATTTATTGATCTCATCAAATAAAATAGATTTACCATAGGTACGTCTGATATGTCCTACAGGAACTTGACCTGGACGGAAACCCGGTAATTTCGCCTTTTTAGCTTGCGCTTTAATCTCTTTGTCGACTTGAGGATTATAATCTTCAGGTGCTAATGCGACGTTGATTACCGCATTGATTGCATCTACATTCTCGTGTGAAATATTCATACTCTTTTTAGCTATATCGCATTCATAAAAAAATCCTCCCGAGGTTTTAAGTTCGGGAGGACATCAAGTGCGGAAGAAGGGACTCGAACCCCCACGCCTTGCGGCGCCAGATCCTAAGTCTGGTGCGGCTACCAATTACGCCACTTCCGCATTAGGATTTCTTTTGATGCCACAAAGATAGAAATGAAACCTATATCATGCAAGTATTTTCTCCTCTTTTTTTTATTTTTTTTCAATGTTCTTCCTACCTCTTGCATAATTCATTATTATTCATTTACTTTGAATATCAAAGTACTTTTATGGAACAGAAAGATTTATTTAAAGAGCTTGGACAGATCAGATCATTGATGGAAAAATCTTCCAAATTTGTTTCGATAAGCGGATTATCAGGTGTACTCATTGGCTGTTATGCTCTATTGGGCACTTTGCTTGGATACTTTATTACAGCAAGCCCTGGCGACCTGACTACAGTAGACATCTTTCTCATCCTTGCGATCCTCATCCTAGTGTTCTCGCTATTTACAGGATGGCTAATGGCACGCAAGAAAGCAAAGAAAAATAAGCAATCTATTTGGAACATTACCAGCAAATCTCTTTTATTTGCAGTTTCAATACCTTTAGTAACTGGCGGAATCTTAGCTTTGGTCCTACTTTCGCAAGGTTATTATAACTTTATTGCGGGCATGCTACTTATTTTCTATGGCCTGGCTTTAGCTGCTGGCAGCATTTATACCTTTACGGAGGTAAAATGGTTAGGCATCCTTGAAATTAGCTTAGGTTTAATAGCAGTATCTCTTCCAGACCATGGACTGATATTATGGGGATTGGGATTTGGTGTGTTACATATCATCTATGGTTTTATCGTTTACAAAAAGTACGAATCGTGAAATTAGATCTTTCTTTATATGACAAAGTATTTGAAAACAGAGTCCGCTTACAAATTATGAGCGTCCTTGCTGCGAATGAAGAATATGACTTCAATTCACTCAAAGAATTATTGGATGTCACAGACGGGAATTTGGCCTCTAACCTTAAAACACTAGAGAAAGAAGAATATATCGTGGTAGAAAAAAGTTTTATTGACCGTAAGCCCAATACCAAATACAAAAGAACAAAAAAAGGATTAAAAGCATTTGAAAATCATCTGATTGCATTAGAAAATTTAATAAAACAACAGTATAAATAATTTTTTTACTTATCAACTTTGAAAATCAAAGTACTTTTAATACAATAAATATGAACGAGATTCGATTAAAATTCATGCTCCATCTGTACAACTGGTCCTCCAAAGTGTATGCAGATATTTTCAAATGGAACAAAAAAGCGTGGGGAATTAGCAAGGAGGAGTTTTTGGCCTATCCGAGTGGTAGCATCGGTCATAGCCTTGGCCTTTTTTACGCGGCCAAAGGATTTGATGTCATGCCTAAGCTAGAAAATCACGATGTTTTCCACATCTTAACAGAAACAGGAACCGAAATTCAGGATGAAATCGCCATGCAGTACCTTTTATTGGGCAACGGAAAATTCAGTCTGTATTTAATCGGAATGATCGTTATTGGAGGTATACTGTTTCCAGAACACGTTAGCTACTACCGGAAAACCTTTCACAAAGGGCAATCGCTACAAAGGTTCCATCATATTGAGTTCAAAGAGATCCTTCATTACCAACTTACCGAACTCCAAATCGCATTGTACAGTAAAAATACTCAAGTAGATCTAAACAACTAAAGTCATGGAAAATTACGATACGACCAACAACTCGTTGGCGCCCGAACAAAATTCATTGTTTGAAAGAGTTACCAATTCTACGGTGCTAAAATTATTTGTCATCCTATTTCTTTCCCTGCTACTGCTCATCCCCCTTTCGTTAATAAGTGATTTAATTGAAGAACGGAAAAACAGAGAGCAGGAAGTATCCGGGGGAATTGCGTTAAACTGGGGCAAGGATCAGGTCGTCTCCAGCCCTATCTTAGCTATCCCTTATCGCGAGACAATCCCGTTATCTGCCGAAAAAGCTCAAAATTCCAACCTTAGAGAAGAGATAAAATGGATATTTGTCTTACCCAAAACATCTAATATCGCAACAGATATTACTCCACAGCATCTCTCAAGAGGAATTTACAATGCTGTTGTTTACAATAGCAATATGACATTAGAAGGTTCTTTTGACACCATATCCCTGGAAAAACTGGAGATTCCCAATGAAAAAATTGACTGGAAAGGTAGCAAGCTTATTTTCGGTATTCAGGATTTTAAAGGCTTAGGTAAGCGTCCCGCATTAAATTGGAATAGAAATAACCTGACTTTCGATAAGGATTTTAATCATCTCAATTTATTTAACCAAAATTTGGTCTGTGCAATCCCTTTAGACCCGCATAAAACGGATAATCGCTTCAAAATAAACCTCAATCTGAAGGGATCCAAATCCCTAAGTTTCCTCCCTCTTGGTGATCAGACAAATATACAGGCGACGGGTAACTGGGCTAATCCAAGCTTCACAGGTTCATTTTTACCGAGCAAACGCAATACAGAAAGCTCCAATTTTTCGGCATCTTGGGAAATACCATCTTTCAGCCGAAAACTACCACAGCAATGGACAGGTGATGCACGTCCAATCTATCAGTTCGAGAACAATCTTGAAAATGAACCGGCGGACAATGAGCAGAAATCAGCTCAAGCCACTACTCCTACAGCGACTTCCGCCAATAACCTATTGGACAATTCAGACATGGTTACCATTCATTTTTTACCTGATATTAACAACTATCAGAAAACGACAAGAGTTGCTAAATATGGTATTTTAGTCATCATCCTGACCTTTACGTCCCTCCTATTCACCGAGGTCATCAAAAAGAAACGGGTACATATCATTCAATATATTCTGATTGGAGCAGCGATGGTTCTTTTCTACACCCTGCTACTTGCCCTATCTGAGCATGTCGGGTTTAATCTCGCCTATCTAACCGCATCGATCGCTACAGTAGCGCTGATCGGAAGTTTTATAAAAGCGATTACAAAAGAGCTTAAGTCCGCCCTTTTACTTGGATCTATTCTTAGTACTTTCTACTTATTTATCTACGTGCTGATGCAGCTTAGGGACTATTCCCTCATTGCTGGAACAATCGGTATTTTTATCATTTTGGCAATCCTGATGCGCGTTTCCACGAAAATCAATTGGTATCAATTCGACAATAATCATGCGCATTAAAAGACATCATTTCCTAATCTACTGCATCATTGCTAACATCCTACTCAAAAAATAAACATCATCGATTAAATGGCCGTCTTTTCACCAAATAAGATGGCTATTTTCACGCATTTCATAGCTTTTAGTCGCAAAATCTGTAACTTGCAGGGATATTTTTCAGCATTATATATGAAACCATCATGATTTATTCAATCGCATTGGAGAGTGAATAAATCTGATAGCTTCATCACAATGAAAAACAAATTTATGCGGATGAAAAAACTTACACTATTTACATTAGCGGTTATGGCATGCAACCTCAGCAATGCGCAAGAAAGCAAGGGCGGAAAATCCAGTTTTAAAATGGTTACCGAAACACCACAACCCATTAGTCCAACTGCGCTTTGGGATCTTGGGCGTGTATCAGCAGAAGGACTTTCTTCAGATGGCAAAACATTGCTGTATGGAGTTTCTAATTACAATTTGGAAAGTAATTCAAGTGAGAAGAATCTTTATACGATTTCATTAACCAATGGAACTGGCGGACAATTTACCGATCAGAAAGGTGGAGAAACAGTTGTACAAATCGAAAAAAATGGTGATGTAATCTACTTATTAAAAGGCCATTTGTGGAAAAAAAATCTCAACAACGGAGCAGCCATCCAACTGACGTCCGGTGAGATGGCATTGGAAAATGTCAAATTTTCCCCCGATGGAACCCACATTCTTTTTAGCCAATCTGTTTTAATCAAAAAATACCACAGCACTGATAAGTACCCAGAATTACCGAAGTCAGATGCCTATATTTATGACAACTTGGATTACCGGCATTGGGACACATTTAACGATGGAAAATTTAACCACCCTTTCGTTGCAAGTTATTCGAATGGAAAGATAGGAGATCCAGTCGATTTACTGAAAGATCAACCTTACTATAGCCCCCAGGCACCTTTCGGCGGAGCTGAAGATTTCATCTGGTCACCTGACAGCAAAGCAATACTTTACGTTTGTAAGAAAAAATTCGGGACAGATTATGCGGTGAGTACCAACACGGACATCTATCGCTATGAATTATCATCAGGTATGACAACCAATCTTACCGAGGGGATGAACGGCTACGATATCGCCCCCAGTTATTCTCCTGATGGAAAAAGCCTGACTTGGCTCAGTATGAAAACCGATGGGTACGAATCTGATAAAAATGATATCATCCTGTTTGACAAAAGCAGCGCTATTCGTTTAAATCTTACAGCACATTGGGATGGCACTGTGAACAGTTTTATTTGGAGCAACGACAATCGCAAAATTTACTTCACTGCTGCGACCAAAGGTACCGTACAATTATTTGAACTGGAAGTACCTGCGAATGTAAAATCAAAAAGTCTTCCTAAGATTCAACAAATTTCAACTGGCGATTTTGATATTACAGGAATCGTTGGCCAAAGTGGGAATAATCTTATTGTTACCTTAACCAAATTCACCCGTGCAACGGAAATTTTCAATTTTGATCTCAAAAGTAAATCCTTGGCAGTTATCACAAAAGTCAATGACAGCAAGTATGCGGCAATTGCAGAAAACAAAATCGAAAGACGTATTACAAAAGCGTCTGATGGCGCCGATTTGTTCTCATGGGTGATTTACCCACCAAACTTTGATCCCGCAAAGAAATATCCGACGATACTGTATTGTGAAGGTGGACCTCAATCCGCACTCACTCAATTTTACTCCTTCCGCTGGAACCTTCAATTGATCGCATCTCAAGGTTACATTGTAATTGCTCCAAATCGCAGAGGTATGCCTGGTTGGGGAGTAAAATGGAATGAAGCGATTTCCCAAGACTGGGGTGGTCAGCCAATTCGAGATTACTTAGCCGCTATTGATGATATCTCTAAAGAAAGCTATGTAGACACCGCGCGTCGGGCTGCCATTGGAGCAAGTTATGGGGGCTATTCAGTTTATCGACTAGCAGGGGTACACCAAAATCGCTTTAAAACTTTCATTGCCCACAATGGCTTATTCGATATGAGAAGCTGGTACGGCACGACAGAAGAATTATTTTTTGCAAATCACGAGCTGGGAGGCGCTTATTGGGATAATAAAAACGAGAAATCCTATAGTGAATTCAACCCGATTGAAACAGCAAATAATTGGCATACCCCAATTTTAATTTTTCAGGGCGGAAAAGATTACCGTGTGCCGGTAGGACAAGGGCTAGCGGCCTTCCAATTAGCGCAACTAAAAAAGATAAAGAGCAGACTTGTTTATCTTCCGGATGAGAACCACTGGGTTTTATCTGGACAGAACGCACAGGTTTGGCAAAGGGAATTCTTTACATGGCTTAAAGAAACGCTATAATATCGCTGTAGAATCTGATCGTGAGATTACCATCACCTACATTACTGATAAAACACAGGTAAAACATTACAATTACCAACGAATAACGCCACTCGTGGAGTGGCGTTATTCGTTAGGTTAATACCTGACCGCAGGGTAAACCGGATATTTCTAGATTCAGTATTATTACTATCCGCTTGAGTTTGACCAGCAGCATGAGATGTAGGCAATTTCATTCCATCATTTTTGATTGGATCAGATACCGAGGGATCAAGTTAACCTTTACTTAATACCACCTTCACTAGTAAAAGGGTAATTACAAGGTATTAACAGGGGTATAACAAGAGTGCTATTATGCTCTTAATAGTGAACTTAGTATCAACTTAATACGAAGTTAAGTACCAGTAGAACGAATTGATTCCAGCTTCTATAGTAGCCATACATACAAAAAGCCCACAATTTGCGGGCTTTTTGTATGTAATATGTGTATCTGCTAATCGAAATCTACTTCTCTCCTTTTTTTCCAAAAATAGAAAGCTTAATATATTTACCTGGTTTTTCCTTGACATCTTTCATCAGGTTATCCATCTCTTTTGACGCATTATTCAGGTTATTGTATAATTCTTCGTCATTGAGCAACAAACCAATTGATCCCTTACCACTATTGATCTTGCTCGTGATGTTCTGAAAATCGGACATTGCCGCATTCACCTTGTTGATGGTCTGTTCAAAATCCAACCGTGCTGCTTTATCTGTTATATTATTTAGATTAGCCATGATTGAATTTATTTTTTCACCATTTTGCGAGAAATTGGTGGTGATCGACTCCAGACTAGCCATAATTCTATTCAGTCTTCCTTTTTCATTTCCGACTAGACCTTCTACGTCTTTTGTAATGCCTTCCACATTCTTTAACGATGTTGATATGCTATGAATACTGCTCTTAAAATCGTCCTGAAATTGTTTATCCAATACCGAATTAACAACGGATAAGGTAGAATCCAATTTGATGGTTATGGTTTCAATCCGCTTCTGAATAGGCTCGACTTTGTCCATGATGTTTGCCTGTATACCCGAATTGAGGAAGTCACCATCTTTCGCCATTTCCGTACTATTCCCCATCTCAAAGACAATCGCTTTACCGCCCAATAAATCGGTACTGGAGATACGTGCAATGGTATTTTTGGGAATATTATAGTGTGAGTGAATCTTAAATTCAGTTTTTATTTTACCATCAGGCTGTAAAGTCATCTTCGACACCCGCCCAATTTGATAGCCGTTCACCAGGATAGGTTTGGAAGGCGTCAATCCATCGACCGTATTATAAGTCGTGTAAAATGTATTGTCGCTACTAAAAACATCGTTTCCTTTTAGAAAACTATACCCTATAAATAATAGGGCTATTGCAACTGTTGCTAATATACCGACTTTGGTTTCATTTGATATTTTCACAAATTATCTATTTTGTAGTGCGTCATTAATATAAGCTTAAAACAGCGCAAAAGCAAATCTGTTTAGCGTTCGACAGAATTTTTATATATTTTTATCGCCGAAACCAAATTATTAACAATTTCTTGTTGTCCTTCATCCGACAACAGGTAACTTTCTTCTTCCCTATTACTGATAAATCCAATTTCTGTCAAGACAGCTGGCATACCTGCTTCAGCAAGTACAGCTAAACCTTTTTCCCAGAATCCTCGACTATGTCTTCCCGCTTTTACATACTCACCTTCAATCATCTGTGCCAAGCGAATACTTTTTTCGCGGAATCTGTTTTTCATCAATGAGAAAATAATTGCACTTTCGGGATCTTTTGGATCAAATCCCTGATAGTTTTCTTTGTAATTCGATTCCAGCAAAAGTGATGCGTTTTCGCGAACGGCAGCATCCTGCTGTCCTAGACGATGGGAACCTGACACTAAGCTTTCTGTCCCATGAGCACTAGAGCCACCTGAGTTACAGTGAATCGAAATAAACAGATCCGCCTTATTTGCGTTCGCTAAGCGAATACGCTTATATAGTTCCACAAATTCGTCTGTCGTCCGCGTGTAGATGATTTTAACCCCTGGAATATCTTTTTGAATTTGCCTTCCGAGCTTTAGTGCGACATCCAAAGCTACATTTTTTTCTAGGGATCGACGGCCCTGTGCTCCAGTATCCTTTCCACCATGCCCGGCATCAATAACAATAGTTTTAATCTGATAATCGGGTGGCTCGGGCTGACCATTGTTTAATTTGAAAGAATTCAACAAAAAAAATCCCAAAGTAGCAAACATAATGCTACACCATTTTCTAATTCTTAAATCTGATTTCATTGAATAATTATTTGCTCTACTATAAACGAAACAAAATGAGTCAATATTATTTCTTTAATAGATAACGATATTTAACATATTTTCTATTTGTTTTTTGACTAATTTTGTCCTTCGAAGTTTAACATTATTTCACAAAAATAACATTTGTCTTTAATTTTGAAGTCGTTAATCAACATTTTAACACTATTTATCATTCTTGCAACGAGCAATTCAACGTTGGCTCAGAGCAATATTCCATTAAAACAGAACGGACTTCAAAGTAAGGACCCTGTCTCGACAACCAGTAAACTGCAGGACACAACAAAAATTAAGCCTGGAGATTCAACTAAGTCCTCGCAGGATACCACCAAGAAAAAAGGTAATGGACTGCAAGCAGAAGTCAGTATTATTGCAGTCGATTCTCAAAAATCTGAAGTTGCAAAGAATATAAGTCATTTATATCGCGGTGCAAAAGTAAAGTATCAGGATTTTGAACTTTCAGCTGATTACATTCGTCTCGATCGTAATCAAAAAAAGATTTTCGCATCAGGTATTTATGACAAAAATGGCAAATATGTAGGACGTCCTATTGTCATTATGGGAAATGGCGAATCGCCTAAGACAGTGGACTCACTCTATTATGATTATGAAAAGCAAGAAGGGAACACTTATGGTATTATGACGGAAGTCGATGGAGGCTTTATCCAGGCCAATATCGTTCGAAAGAATATCTATGATGAGATGTCAATCTATAAGGGATTATACAGTACCTGTAATTTACCTTACCCACACACTCACTTTGGAATACATATATCAAAAGGTATCGTTACCAAAAATCAGATTATTTCCGGCCCTGCTTACTTAGTGGTGATGGGTGTACCTATGCCCGTAGCCTTCCCTTTTGCTTTTTTTCCGAAACCCGATAAGAGAGCCTCCGGATTTCTCTTTCCTTCTTTTGGTGAAGATTATACAAGAGGTTTTTCGATGCGTGATATTGGTTGGTATTTAGCCTTCAATGATTATTGGGATAGTGAGATTCGAGGCTCATTATATTCTAAAGGTTCATGGGAAGCGTCCATAAACACTCGATATACAGTCAATTACAAGTTTAATGGTGGTTTTAACATACGCTATGCTAATACGAAAGTTGGGGTAGAAGGTACAGATAATTATGGTTCAAATAAAGATTTCAATGTAACCTGGAACCATACCCAACGTCAGGAAGCTAATCCTGGAACATCTTTCTCCGCAAGTGTAAACTTTGGTACGGCCTCCTACTTTCAAAATACAGGTACGGGAAGTAATCAAACAACCTATCAAAACTTGGCTCAAAACAGAATGGGATCTTCCATCAGTTACGGAAAAGTCTTTGCCGATGGTAAGGTTAACTTAACAGCCAGTTTAACACATAGTCAAGATATGGCTAATAGGACTATTCAATTAAGCTTGCCTAATATTAGTTTGAATGTTTCTTCTTTTAATCCATTTGACAGCAAAGATCGCGTAGGCGAACAAAAATGGTATCAACGGATCAATGTGGGCTATAGCTTCCAGGCACAAAATACAGTCAGTACAGCAGATTCTCTGCTTTTCTCGTCAGGAGGCTTCAAAAGATTTCAAAATGGCTTCCAACACAATATTCCAGTCAGCTTATCACTTAATGCTTTTAAATATTTTCAATTCAACACAAGTGTAAACTATACCGAACGTTGGTATCTACAAAGTACCAGACAACGTATTGATAACACGCCCTCAGGATATAAGCAGCGGCTTGACACCCTTCAGGGATTTAATCGTGCTTATGATTACTCCATATCGACTGGTCTTTCAACAAAGATCTACGGTATGTATCCAAAGATCGGAAAAATTGAAGCGATTCGGCATGTGGTCACACCCTCGATAAATTTTAATTATAGACCAGATTTCTCGGACCCTCGCTATGGTTTCTATCAGCACTATAATGATCAATACGGCAACCGCAATGTATACTCCATTTTTGCACAAGGAATATATGGCTCACCTTCGGCCGGAAAATCTGCAGGTATAGGCTTCTCTATTGATAATAACATTGAGGCTAAAGTGAAGAGCAAGTCCGACACCACCGATGGAGGTTTCAAGAAAATACCTATTCTTCAGGGTTTAACTTTTAGTGGGAATTACAATTTCGTAGCAGATTCATTAAAACTATCCCCAATAACTTTTTCCGGCCGGACTGCTTTTTTCGACCAGAAAATGAATGTCAACTTCAACGGTACATTCGATCCATACTCCATAGATGACAATGGTGTTCGTATCAATAGGTATGCGATCAAAGATGGAAGTTTGGCTCGCCTGACAAATTTTGGTTTATCTTTTGATTATAGTTTAAATCCCAAAGCGGCTAGATCACGCAATGATAACATCGATTCGTTAAGAAAACAAATGTCTGGTGCCGGAATGACTCCAGAGCAAGCACAGGCTTTGGCCAGAATAAGTTCTGACCCGAATGCATTTGTGGACTTTAATATCCCTTGGAATCTAGCTGCCTCATTCAGTTTTAACATGTCCAAGTTCTTTAATACAAGTACACGACGCATGGACAACCAGATTACTAGTACACTAAATTTACATGGGGATTTTAGCGTTACGCCGAAATGGAAAGTTACTTTCCAGTCCGGCTACGATTTCAAGCAAAAAGAAGTTGTCATGACTTCATTCAATATTTATCGGGATTTGCACTGCTGGGACATGTCTTTTGGTTGGATGCCGTTTGGGCGATATCGAAGTTACAATGTCACCATTCGAGCCAAGGCATCAATCCTGCAAGATCTTAAGCTAACGAAAAGAGCTAGTTCTGGCGGCGGTTATTTTTAAAATAACCGCTTTTTTATTCTCTCCACACAGTTGTACGTCGCAACCTCATCCTTAAAACAGCAGTTGGTGGATCACTTTTTATTTCTTTTTATCAAAAAAAAATTAGCGGATTGTAGAAACGTAATTTTATGTAAGTTTATACTATGAAAGCAGAAATTATTACCATTGGCGATGAGATTCTTATCGGCCAAATTATCGACACCAATTCCGGCTGGATTGCACAACAATTACAAAAATTCGAAGTCGACATTGTTCAGATGACATCCATTCCCGATACTGAGGAAGCTATTTTTAATACCTTAAAAAGCGCTTCCTCAAGAGCCGATTTGATTTTAATCACAGGAGGACTTGGCCCCACCAAAGACGATGTTACCAAAAATACCGCAGCAAAATATTTTGGCACAACCTTAACCCGGGATGAAAGAGTACTTCTGCATGTAACCAGTTTCTTTGAATCCCGCAACCTAGAAATGTTGGAGATTAATAGACAGCAGGCTGATGTCCTGGCAAATTGTGAGGTACTCTTCAACGATTATGGTACAGCCCCAGGAATGTTAGTTTCACAAGGAAACAAGCACTATATCTTTATGCCGGGTGTACCTTTTGAAATGAAACATCTGATGGAACAACGTGTTTTTCCTTTAATCGAAAGCCAGTATAAAGATTCGGTCATTCATCACGAAACGATATTAGTTGGCGGTATTGGAGAATCTTATCTCGCGGAAGAAATAAAAGATATCGAAGCAGAACTCCCACTAACTATTAAATTGGCCTATTTGCCTACATTGGCATTTATCCGCCTACGGCTCTCTGGAAAAAGTAAAAACAAATCAGATATTTTTCAGGAGGTAAAACTTTTTAAAAGCAAACTCCTCCATCGTTTAAAAAATTATGTTATTGCCGATTACGACACCACTATAGAAGCTTTTTTAATCAAGCAATTTATGCATCAAGGGCTTACGTTGACAACAGCAGAAAGCTGTACAGGAGGTAGTTTAGCGGCCTCGATAACCGCGAATCCTGGAAGCAGCGAAATCTTCGTCGGTGGTACTATCCCCTATTCGAATAAGCTAAAACAACAGTTGTTAGCTGTCCGCGAAACTACTTTAAATCAATTTGGCGCCGTCAGTGAACAAACGGCCATCGAGATGGCAGCTGGTGCAAAATCAATGTTTGGTACTGATTATGCTATAGCTACTACGGGAATCGCAGGCCCTGGAGGAGGATCTACAGAGAAACCAGTGGGAACAGTTTGGGTAGCTGTAGCCGGGAAAAAAGAGATTATCACAAAGAAATTTCAATTCAACAACGATAGACTCGTAAACATCGAACGGACACGGATGAATGCGCTTCTCCTGCTTTGGAAACTACTCATAAAAGAAGAAGGGCAAGGATACGAATAATATAAAATAATATTTTAATAAAACCCTTTTTTAAGGAATAATATTTCAAATTGTTGAAAGTAAACCACAATTTAATTAACTTCGTTTTTGTATAACGAGATTGCTAAAAAATATGGCTTTATATAAACTCTTACTTCCAAAAATGGGAGAAAGTGTATCGGAAGCAACAATTACCAAATGGTTAAAACAACCAGGTGACCTGATTGAAGAAGATGACACTTTATTGGAAATCGCAACGGATAAAGTTGATTCAGAAGTCCCTTCTCCTGTTAGAGGTATTTTGAAGGAACAACTTTACAGTGCTGACCAAATCGTACAAGTTGGTGATATCGTGGCAATTATAGAAATAGAAAGAGATACCGAGACAGATGAAACCGTTGTTGAAGCGGAGCGTAACCTAACTACTGATGAGCCTACATTTTCAACAGAAGCGGCAGATTTGAAAATACCGGGTCTAGATCAATTGAGCAATCCATCTGACGAAGATAACGGTGCAAATTACGAACACACAACTCGTTTTTATTCCCCCTTAGTAAAAAATATTGCCCGTCACGAGGGCTTATCGCTAGAAGAGCTCGATCGTATTCAAGGTACTGGAGTTGAAGGGCGAGTTACTAAAGAAGATATTCTATCTTATGTAGCCAACAGAGGTTCCAATAAAGATATTGATCATTCGAAACCGACAAACGCTCCTGTTATCAAGAGCGAACCTACGCAAACCGTTCCAACAACAACAGTTCATACTGTTGTGAACGGTAATGACGAAATTATCGAAATGGATCGTATGCGACGCTTGATCGCTGACCACATGGTCAAGAGTGTTCAGGTATCCCCACATGTTTGTTCATTTGTGGAAGCAGATGTGACTAATCTTGTCCTATGGCGCAATAAGGTAAAAGATGCGTATAAAAAACGTGAGGGAGAAAACATTACGTTCACACCACTATTTATAGAAGCAATTACCAAGGCGCTAAAAGACTTTCCTTTGGTTAATATATCTATAGATGGATATAATATTATCAAGAAGAAGAATATCAATATCGGTATGGCTGCTGCCCTGCCCAATGGCAATCTTATCGTTCCGGTAATAAAAAATGCGGATCAGTTGAGCCTAGTAGGACTAAGTAAATCAGTTAATGATCTGGCACAACGCTCCCGGGCCAATAAGTTAAAACCTGATGATACACAAGACGGCACATTCACATTCACTAATATCGGCGCCTTTGGTAATATTATGGGCACACCAATTATCAATCAGCCTCAAGCGGCAATACTGGCAGTCGGTACAATAACAAAAAAACCAGCTGTAATCGAAACTGAATACGGTGATATGATCGGAATAAGACATATGATGTATCTGTCCTTATCTTACGATCACCGCGCAATCGATGGCGCGCTTGGTGGTACATTTTTGAAAAGGGTTGCCGACTATCTCGAAAACTGGGATAGCAACAGAGAAATTTAGAAACAATATCATCATTATAAAAAAGTGGCCACCTTTAGGTAGCCACTTTTTTATCGCACATCTTATCTCAGAGGAAATTTATAATTTTCCCGTGGGTAGCACATTCATTTAATTGTCGAATATCCCTTTTTTATGTTTTAATTATACTGTTTTCAAACTGGAGTTTCTTTTTCTTAATGACCAATTGGAATCGTAAATAAAGTAAGACCGATGAAGTCAATAGACCTAAGGTAAGACCATACCAGATGCCTTTAATCCCCCAGTCAAAAAGTATCCCCATCACATAACCACTTGGTAATCCGATAATCCAGTAGGCAATAAACGTAATGATGGTCGGAATATTAACATCCCCCATACCCCTTAATACTCCCAATCCAACAACCTGTGTACCATCAAATAACTGGAAAAGGCCTGCAATAATGAGCAATTGAGCGGCAATCGCGACGACCGCCTGATCAGATGTAAAGATATAAGGCAGGTAATTATTGAAAATTGCAAACAAAGAAGCTGTAATAAACATAAAAACCAAAACTAACTGATACGAAGAGATAGCAAAGCGTTCTAAGCGGAACAGGTTTCTGTTGCCATAACTATTACCCACTTTAATTGTTGCCGCGGCAGCTATACCGCTGGCCATCATATAAGTCATTGCTGCTAATTGTATGGCTACCTGATGAGAAGCCTGGGCGGTAGCACTGATTGTACCTGCCAATAAAGAGGCCCCAGCAAATGCACCGATTTCAAAAACATACTGCATCGCAACGGGAGCGCCAATCCGCAATATTTTCCCCAATCTTACCTGGTCTATTACTGTAATTTTAAAATGCTGTATATAGCCATTAAACTTCTTTGATCGCAATACGTAAGTCATCATAACAGCCATCATCAAGATACGATCAATTAAAGTACTGTATCCAACCCCTTTCACACCCATGGGTGTAATTCCAAACATACCTTTGACAAAAATGATTGCCAAGATAATATTGAGAACATTGCCCCAGATAGTTACATTCATAGCCTGCTTTGTAAATCCCAGCCCCTCGGCAAATTGCTTAAATGTACTAAACACCATCAATGGTAGCATAGAAAGACTCAAAATGAGCAAATAAGGTTTCGCTTCTTTTACAACAGCCGGATCCTGGTTCAGATGATCTATTGCAAGCATTGAACCAAAATAAACCAAACAGAACAATAATATTCCTGTAATAATATTTAACCAGAAACTATTTGACAATAATACAGCACACTCCTTCTTATTATCACGGCCATTTTCCTGAGCGATCAATGGTGTGATTCCATATGCAATTCCCAGTCCGACAACCATAACGATCATAAATACAGCATTTACAAGTGATACAGCTGCCAATGGAATTGTTCCAGCAAAATGCCCAACAATAACGCTATCCGCAGTATGTACCAATGTATGGCCCAATTGTGAAATGACAACCGGACCGGCCAATACAATCGTACTTTTATAATACGGCTTAAATGTTTTAAATTTCCCCAACATAATCAATTCCTCAAAAAATAGGCACAAAAATACAAAGATATTTCTGCTCTATCGTCATATTAAAAAATATTTAGCAAAAATATAACAAAGTTTACCTTGCAAATAGTCGCCCGATGTTACGTAATTTTTATGTTTCAAATACCTTAAAATTATCTTAAATTTACCTGTTGGTCTAAGAACTATAGAAATATAAATTGTAACTTAGCATCTAATTAGTAATCAAAAGAAGAGGAAAAGAGTATGTACAATCCAGTAATAACATTTCTAAACATCGGAACACAGGAGATGATTTTAATCGTGTTTGCGATCTTGTTACTTTTTGGTGGCAAGAAGCTTCCTGAATTGGCCAGAGGTTTAGGAAGAGGGATTCGAGAATTCAAAGATGCATCAGAAGGCATCAAGCGCGAGATTTCAGATCAGATCAATAATTTTGAAAAAGATATAGACGTTAAGACAGAAGTCAAAGAGGAGGCCGTTCCAAATGAGGTAAAAGTTGCCGAAGAACAGGCCAAAGCAGCGCAAGAGTCCGAATCGGTGGAAACTGCTGAAAGCTCAGATTCCGAACCAGCAAAGAAAAAATATGAATTTACAACTCCCACAGGAGTCGTGGAACACAATCCGCACAAGCAATTAGATTACGGCGAGGAGCCTTCTCATATTACCTACGGATACAATGACCACTTTGCTGAGGCCAAAAACGACGAGGTAGTGGAAAAGAAACCCACAGAACAGGAAAACACGAATAAACCCGCGTAACCTCATTGCATTAATTTACAATAAGATATTAATTAGAGCTGTTGAATAACCATTCAACAGCTTTCCTTTTTAAAGAAAAACCTACAATGAGCTTATTATCACACGAAATCACAATCGCTAACGAGCTATCCATAAGCGAAAGACAAGTTCGCACGACTATTGAACTATTAAATGAAGGTGCTACTGTCCCATTTATTTCCCGTTATCGGAAAGAAATGACAGGTAGCCTAGATGAGGTGCAGATCACAAACATTCGGGATCGCTCACAACAACTAAAGGATCTAGATAAACGTAAAGAAGCTGTTTTAAAATCCATAAATGACCAAGGAAAATTAACGCCAGAACTTGAAAAACAAGTAATGACAGCCGAGACAATGGCAAACCTGGAAGATATTTATCTGCCTTACAAGCCTAAACGTAAGACGAGAGCTAGCATTGCCCGCGAAAAAGGATTACAGCCTCTGGCAGATGTTCTTCTAGCCCAGGACAAAACAGATTTTTTAGCGCTTGCAGATTCATTGATCGACGAAGAAAAAGGAGTCAAAAACAGTGAAGAAGCGCTAGCGGGAGCAAGGGATATCATTGCCGAAATTATTGCTGAAGATGCGACAGTAAGAGCCAAATCTAGGGCAATATTTCTAGAAAAAGGAGAATTCGTATCGCGCGTGGTTCCGGGAAAAGAGGAAGCAGCAATTAAATACAAAGATTACTACGAATGGTCGGAATCGTTAAAAGATGCACCTTCACATCGCGTTTTGGCCATGCGCCGTGGTGAAAAAGAAGAATTACTGTATCTGGATATAGATATCAATGAAGACGCAGTCATTCCAACCATTGAGTCGCTTTACATCAAAGCCTCAAACGAAGCCGCTTCACAAGTAAAATTGGCGTTGACAGATAGCTACAAACGCTTATTGAAACCATCAATGGAAACCGAAATCCGCGTGTTGACCCGTCAAAAAGCGGACGAAGAAGCGATCAAAGTCTTTGCGGACAATGTTCGTCAACTACTTTTGGCCGCACCACTGGGACAAAAGAGATTACTTGCTATCGACCCCGGCTTCCGAACGGGATGTAAGACAGTTGTCTTGGATGAGCAAGGTCAGCTCAAAGAAAATACCGCTATTTTCCCACACAACGGTGCCAATGGACTTGCTGAAGCTCAAAAAACAGTTAAATATTTAGTATCTAAGCATGATATTCAAGCCATTGCAATTGGTAACGGTACTGCAGGGCGCGAGACCGAAGATTTTGTAAAAAAACTGGGACTCAGCAATGTTACCATTGTGATGGTTAATGAAAGTGGAGCCTCAATTTATTCAGCGTCAGAGACAGCACGTGAAGAGTTCCCTGACCACGATATTACGGTACGTGGCGCTGTGTCAATCGGCAGAAGATTAATGGATCCGCTAGCTGAATTAGTCAAAATTGACCCTAAATCAATCGGTGTTGGCCAATATCAACATGATGTGGACCAGAACAAGCTACAAACATCACTGGATGACACAGTCATCAGTTGTGTAAATGCTGTCGGTGTAGAACTGAATACAGCCTCAAAGCAAATTCTATCTTATGTCTCTGGACTGGGCCCAGCTTTAGCCCAGCAGATTATTAAATATAGAAATGAGAATGGTCCATTTGCCTCACGTCGCGAATTGAAGAAGGTACCTCGTCTTGGAGACAAAGCTTTTGAACAAGCTGCAGGCTTTCTTCGGATAAGACATGCCGACAACCCTTTGGACTCTTCAGCTGTACACCCTGAGCGTTATGCCCTGGTTGAACAGATGGCAAAAGACTTGGGAAAAAAGGTAGAAGACTTACTTAAAGATGCAGAATTAAGAAAATCCATTCCTTTAAAAAACTATATTTCCGAAGAAGTAGGACTGCCAACATTAAATGACATTCTACATGAGCTGGCCAAACCAGGACTTGATCCAAGGGAAAAGTTCGAAGCTTTCTCTTTCACTGAAGGTGTGAATAGCATTGGCGATTTACGGGTGGGGATGAAACTTCCCGGTATTGTTACCAACATCACCAACTTTGGTGCCTTTGTTGACATTGGCGTACACCAAGACGGACTGGTACACCTCAGCCAATTGTCCAACCGCTATATCTCCGATCCGCATGAGGTGGTTAAAGTACAGCAACATGTCACGGTCACTGTGACAGAGGTCGATGAGCAACGTAACCGCATCGCATTATCGATGAAAACTGATGAAAAACCAGTTCTTCCTAAGAGTAAGAGAACCGATGGAAAAAGACAACAAGAGCCAGAAACGGATATGGCAAGTAAGTTGGCGGCATTAGCAAGCAGATTTAAATAGATTTCCTTATCCAGGTTGGTAGAAAGGCTGATTTTTTAACAAAAAATCGGCCTTTCTGTTTGCCGTAACCGACCAGATTCATTTCAACACTTTTATTTCGTATCTTTAGAAGACAACAAGCCTTAATATGATATGAAACACTGTATTATACTCCTTTGCTTCTCGCTTGTAATGCTGGATTTTCAAGCTAAGGCCCAATTGGGCGACGGAGCATATATTTCCCAAACTGGCACAAGCAAAAACTTAATTTTGATCAAAGATCATTACCTCTCTTTCATAAATTATGACGATACAAATAAACATTTCGGTTATACTTGGGGGGGTGCTATTCAACAGCGGAATGACAGCATACATGCGACTATTGAATATGACACAAAAGATGCTGGCCATATTGGTAAGACGATCAGCTTATACATTAAACAGCAGGATGGTTCTGTCCAGATAAAATCGTCCCGTTTCAATGGCCTTTTTGTCAGGCAAAAACCGATCACCCAAGATCTGGATGCGCTATGGCGGATCACTGGTAGACAGCAAGACTCAAAAATGCATGAAATCCCAAAAGCAGATCGCAAAACAATAAAGATCCTGGTGGATGGTTATTTTCAATGGATTGCCATTAATCCTGTACAAAAAGGATTTTATGGAACAGGTGGTGGGTCCTATAAATTCGAAAACAATCATTACACCGAGAAAATACAATTCTTTTCAAGGGATCATACGAGAGTGGGTCAAGAGCTTCACTTTAGCGGAAAGCTGGAAAATAACCAATGGCATCATAGCGGCAAGAGTTCAAAAGGCGATGACATTTATGAAATCTGGAGCAAGGAACTAACAAATTAAGAAAATGACAGAAGAAGAATTTCAATTATTGGATCATCCTATCCAAAACTGGTCTGCAGTACAAAAGTCATTATGGTACGACAAAAAAGGGGACTGGAAAACTGCACATGATCTTATCGATCAGTTGGATGGCCGAGATGCTGCCCATGTACATGCTTATCTCCATCGCAAAGAAGGTGACCTATGGAACGCCCGTTACTGGTATAATAGAGCCAAGCAAGCGGTTTACACACGTAGCCTAGAGGCTGAATGGGATGAGTTGTTTAAATTATATTTTTAATTACTCTGGTTATCAGCATTTTAATCCGAAAAACACAACATTCACAACGCGGCATTTATAGGCCAAACTAAAGAACTTATTATCCCCAAAAAAACGACACTGTAATCAATCCAAACCTATCAATACGGTGATTTTAGTAACAAAAATAACACAAAAGAAAATAATAAAACAACAAAAGGAATAATGGCATGAATATTGAATATAATTTTCTATACTTTAAAAAGTATACTTTTCATAAATTTAGGTTAATAATTGGTTAGGTTAAACACCTGAGGTTCCCCACTTCAGGTGTTTTTTTATACCGAGAAATATCTTCAATTGAAACCGAAGGATAAAAACACCTTGGTCCAGCTTATTTGAAATTTACTGGCAAAAACACAATCTTGCTATAATTCTCCTTTTCGAATAAAACACCGATCGTACTTTTACCTAAAAGAACCAAATCGGAATAAGCAGCATAATCCCCTTTTATACCTTTCGGTGCTTTGGCTACAACCTGATTGTAATACCATGACTTGCCTTGATCTTTGCTCAATCGAAGCGTTAAATTATCTCTTCTGTTAACGGTTGCAGCATTGCAAACTGCTAGCGTGTACTTTCCTTTTCTTTGCCAAGAAAGTACCGACCCCTGATTGACTGGGTCGGGTAAATTACCATCATAATATGTTGTATCCCAATTAACGCCACCATCATTTGAATAAGATACGATCCTTGATTTTACATTACCTTGCTGATTCCGGGAATTCATATAAACCCCAGTACTCGATATTTGTGCAGCCATTGTCTCATTTGACCCCTCAAATGTCACGCTCGCCCCTATCTTGAATGTCTTCCCATGATCGTCCGAGTAATAAGAATGGGCAAAATAGTCTTTGCCATTTGCTTTTGGATTTCCTTCCGAATGATTAGCAGGAATATAAATTCGCCCTTTATACTTTCCTGAATCAAATTGCAATGCATGCCCTGGTGTATTTGCATAAGTTCGCCAATCCTCCTGAAAGTTATATTGCATATTTACGGAAGGCTGATTGGGACGGTGGGTCGCAAGCGTAATATTTTCTGGATTAGACCAAGTCTTACCACCATCCGCCGAGCTAATCGACCAACATTCTCTTAAACCATTTCCTTTGCGCACCTCACCCTCATGGTTATTACCTGTATTATAAAAAAGTAATAGACGGCCTTGAGGATATTTTGGATCCAATATATCAACCACTGGAGCCGGATTCCCCACTTGTAGATGATCATTATCAACTGCAACATGCAATTGTCCCCATGTTTTTCCATTGTCCTGACTAATTTTATAAACGATGTCCACATTACCAAAATCACCAGCATGGTCTACCCTACCTTCTGCAAAGGCAATCAATTGTCCACTTTTATCTTTTACAATAGCAGGTATACGGTAGCTTTTATAGCCATCTTCACCGGAAATAAATACATTCACTTCCTGTGCCTGACAAAATCCTGTTAGCATCACAAATGCCCCCATGATACATAATCTCTTCATAGCTCTTTAAATTTATTGTTATTTTTATTAATTTTCTTATTCGTCCATGATGCTACTCATCTTCAATCGGCAGACAGGTGAACATCCATTTTAATGGATTTTGCCAATCTTTCCCCTGCAGTTTCCCCACGGGAAGTTTTATTACAATCGTATTCCATCCCTTCTGCAATGGGATAATGCTAGGACTTCGATAACTGTACCCTTCATCAACCAACGGAAGCTTTAAGTCGCCCTTTTGTCCTGCGTGTTTCCAATTCGGAGGTAGTACTTCGGTCCCATTGACCCAAAGTTTGCTCATCCTATCATCCCAAGTACCCAAATTTGGCGAATCACTGGCATAGGAACGCGAAAGATCATTAAAACCAATCAAAAAGTTTTTGTCTTGCTCTTTCTTACTCCATACTTTGCCCACTGCATATACGGTACTATTTTCAAGTGGTCGGTCAATAGCTCCTTTGATAACATCAGACCACCAATGCCTTAATACAACGGTGCCTCCATAATATTTACCGATCTTGTGCAAAGAGCTGAAATCTCCCCTAGCTTCGTTATCCAAGGCCATCGTTAGATCGCCTTTATTTTCCACAGGTCCATATAACACCCATTTCTGCCGACTTTGTCGATAGTAAGGAAAAATAAGATCTCTAAAATACAACTGTTTATGTTGAATCAAACGCTCTTCAAATTCAGAAAATTCGGCAAGCCCTTTCACATCTGTTTTGATATTACTACGCCATTCAAAATCTCCTCCTCCTCGCCAGCTTCTTTCTGCAAATGTTAATAAAGCGGGATAAATTCCATTTTGACGAAATATGTCGTTTTCATTCTTTACCGCACGATCGGGCCATGAACACAGTGTTGCGCCCATTAACTTTTCGTTTTCTGAAGATTGTCCTCCAAATTGCCGATAGAACAAGGTAACCACAGTTTCCAAAGGATCCATATGATTGATATACAAATGCTTTGAATCAATCACCTGATAAGGAAAATCTGCAGTAACAACCTGCGGCCCACCCATCCAAAGCTGACGGATTGTCTGCGGTTGTAGATTACCTCCGGGTTCCCAGCCAATGGTCTTCATACCAAGACTTTCGGTCCATCTCGTCATTATTGGTAAAAATTCTTGATTATGAATTTTCACCTCATCCCCACCAATATGTAGATAGGGCAATCCAGGATAAGTCATTGCAAATTCATGAACCAGTTCCTTTATAAAGGCTAAACCACTATCACTTTGCATATCGGTTTTAAAATAACGACGAAATGCTGCTGAATGCCCCGGCATATCAATTTCTGGTACGAGCTGGATATGTCGATCGCGACAATATCGGATTAGCTCGTGCATTTCGTCAACCGTATAGTAATTTCCCTGCCACCGATCCATGTTGGAAGAATCGGTCAGACCGGGGTATTTCTTGCTGGTAAGACGCCAGGCGATATCCTCCGTGAAATGGAAATGGAAAATATTCAGTTTATACTGTGCCATGATATCGATCTGCTCTTTGAGCACATCCAGAGACTGGAAATTTCGTCCCACGTCAACCAGATATCCACGCCAGCGAAAAGAAGGATAATCTGTAATGGAGCAATAGGGCAACCGGCCATCCCGATCGCCCAGTTGCCGTAAAGTTTGCAAGGCGTAGAAAATCCCTTTGCTATCTCTACCTTCAATGTTTACCCCTCTTTTATCCACAACTATGCGATAGCTTTCCAAAGATGACGAGGGTAGTTTCACTTGTTTATTGCAGCTGATGGTTATAGCTGTGTTTTTTTTGCTATCGAAGTCTACCTGAGTTACAGTCCAATCTTTTAAAAGGGCTATTAAAGTCTGTTTATCAATAGTTGAAACTTCTCCTTTGGTGCACACGCCAACAACATGCTTGACCTGATAATACCCGACTTTCCAAGTAACCGACTTGGGCATGGGAAGCAAAGGTCTGATTGTTTCGGACATACAGTGCAGAGGGGCAATCAGCATGATGATGATAATCAGTCTCGATAAGAACTTAATTGGGGAGACAGTTTGTCGCATAAATTTATTCCTTAATCGTATTGAGTTCCTTTAATATTTGCATACAATACCACTCCTGACGAGGGAGATGGAAAGGGCCTTTAAATAAATTACCCTTTGCCGTTTGCGCAATCTTCCCCTCGCGATGGAGATAGCCATACCATTCGCCATTGACTTTATCATGAAAGTGGTCATAGGCATATTGATTGATCTTTTGATGCCAATGCTTATATTTCATATCACCTGTCATGACATAGGCAAGCAATGTTGCTATAATAGCTTCATTCTGCGGCCACCAAAATTTCATATCTTGCCAGTATTCTTGTACTGGCTTCCCATAAACGTCTCTAAAATACAGAATACCACCATATTCTTTATCCCAACCGCGTTCCCACATATAATCCAGCATACGGCAACCGAGATCAATCAGATGCGCGTCATTGTCCCTGTATCTCGCTTCATGCAAGATAAACCAAGCGCCTTCGATGGCGTGTCCGGGATTGAGTGTCCGTCCGTCAATATGGTCGACAATTTCACCCTCAGGCCCGACTTGTTCCATCACACAGCGGATATCGTCTTTTACAAAATCACGTTCAATCTGTGCGATAAAATCACTGATAACAAAATCGCAACGGGGATCACCAATCGTCTCACGAATTTGCTGTGCTGTATTAATCATAATCATAGGCACACCGATTCCTTTCATTGGCCTTGTCTGTTCATATTTTGGTTCCACCAATCTTTCTCCATATGCATACGCCAGACAAATTCCAAACAGCTCGCGTGCTTCCGCTGCAATACTGGCATCACCAGTTGCTTTTGCATAGGCAGCAAAAGCAATAGCGGCAAATGTTTCGGAAAAAAAATAACGCCGCATACGAATAGGATTCCCTAGGCGATCGACATGAAAATACATTTTTCCATTTGCGTCAAAGCAATGCTTTTTCAAAAATTCATAACCTATCCGGGCGCCTTCCAGCCATTCTCCTTTCTCTTCGACGGTATTGTAAAGTGTCGCCAGCAACCAACATGCCCGTCCTTGGATCCATACAGCTTTATCAGTATCAATCAAGCGACCATCGTGATCACGCATGAATAGGTATCCACCACATTCATGATCAATCGATCCCGGAAACCAAAATGGTACAGTATCTTTTAAAAGCTGATCACTATAAAAAACTTCCAACTCCTTCAAGTAATCTGAGTCTAGTATTTTTGCTGTATCTTTTATATTTATCTGTTTCATCTTTTTTAATTTTTACATCAATTCATTTATGTTTATTTAATCGTCATATCGAAAGTAGACACCGGTGTGCCAATTTCATTCTGAAGATTTGCCCTACTGAAAGCTTCGTACCCATACAAGATTCTAGTTACTTCGAAATTTGGTATATTGATTTCGACAGCATTATCCGAAATGATATTTGCGCTTACATTGAAAATCCTTCCCTTATTGTCCACCAGCTGAAAACCTTTCACAGCTGTATTCTCCTTGGTCTTTAATTTTATACAGTGATCAAATGTCACTAACAGCTTATCATCATGAAGCGTATACCTGACCGGATTAGGATGATCCGCATTCAATTCAACTCCATACAAATGTTGACGTGCTAAGTTTGCCAAACGTCTACCTACCACGATCTTTTCACGGGGATGCACATCCAGAGAATCACCCACATCTATCGTTACTGCCATATAAGTCCCTGCAATCTGTTTCTCCAATAAGCGCTGTGAATTTCTAAAATCTCCCCATGAAGGCCGATCTAGACTTGTTAACTGAACAATGAAGAAGGGCAGGTCCTGATGAAAACTTTTGCGCCAGGAAGAAACCAATGTTTTGAAAAGACGCTCATGAAGTTCTATATTATGAGCATTGCTTTCACCTTGATACCAGAGTATGCCTTTCAATCCTGTACTCAACCATTTGCTAACGCCCGCTTCAAAATTATAGGCAGGTTGATAAGGATGGCGTTGATTTTTCACTTTTGAATGGACCAAATTTTGACTACCACGTTCCCGACAGAAATCTTGCAGAAAATCCGATTTTTGCCAGTTATGAATATAAGAAGCCAATAAATCATCGTTTTCCAAGGATTTCCGATCTATCCACGATTCGGTATTCGAGCCACCAACGGACAGGTCAATAATGCCGATAGGAATATGCTGTTCTTTGGCGATTCGTTCAGCAAATGAATAAGCTACTGCGGAGAACTGTGCAGCTTCATCAGCTGTCGTTTGACTCCAGTTGCCATAGAAATATGCTAAATCATTCACTTTTTTTAAGACCACCGTATCCCATGCAACTGCATGGGTCTCTATTAGATTTTGACATTTAAAAAGGCGCAGATTCCGTAGACTGCCTGTATTTCTGATCAAGGAATCACTTTTTAGGGCACCACGAAGTTGAAAAGCCATATTCGATTGCCCAGAGGCAAGGTATACATCGCCAAAAAGAATATTTTTCAATTCGATTTTCTGGTCACCCGAGCTCACTGTTATTTCATAAGGTCCCCCAGCCCCCATCTTGGGAAGCTTGATTTCCCAAAAGCCGTCGGGATTCACGATGGTCTTATAATTCCTTTTATTAAATACGATTTTTACCTTAGCCGTAGCTGTTCCCTTACCATGGATACTATTTTCCCAATCACGTTGGAGTACCATATTCGAACCGAAAGTTTCGGCAACTTGCATATCCTGTGTAAGGGGGACTAATACGTTAGCTACCTGTTTTGCTATTATTGCTGCTCCTTGTCGATTCGGATGTAAATAGTCGTCAAACAGATCAATTCGCATATGAAGTGGAGTATTAAGATCAATCAAACCCGCCTGATTACTTTCCGCTATTTGCGGTATAAGCGCCTGAATCTGATCATACCAATCACGTGTCCCGGATAGGAAACGCGAATGGCCACTAAAAATTGGAGTCAACCGACATATGTATATCCGCATTTTTGGATTGACAGCCCTTATCGAATCAATTAATGCCGCATAATCTGATGCAAATGAATTCCTATAATTCGGCCAATTCCTTGGATCCGTATCATTAAGCCCCAAATGGATAATGGCAACATCAGGTTTAGAATCCAATGCATTTCGGTATTCAGGAGTTTTATCATACGGCCTATGCCCCTTGCGCAATAGTGTGGCTCCCGAGTGACCAAAATTACGCACCTCAAACCGCTGTCCCAGCAAGGTTTGAAGCTGGCTCGGATAAGAATCCTGAGCGGGATTGGCGAGACCAGAACCAAAGGTTACGGAGTTACCCATACAAGCAACCTTAATAGGAGGTTGTCCTAGAGAGATTGAAACAGGAACAATCAAACATATAAAAAGTCTAAGCTTTATCAGCATGTGATTGGCGATCGTCTTAATTATAGATTTCATCTTTATTGGCTAATTTATTAAGGATATAATTATTCCTCCGTCGCTTTCGGTTTAAGAAATAGGAGTTGCAATAATAGCGCGAGCAATACGACGATCCCCAATAGGGCAAACCCCAGCCCAAAATGTCCTTCATCCTTAAACTTTCCTAGCCATTGGGTGATGGCAGCCCCCGCAAACACACCTACCATATTCATAAAGCCATAGGCTGTCGCGCGTAGGTTTTTAGGTACGATCTGACAAAGGATAGGCATATTATTGGCATCGAATATACCAAAGCCTATTCCAAAACAAACTGCCGCTCCCAAAACTGCAGGTAACGTCTGCCCCAGTCCTAAAAACAATAAGGCAGGTATTGTTAATCCGAGACCAATAGCACTCGTATATATGCGGCCCCGAATATGCTTTTGTACCCATCGATCACTGACTATTCCGCCAACAATGACACCGATGAAGGATGATAGCGCGATTGTAATTGTAGAAAGAGGACCCGCACTGGACATTGGGATATTCAAGCTATCCGCAAATAACGTTGGCAACCAATTCTTAATGGCCCAGCCTGGCAAACTTGGTGCGGCAAAATAAAACAGCAAAATCCAAAATGCAACATTGGAAAATATGAGCGATAGACTTTTGAGTAGTGACAGTTGACCTTTCGAGCTTTTCTCTTCCGCTGTCGGCTCCTGCTTTTTCTCTATCAACAGCAGAGCTAGGACTAATGCATAACAAATACCCACTATCCCAAACCAATGAAATGCGGTATGCCATCCTTTTGTAGCAGCCAAAGTCGCTCCAAAGCCTCCAAGTGCCTGTCCGGTATAGAGCCCTGTCATATGCAACCCAATAGCTAACGACCGATTTTTCCCCGTATGATAATCTGCGATTAACGAAAGCGCTGTAGGAATATATAAAGCTTCACTAAATCCCATAATGGCCCTTAATACCAATAGTGTTGAATAGTCATTTGCCATACCCATACCATAGGTAACTGCTGACCAGACAAATAAACTTCCTACGATTAGCCATTTTCTATTACTCCGATCAGCAACAATGCCGGCTACTGGACTCATCACACCATAGATATACAGAAAAATGGCCATCAGTACACCAAAAGTTTCGGCACTTTGCAATTGAGGAATATCGACCTGCATGGTGTCACGCATGGTCGACAGCATCTGTCGATCCATATAATTCAGCAGTGCTACCCCCCAAAGAAGAGTAACGACAAGCCATGGGTAAAAAGATTTATGTTGTAAAGAAGAGATCATTTTAAGCGTTATCAGGTTTATATTGTCTGTGTTTTATATCTTATTTCTTTTATGTCTTATTCTTTTAAAAATTCAGCTATTAAGATCTGAGGGGTACGAACTCCGGCCTTTATTTCTCCGCTAGGCACTATAACCATATTATCCCAGACAACTGCTGTGGTGGTCACCGGTCCATCAGCAGGTAGCTCCCCCATTTGATTCCATTCCTTCAATTTCAAATCATATCGCCATACCGCTCTGCCAAAGCCTGGATGTTTTACTTGAAGTTGGTTTTTTGATGCTATCAGCTGCTGTGCTTTCTGTGGATCAGATGTCTTTTTTGCTTCTGCAATAAGCGTCTCCACACGATGAAAGGTATCACCATGATCTGCACTCAATAGCCACAATCCATTGTCAGGTAGGATACAGGACACAGCTGCGGCAGCTTTAAAGGGAATTTTCGGTAGTTTAGCCCAATATTTTCCACCATCTACAGAACTGAATAGTCCTTGGTACAAAGTAGAGGGCGCATCTTTATTCGCTCTTCTTCCGCCAACCAAATAAAGGTTAGCTTGTTTATCGGCCAACAATTGCACGTGTGAGACTGCATAGGGAAGTTTCCCTATACAGATCCATCCTTTTTCAAGATCATTAAGATCTAATTGCAACACTTGATCAGATACCGTATCCTGTCCTTCGCCCCCTGCAACAAAAAGTTTATTTTCAATCGCTACTGCTCCCATATTGGCCAACGGAAATGGAAGATCTGGATAATTAACCGTTGAAATCTGCTCGGTATCAGCATTACATTGAATCAGTCTACAAGCATTGGTTTTGCCCTCTGAAGTCTCTCCACCGATAACGAACACCCCAATAGGTAAACTCAAGCTCGCTCCATAAGCAATAGGTTCAGCAAGGCTATCTTGTGCTACGCATCGAAGTGTTTCACCGTCTTTAACATAGGCGAAGACTTCCTTTTGAATCTTTTTTACACCACCCTTCCAAGGTGGCAAATCTGGAAAATTAGCACCCCCACCAATCAGCAGATAGCCATTTGACATCCCCACAACAGGGCCTGCGATCCCGAGATGCATACTCTCACCCTGCGGAGATGGTAACTCGACGGATCTATGCCATTCCAAACGACCCGCCTGTCCATTAACATTACCTGCCAACAGTATTCCCACGATAATTCCCATCCAATTTTGTTTTGTCATATCTATTTATTCTTGACATCTTATCCGTCTTACAGGATTTCCACCTCCATAAACAAAATGCTTACAACGAGATGGAAACCAAATAATGATGCGATCAATGTGCGCAAAACGTTTCAAAACCGATTTTGTTCACATCAGCCTTAAAAAGCTCAAACTGCTCCGGGGACATATTTTTCACCGGCAATCGAAATTCACCACAGTTCAGACCGATTAATCTCATATAAGCCTTTCCGACCGAAATACCACCATACTTACCTAACAATGTGATCATATCAATTGATTGCTGCTGTAAGGCATTTGCCTTTTCAAAATCCCCCCTGTCATAAGCTTCCATGAGGTCAAGATACAAAGGTGCGGCATAGTTATACGTACTTCCGACAGCTCCTTTATTACCTAATACTAACGCAGATAACATATTCTCATCTCTCCCCCAGAGCATGTCATATTTTCGATCAGCATAATTCATGCAGGTCAGAAAGTCCATAAAATCTTCATGCGTATATTTAATTCCCCTAAAATTGGGTATTACGCCATCCACTTTTCTCAATAATTCGATCATTTGAAAATTTCCACCAGTCAATACGGGAATATGATAATAGTAAAAAGCAGTATTGGGTGCAGCGTTTGCGATTTCAATGCAGCAGTTTGCCAGCTGATCCACATTTGTGGGTTTAAAATATGACGGCGATGTAAAGGACACGACATCTACGCCTACCTGCTCCGCAAGTTCGGCTAGTTGTTGACATTCTTTGATATTCGTCCCCCCCAATAGCATCATTAATGTGAACGCCGGATCTTTCTTTGTCAGTTTAGCCCAAGCTGTCATTACCGAGACTTTTTCGTCAAATGTAAGCGATACGCCCTCTCCAGTAGAGCCACAAATAAAGGCACCTGATACGCTATTTCTCTTTAGCATCTCATAATAGTGTGGAATCAGCTCAAGATTCAGTTCACCGTTTTCGTCAAAAGGAGTAAATGGCGCTGCAATTAATCCCGATATTTTTTGATTTAGCATATGATAATTTATGTGAATAGTTGTAAATACCAACTTCAATTAATCCGTTTAAAATTGAGATAGGTCATTATTGGTTTAAGTTCCTTTATATCCTGGGTTTTGCTGATCGTTTAACTGAGGGTCTTCTGTTAAAGTCTGTAAGTCAATCGGCCACAAAATTTTATGTTTTTGGCTATCATTATTATCCAAAACTCCGACCAAATTCAGATTTTTACGAAATACCAGTGGCAGTCCATTTCCATCCTGCATTCTCCTTAAATCAAACCATCGTTTACCTTCCGACACAAACTCTTTGGTACGCTCGTAGAAAATTGCGAGCTCATTTGCTTCAAAACCTCCATTGTCAAACGCAGGAGCCAGCCCTCCATAAGCACGGTTTCGAACGGCCATAATTTCAGCGGTGGGATCTTCACGCAGTTTATTCTTAATCTCCGCCAATAATAAATACGCTTCAGCAGCACGATAAATAGGATAGTCATCCGAATAGTTACGTACCCCATCAATTAAGGTCCCCAAGAACTTTCTAAATACAACTGCAGATGTATTTCCTTTATTAAAGTTTAGAAAAGTAGCATTGGCTCTGCTATCCTTAGGTCCATATAATCTATACAAATCCATTTTATATTCGTAACGGATCAATCCTGTGGATCCCGTTTGCAGCGGATCTTTGGGAATTACTTGGCCATTATCGTCTACATATCCCGTAATATCGTCACTGGCAGCGTAAATAAAATTGTTAAAAAAGGAAGTGGTCTCACCATTTAAATATCGAATGACAAAAATCATTTCAGCATTTCCCTTCATCGTTGGCATACTGGCAGATTTAAACTGTTCAGCAAAATTGTTGATCAGATTATATTTAGGTATTATCTCCTCTACGGCAGCTTTGGCCAGCAGCAAATCTGAATTGACATTTTTTGGAGATTGTCCATCTATGCTCACTTTCGCAGACCAAAGATAAACTTCGGTTTTCAGCATTTTTGTTGCTGCCAGGGACCATTGTGCTTTTTGATTTTTTGTCTCATAATTTCCTGAAAATGATTTTTCAGATTTGTCTATCTCTGATTTAATAAAATCAAAAGTTTCTTTTTCCGTGTCTGTTCTCGCTTTATAGGCCTGATCTGCCGACGTTGGCGTATTTACCGCAGCTTGAGGTTCCGTCACCAACGGTACCCGTCCATAGGTTCTGAACAGATAAAAATAGTAAAACGCGCGCAAGCCATAAGCCTGCCCCAAATAGTACCCTTTTTGAGCCTCAGTCAAATAATCAGCTTTCTCTACCTGATAGATAAAATTATTGACTTGAAATATCGTGCTATACAAGCCAGCCCATCCGGTTATGCCTGGTGCGCTTTCCCGAATATCTTGCGTAATTATCCCTGCCGAGTTCAAGGATGCAGTTCCTGTAAAACTAGTGCCATCCCTTAGCGTTCCAGCCCGCAGTTCACCCAGGCTCCACAAGTTCTGCTGTTGGCCACGCAATTGACTATGTAGCCCTAACATCGCTCCGGCAACTTGATCATTACTTTTCCAGAAACTTCCACTTGCAAAATAATCTTCCGGCGTAATGTCTAGATCAATTTCTTTACAAGATGTAAATGCCGCAATGATAACACAGCAATAAACAAATATCTTTTTCATAATTTAACGATTAAAAGGTTAATTGAAGGCTGAAAATAAACGTCTTGGGTAGAGGATATCCACCGCTGTTTTGATCTACTCTACCGCTTTCAGCCGAGAACAATGTGTTTTTTGTCCAATAATGGAGATTTTGGCCTGTCAGTGAAACCCTCATTCCCTCCATTTTGATTCTTTTTGCAATGGCATTTGGCAATTTGTATCCTAAAGAAATCTCACGTAATGCCAGATAATCACCCTTATTATAAAACATACTGCTTTCACGGCTGGTGTTGTTCTTGAATAGTTGATCTGCCCAATAGTAGGTTGGGTATTTAGCATTTGGATTATCTGCTGTCCAGGTATCGAAAACCGCGTCTGTCGTATTAAAGGTGCCTTGCATCATGCCCAAAAACCAGGCTCTAGGCCCATCATAAGCGACAAAACCCAGGGCATAATCCAATCGTGTATATAGGCTGAAGTCCTTGTAGCTCAATGTTGTTCCAAAACCTCCTGTCCAACGCGGTACAGTATTGCCCATATATACACGGTCATACGAATTAATTATGCCATCGCCATTTACATCTTTCCACATGACATCACCCAACGCAAGCGGATAATACAGTTTCTTCTGATCTTCTGACAATGCATTATAGGCATCCGGATGAACCAGTGTTCTCGCACCGATCAAATCTTTCAATTGACCTGCGTAACGATCTAAGTCGGCTTGGGTCCGAATGATTCCAACCGCCTCGTAAGCATAAGCAACGTTTGGATCTTGACCTTCCTGGGTTCCACCGACCCAAATCAATTCCTTTGAGCTAGGGTCGTAAACCTGAATTCCTCCTTGACGATTATTCGCCACACCATTGTAAGGAAGTTTTAGTACTTTATTTTTATTATAAGCGGTATTCCAATTAACACTCAAATTCCAGTCATTATTACGTAGTATTTGATAATTTAAATCCACCTCAACACCTTGGTTGGACATATCTCCATTATTGGTTCGAATTGTACGAAAACCTGCCGATTGCGGCAAGGTTAATGTCGCAATTTTATCCTTTGTCGTTCTATGGTAATAGGATAAGCTTAAGTCCAAACGGTTAAACAATCTGGTCTCCAAACCGATCTCTTTCGTCTTCAAACTTTCCCATTTCAGGTTGGGAATGGACAAGGATGTCATCGTATAGCCTACGGAACCATCGTATTTCGAACTTCCATAAGCACCTTGTAAAATATACGAATCTCTTGTTGTTTGGCCTTTGAATACGGCATCCACATTACCATTTTCACCATAGCTCGCTTTTAATTTCAAGGTATTAACTAACTTATCCGAACCAATATAATCCTTAAGAACTTCTTCGTTATGCAAATTCCAGCCTGCGGAAATTCCCGGAAATGTTCCCCATCGGTTATTCAAAAGGGTGGAATATCCATCGCGACGTGCTGTCAATGTCATCAGGTATTTTTGTTGATAATCATAATTGACACGACCAAAAAACGATGTAATACGCTGACGATCATGATAGGAATCTATACTTCGCTTATTCGCGTCTGGACTGGTCAATCCCAAATCCATAAAATCATCCGTTGGCGCACCAGTCCCCGAAGCGGAGAAACTTGTGCGATAGGAATCAAAAAATTCAGTGCCCAACATCGCATTAATATGGTGGTCTTCACTAATAGTTGTATTGTAGTTCAATACAGCGTTGTACGTTTGATTAAAATTTTTGTAATAAGATGCGCCCGAATTGCGCGTTCTAACGTAATTGCCGGGGCTTGCCAGATAATCTCTATTAAACGATTCGTTTGTTTCTTGATTAAAAAACCAATTACCGCTGACCTTTAAACTCAGATTATCCAAAAAATCAACCGTGAAAGCCTGTCCCAAGGTCAGTTTTTGATTGATATTCTTGCGAATAAATTTATCATCATTGACGAGCGGATTACCATCTTGCCAATCACGTCCCACCAGCAAGTCTCCGCTCATGTTTGTACCACGCATCGTGGGTGGCGCGCCCAATGCCCTTGTCATATAATTCGCTTCACCATTTATCGCGTCTCTCCATTTTGTATATGCAAAATTCACATTCGAATTAGATTGCAACCAAGGTTTGATTTTGTAGTCGCCATTTAAAACGAAGGTTGTCCGATCATAAAACGTATTGATGGGCAATCCTTTCTCATTGTACTTTCCTACGCTGGCATAATAACTCCCCTTTTGTGTCCCTCCTTGTAAAGCAACATTGTAGTCTTGCGTTAAACTATTGTTCCTTAATGCATAATCCTCATAGTCAAAATTTTTAAAAATTAACTCTTTCCCTGTTATGGGATCAATCATTGTCTGCCATCCCTGTTGTAGCAATTCACGATTGCTATCGTCCAAATACATTGTACTCCATACGGCATTACTACTGACATTACCGTCAAGATAATTTCCCTGATCATCCTTAAATTTGTTACCTGTTCCAAAAGGCCCCACAGCTGACAATTGATTCAGCTGATTTGGCTGATAAATTCCTGAGGTTTGCACCCCTTTTCTAGACCAGTATAGATAATCTTTGGCATTTAGGAAATTAAAAGGGTTATTCAGTTTATTGACACCAATTTTTGACTGAACAACAATATTGGACACACCCTCTTTTCCACGTTTTGTTGTTATAAGAATTACCCCATTTGAAGCTCTTGCACCATAGATGGCTGTAGCCGAAGCATCTTTAAGTACATCTATTGATTCAATATCATTTTGGTTGATATCATTAAACCCGTCCCTGATGATACCATCCACAATGACTAAAGGAGTTCCGCTACCATCATAATCTGTTCCACCACGTAAGACAATCTTAGGAACAGCCCCAGGTCTTCCGGAAGTTTGTTGCACACGGATACCTGGTACGGTACCGGCTAAAGCAGAGGCAGGATTGGAACGAATACCGGTTTCCAGAACCTTCTTATCGAGCCTACTTACAGAACCAGTCAAATTGGATTTTTTCATTTTACCGTAGCCCACCACGACGACTTCATCCATCTGCTCCGTACTGGGCTCTAATTTAATGTCCAATAAGTTTGTTTGTCCAACTTTCACTTCAAAGGACTTATAACCTGTTGATGTAATTATTAAGACTGTGTTAGGATTTGTGCTAACAGCGAACGTTCCATCAGCATTTGTTTGCAAGGATTGACTTGTTCCTTTGACTTTAACAGTGACTTTCCCCAAAAGTTCCCCTGTCTTAGCATCAGTGATTCTCCCTTTTACCGCATGGTCTTGTGCTTGCGCCAAGAGCAGATTACTTGTCAATATAGACAAGGCTAAAAGGGATTGTAATTTTAGGTTTGAATACATATTGGTATTTGTATTAAGTATTACATATATACAAATATATAGATTAAAAAATATTAAAAGCAAATTTTAATTCAATTATGTATTACATATTATTAGTTTTTATTAATTATCTTTGTCTAAAGGCGCCTAATGCGCCATAAAAATAGATATGGAATCAAATTCTTCGCTCATAGAACATCTTAACACCCTCGATACCTCTTCATTAGTAGACCGTGCAGAGAAAGAGATCATCAATCTCTTCGTCAACCAAGGTTTAAAAGTTGGGGATGCATTGCCAAAGGAAATCGAATTAGCAGAAACACTTGGCGTAAGCCGTACAGTTGTTCGTGAGGCGATGCTAAGATTGCGTATGGTTGGATTAATAGAATCCAAGAAACACCGGGGTGCGGTGCTCACGAGCCCTGATCTTATAAAGCCATTGCGGAAGTCGCTTTATCCTACGATTATGGAGAATAAGACTTTACAGGATCTTTTTGAAATGCGTATGATTTTAGAGGTAGGTATGGCCGATATATTATTTGAACATATACAAGAAAAAGATATTGAGGAGCTGGAAGTCATCGTAGCAAAAGAACCCGTCAATGCAGACAATACAATTTTTGATATTGAAACAGAAGTTGCCTTCCATGGAAAGCTTTATGAAATAACTGGTAATACTATCCTCAAAGATTTCCAGAACATGTTATTACCTGTTTTTCAATATGTACACATTAGTGGCCTATTAACCAGTCCGAGTGAATCAAAAAGTTTTATCTCACACCGCGGATTAGTGGATATACTGAAAGTTGGTAATGCAGAGGTTTTTCGCAATGCGATGCGCAAACATCTGGATAACCATTACCAAAGGCTTTTTCTATATAAGAAATCTGTTGGATAAACTGCCCTTACTTCCTGTTAAGAAATAAGAGATCAATCTTGGATAAATATCAATAGACAAGGATATGAACATGGAGTACTAGCTCAAGATGTTCAATTCTTTGGAGGATATGATGACGGGTGGTAATTTTAAACGAATAAACCAAGCACAAAAGGATAGTTACATTGCCCATTACCGCCCCATTTATGAACAACTACAACAAAGCAAGCTAACAGGCGAACAGTTAGAACTTGCTTACTTTATGAATACTATCCATACTAGATCTATTCAATAAGGATACGTGGGTAGTGTTCAATTCATATACCAATGTATTCTCTGCCGATGAATTTAATTCAAGCATTCTGACCTTTTTATTACAAAAAACAAAAAAATAAAGTATAGTTATCAGGTGGATTTTATATATTTGTATTAACATTTTTTAACACATGAAACTAAACTATCTACTAATGCTTGAAAAACGAATGTCACAAGGAGATGTTTTCCAGGTAATTATTAAATATCTCCGATAACCCCTTCCAAACAGACAATAATAATTCATTATTAACATTTTAATATGGCAAAAAATAATATCGATTTTGTCGTAATGGCTGCGCTTTGTTTAAGCTCCAGCACATTATACGCTCAATCCACCATAAAAGGTAAAGTAGTCGATAATAACAATAATCCTATCCAAGGGGCGACTATTACAGAAACAATAAGCAAAAAACAGGTACAAACGGATATAAATGGTCTCTTCGAGTTGCCTTCAAATGGAAGTTCTATCAGTATCCAAGTTCAATTTATTGGTTTTGACTCCAAAACTGTTCAAACTAATCCGGGTGGACTTACCACTATTCAACTTTCACCTGCAACTTCTCAATTAGACGAAGTCGTCGTGACAGCGTTAAATATATCAAAAGAAAAAAAGACATTGGGATATGCTATCCAGGAATTGAAAGGTAACGATCTTTCAGAAGCGAAAGAAAGCAATCTTGTGAATTCACTCGCCGGAAAAGTGGCTGGGGTCCAAGTAACAAATAGCCAAGGCAATATGGGATCCTCTAGAATTATCATTCGCGGAGAAACTTCCATCGCCGGTAACAACCAACCTTTGTTTGTAATTGATGGAACTCCGGTTGATAACTCACAGCTAGGGACAAGCGGCAATCGGGATTATGCAAATGCGATATCAGATATCAATAGTGAAGATATAGAATCCATGAGTGTATTAAAAGGTCCTAATGCTGCCGCATTATATGGTTCAAGAGCGGCGGCCGGGGTAATTTTAATTACGACAAAATCTGGAAAAAAGCGCAAAGGACTAGGAATTAATGTAAACTCGAACAACACACTTGAACGCATTGCAGTGCTGCCAGATTACCAAAATGTTTTTGGACAGGGGGCAGACGGTAAATTCAGCTATGTAGATGGTAAAGGTGGCGGAATCAATGATGGTGTAGATGAAAGCTGGGGTCCAAAAATGGACGGACGTTTAATTCCGCAATTTTATTCGAAAGGAGAAGCGGTGCCGTTCTTACCACATCCCAATAACGTAAGGAGTTTCTTTGGTACCGGCAGAACTTTAAACAATGGAATTTCCATTGCTGATGCTGCAGATAAAGTTGATTACCGCTTTTCATACAATAATAGTAATCAAACAGGGGTAATTCCCAATTCTTCCATTGAAAAGAACAATTTTAACATCAATACCAGATATAAAATCACGGAAGATTTGACGTTGACAGCTAATGCGAATTACGTGCGCACAAATTCCGGCAATTTGCCCGGTGTGGGAGGCTTCCGTTCCAACGGTTATATGCTTCAATTTACTTGGTTTGGACGCCAAGTTGATGTTTCACGATTGAAGAACTACCGTGATGAGAATGGGAATCTTGTCAATTGGAATAATAGCTACTACAGCAACCCCTATTTTATCGCAGAAGAAAATACGGTACAGCAACAACGCGATCGTATATTTGGAAACGTGGGTTTAAACTATAAAATAAACGAGTTTCTAACAGCTAATTTCCGTTCTGGCAACGATTATTATACAGATCGACGGAAAATACGGATTGCCTACGGTACCAATGGCACACCATATGGTTCCTATGAAGAAGATGCTTATACTGTAAATGAAAATAACACGGAGTTTACCTTAAATTACAATAGACCCCTTTCTGATGACTTTACATTAGACATCTTAGGTGGTGGAAATATACGTAGCCAATCGCGACAACGCAACAACCAAAAAGCACCACGTCTAGCAGTACCAGACGTCTATACCTTAGCGAACTCCAGAGATGCCCTGATTTCAACAAGTGAATATAGCCCATTAAAAACATACAGTGTTTTCACTTCTGCACAATTGGGATACAAAAATTATGCTTTCTTAAATCTAACAGCCCGTAACGATTGGTCGTCTACCTTACCCGTAGACAATCTTTCCTATTTCTATCCATCAGCAAATGCAAGTGTAGTGCTGACAGATGCATTCTCCATTCAAAGCAATGTATTATCATTTTGGAAATTACGCGGTGGATGGTCAAAAGTTGGTAAGGATACGGATCCTTTTAATTTAATTGATTCTTATCCTTTCAGTACCCCCTTTAATAACAACCCGATACTGTCAGTCAATGATATTAAGAAAAATCCTGACCTGAAACCCGAAACGACAACCTCTACCGAATTAGGGACTGAATTGGCCTTTTTCAAAAATCGAGTGCGATTAGACCTGAGTTTATATAGTATCAATAGTATTAACCAGATTTTGGCCGTGGATGTGAGCCCCTCAACAGGTTATAAAAAGCAACTTGTCAATGCCGGGAAAATCAACAACAAAGGCCTTGAAGTTCAGTTAGGAGTTACACCCGTGAAAAAGGAGGACTTCCAATGGGATATCAATGTCAACTTTGCAACCAATAAAAGTAAGGTCGTTGAGCTTGACGAAGAGGGATTGTTACAAAGTTATATTATTGGCTCTTCGGGAACCGTTCAAGTCCTGGCGGCTGTGGGTAAACCCTATGGAACACTTTATGGAACGGGATTCTTACGAGATTCTCAAGGTCGTCTCGTGCTAAGCGACGGAACACCCACCGCTGATCCTGTCAATCACTATTTCGGCAAATTTACCCCAGACTGGCTAGGCGGCATCACAAATCAATTCCGCTATAAAAACTTTGATCTAAGCTTCCTGGTCGACATCAAACATGGCGGCAAATTGTATTCGGGAACCAATGCAACCGGAAGAGGTACCGGAGTACTTGCATCTACGCTTCCGGGGAGAGATGCCGAACATGGCGGTTTAAATTATACAACAGTAGACAAATCAACAAATGAGACAATAACGCATGATGATGGTATTCTTGTCGATGGTGTAAATGCAGATGGATCAAAAAACACAACGGTTATCTCGGCACAACAATATTATAAAGCGCTATATCGGGTCAATGAACCAAATGTTTTTGATGCTTCTTATATAAAACTACGAGAAGTGAAATTAGGCTACCAACTTCCAAGTCACTGGATCTCTAAAATCGGCTTCCAGGGTGCTTCTTTCGCTCTAGTCGCTAGAAATCTCTGGATTATCCATAAAAACACACCGAATATTGATCCAGAAACAGCTTTTAATACAGGTAATGCACAAGGATTGGAAAGTTTGCAGTTACCAACTACTAGAAGCTTTGGTTTTAATTTAAATCTTAAATTTTAAGTAATCGATATCATCTACGCGTAAGTCAGCGTAAATGATCTGGCAATTAACAATTGATGGACAAATAATCATTTAAGAATGAAAATAAATATCACACATATATCCAGCCTCTTTCTTCTGCTAGGTCTAACAACTTCATGTAAAGACGAATTGGCCAAAATAAACAAAAATCAGAATGAAGCGGAAACCCCACAGCCAGCTTATCTCCTGACGAGTACAATTAAAACAACGACAGACAGTTATTGGGGCGTAAGTAATAATCTCGCTTCGAGTCTACTGTTCGTACAGCACTGGGCGAGGGTCCAATATACTGATCCCGACCGTTATATTTTCACAAATAATGACTTTAACGAAGGATGGTCCACTTGGTATTCAAAGAGTATCAGCCAATTGAAGTTGATTCAAAAGCTGGTTGCGAACCCTGAAAACAACAACTACAAAGGTGTATCCCTCGTATTACAATCGTGGATCTTTTCATTACTGACGGATGCCTATGGTGATATTCCCTATACGGAAACGGGAGATATTAACAACTATCTGACCCCTCGTTACGAAACACAGGAGTCGGTATATAGAGGTCTTTTGAATGATCTCAAAAATGCGCAAAGTTTATTGAAAACTGATGGTGAAGCCATTCAAGGAGATATTATTTATGGCGGAAAAATCATAAACTGGAAACATTTTGCAAATTCCCTAAGATTGCGATTTGCGCTACGTATAGCTGATCGCCTACCGGATCTCGCCAAAACAACATTGCAAGAAGTGGCCGCAGAAGGAAGTGGCTACATTAATTCGAACGATGAGATCGCTCAATTGGTATACCAAGATGCCCCTAATAGGAATCCTGTAAGCAGTTCTTTTGAAGCAAGGGAAGACTACAGGGTGAGTAAAACAATGGTTGATAAACTTGTTACTCTCGAGGACCCGCGCTTAGAGATTTATGCCGATACAACATTTAAAAAAACCTCAGAAAGATATATCGGACTTCCGAATGGATTAACATCTAGTGAAGCAAGTAGCATTGGCTTCGACCTCACATCAAGACCCGGTATCTATTTCCGTCAGCCTAAAGCACCAGCGGTAATCTTAAGTTATTCAGAAGTCCTCTTTGGGCTCTCCGAAGCGGTGAGCAGAGGATTTATTACAGGAGATGCAGCAGATCTTTATCAAAAGGCTATCCGTGCTTCTTTGGAGCAATATAAAATCAGTAGCAATTCAATCGATACCTACCTCCGTCAAAAATCGGTAATTTTCGATCCCAATAACTTTAAAAAGTCAATCGGTGAACAAAAATGGATTGCCCTATATGGGCAAGGTTTGGAGGCTTTTGCCGAATGGCGTAGATTGGATTATCCGCAGCTTACTCCAGCTAAAGCAGGCGCATTAGGCGGAAAGATCCCGACACGTTTCTTATATCCGGGAACGGAGCAATCTTTAAATGGTGCCAATTATCAAGAAGCCATTAAACACCAAGGCAGCAATACATTGCTGACCAAGCTGTGGTTTGATAAGGAATAGATTTAGCTAATTGATGGTAATAAAAAAGTGGAGAAAATATTTCTCCACTTTTTTATTGAGAGAATGCTTAACTTCGTATAGGAGTTTAAAAAGTAATACCATGGATGATCAAACATTAGATAAAATCGACCAGCTTAGTGAACAAGGCAATGTATATTGTGACGAAGAGAATTTCAGCGAAGCGATTAAAATATGGAAGGAAGCGCTCGACCTTATCCCTACCCCACAAAATGTACATGCTGAAAGCCTTTGGCTCGAAGCCTCTATTGGTGATGCTTATTTCCTGCAAGATGATTTCGAAAATGCACTTTCTCACTTTGAAAATGCCAAAAGTAATATCATAGAAAATGCCTATGAGAATCCCTTTATCATGCTGCGGTTAGGACAGTGTTACTTTGAAACAGCAAATACAGAATCTGCGCAGGAATACCTTTTACGTGCATACATGATGGAAGGAAAGGAAATTTTTGAAGAAGAGTCTCCGAACTATTTTAGTTTTCTAGCCGACAATGTTGACTTAGATTAATCTATTGCCCCAGCGGCCTCCATTGGTAAATCGGATTCAAGAACAGACGCACCCTGGCTGAATATCGCCCGGTATTTTTCCCTTCTTTCTTCTTTCTTTGTTAGCTTGTCATAAGTAGAAGCTGAAGAAATCATACACATCACCCCTTTTTTGTTAAAAAAGCGATACATTTCGAGATTAGATTCCCTTAACTCAGCACCTATATAGACAATCATCCGATCATACGGCAAATCTGACGCCTTAAATTTCTCCAATGCCGGTTGATCCTTAATGTGCATGGACATATACTGATCCGGATTTTGAGCCAAGTAATAAGCCGCTTGCTCTACATTATGTACGGTCACCCACACCCAATTATACGCGTTATGCTTTTTTATAATCGCTGCAGTAGCGAACAGCGGTAGATCTTTCTTATCGAGATTTAAAATGGTTTTTCCCTTTGCCCATTCAATAACTTCATCTAGGGTATTTATAGGATAATCGGTAATATTTCCAGCATGATCTTTCAGGCGAAGTTTACGCAATTCAGCCCAAGTATAATCTGATACTTTTCCTGCCCCATTTGTCACCCGTTCCAAATTTGCATCATGAAGTAATACCGCAACACTATCTTTCGTATAGCGCGGATCTATTTCGAAAATTGCCGGAGTTTTTCGTAACACGGCCTCAAAAGTCGCAATCGAATTTTCAGGAAGACCATCTTCGATTGTTCCCCGATGACCGCTTATAATTTTCTTCCCTTTGGCATATTTAAAATAAGTACGCATTGCTTCTCCTGAATTAAATTTCAACCAATGATTCTCCTGAGCAAATGCTGGAGCATGCGATGAGATGACCAAAAATAGTGACAGAAACACAAATATCCTTTTCATTTTATCTACAAATAATTATTAACAGTTAAATAACGAGTTATTTCAAAAATATGAACCGCTAAAATAATGATCTAATATCAATAAAATGTAAACAGCATATTTCCTCAAAATGAAGCAAAGCAATTAACACTATACCTTCCCTCTCAAGCAGCACGCATAACTAATAAAAAAAACATAAAAACATGTCACCAAAAGCATATTAACCATTGATAACTGAATAAAAAAATATCATTTTTTCAAGGTAAAAAAACATAAATATTCTATATTTGCGTCAATTTATATTTGATCTAAATAAACTACCATGAACAATAGAACACGCTATACGATGTTCGCTACAGGAACCCTTATCCTTCTTGGGACACAATTACGTGCACAAAAGTTATCTCTCCTCGTACAAAATAAAGATAATCAACCCCTGGCTCAGGCCAACATACGACTCAACGGAAAAAACATTGGCTATTCGAATCAGAACGGACAATTTCAACTCAATAAAATAACAGCACAAAGCCCGCTTCAATTTCGCATTTCTTATACAGGCTATTCGTCTGTTGAAAAAACAGTACGTTTAGATACAGTCAAAGGACCTATCCTATTCCAATTAAATGCAACCCAAACTTTAGACGAAATCATAGTCACTGCTGGTCGTAAGCCTGAAAGTATCTCGACAGTCCCCTCGTCGGTATCCATTTTAACAACAAAAGAGATCGAAGCACAAAGCCAGATCAGCACCAATCTTTCGACGATCCTCGGCAATACAATACCAGGTCTGGGTACCTCAACCAATAAAGCGACCAATTCTGGCCAGACCTTACGTGGGCGGTCGGTACTCGTCTTAGTAGATGGTATTCCACAGTCTACGCCATTGATGAATGGACAGCGAGATCTGCGTACCATCGATCCGAGTGTTATTGAGCGTGTCGAAGTTATCAAAGGAGCTACCTCCATCTACGGAAATGGCTCAGCCGGTGGGATTATTAACTATATCACCCGCAAACCTGCGAAAGATTCTGCCCCCATCCAAGGAATTACGAGCCTACGGACGACTTTCAATCCCGTCAATAGTGCAGGGACATTGGGTTATCGTGCCTCCCAAACATTATATGGAAGAAAAAACAATTGGGATTATACCGTCAGCGGATCTGCAGATTATGTTGGCCTTCAACGTGATGGGGATGGAACGCCACTCGGTCAGACGGATGGCCTTTCAAATACCTATCAATATAATGCATTTCTAAAACTTGGTTACACCATTGATAGCAGTTCTAACCTAGCCGCTGTATATAATTTCTACCGAAGTAATCAGCACAACCGGTACATAAGTAAAACAGGCATCTATGGACAAACCCCGACCATCGGTGTGAAAGGAGAAGACCCGGGTAAACCAGCCGGTACTCCCTACAACCACAATGCGATGTTAACCTATGCCAAAAACGGCCTTTTTGGATCTACTTCATTGGTTGCATCCGCTTATTACAACACATTCCGATCCATGAATCGCTATGTTGAGAAAGCCTCGGCATGGTATGGTCCGGGCCAAACGCAAATCAATTCAGAGAAAAAAGGATTACGGATCAATCTCAACACACCATTTCAGGTACTTGGCTCTAACGCGGATATCACCTATGGGCTCGACCTTCTGAACGATGTCACCGATCAGAACCTCACCGATGGAAGGGTCTATATCCCCTATATGAACATGTTTAATCTAGCGCCTTATGCACAGGTAAAAATTGATTTTCTGGAAAATCTAATTTTCAAAGGTGGCGTTCGTTATGAAAATGCAACGGTCAAAATAAAGGATTTCAGTACCATTGCTACAGGACCTAATAATGAAGGGAGTATTGCCGTAAAAGGGGGGAAAATACCTTACAAGGGCGCAACGTTCAATGCGGGCCTGCGCTATAATAAATATTCATTATTTAATCCTTTCGTAAGTTTCTCACAGGGTTTTGCCATCAATGAACTTGGACGCATTGTCCGTAGGGCAACAGACAACGACCTGGACAGCCTCAAAACAGATCCTATCATTACCAATAACTATGAAGTCGGCTTCTCCAGCAATTACAGTATTTTCCAACTGTCTGCTTCCTATTATTATAGTACCTCAAAAATGGGTGTAGAACTTGTAGATATCGGGGGGTACCTGATGCCACAACGGCTTCCTGAGGATGTCTATGGATATGAGGTAGCCCTAAGTGCAAATATTAGCCCCGAACTTACTATAGGTGGAACATACGCCTATGTTGAGGGAAAATCAAAAAAAGAAGATGGCACAAAATCTTACCTCAATGGTTCACGCATTTCTCCGATCAAAGCGACTGGCTATATTTATTATACACCGATTAAGCCATTGACCTTCCAAATATTCTGGGTGCATACCGGATCCCGTGACCGATTTATGCCTAATGATAAAGGTGTCTACAAAAACAGCGAAGGACCTGTAAAATCTGTCGATTTATTCAATTTAAATGGAAATTATCAGATCAATAAACAGTGGTCATTGGGATTGGGCATCGAAAATCTGTTCAATAAAAACTACTATCCAGTCGTGAGCCAGTACCGCGCATTAAATGAGGAGTATGTAAAAGGTCAAGGAATGCTTGCGTCCTTTAATATCAATTACAAGTTTTAAATGATAAAGTCTGGCATACTCTGGTTACATAAATGGCTCGGGATTATCACCGGGATTGTCGTATTTATTTTGAGCCTAACGGGATGTATATATACCTTTCAGGATGAGCTAAAACTATGGGCTTATCCTGAAAAATATTTTATAGACATTGTGGATACCTCTTCCAGCCCCCTCCCATTAAGCACCTTACTGTCCAATGCGCAAGGCAGTCTTGAAGATGGTCAAAAAATCAGCCGGGTGGACCTCTATCCGGCCAAGAATAGAACCTGGGTCTTTCGCGCCATGAAAACCAATGAGAACGCTTTTGGTCACTGGAATTACTTCCAGTATTATAAAAGGATATTCATCAATCCGTATACCGGTCAGGTCCAGGAAGTTGAAAACACGAAAACAGAGTTCTTTCAGCTCGTTTTACAGCTTCATCTCAACTTGTTATTGGGCAAAAAATATGGTCATGCCTTAGTAAGCTGGTCTACAGCACTATTTATTGTCATTTTATTGAGCGGGATCGTATTGTGGTGGCCAAAAAAATGGAAGGGTAAAAATCTCCGCAGGAGCTTTTGGGTAGACGCCAAGGTTAAATGGAAACGCCTAAATCACGATCTGCACAATGTCATTGGCTTTTATAGCCTTTTCATCGCACTGGCTTTTGCAATTACCGGACTAGCTTTTGCATTTCCAGCGTTCAAGAAAACTTATGTCGCTACATTTAATCTTTTTCAGCAAGATCCAGTTTCTATAAAGAACACCAAATCAAGGTCATTACCGTTAATCTATGATAAATTTCAAGACAATGCACTGCAGTTTAGTCTAAGCAACTATCCAGAGGCCGAAATGCTGTCCATTCGCCTGAAAAAAGATACCGCTCAGGAAATAGATATTCAGGTTAGACGGTACGAAAAACGAAGCGGTGTATTTAACTGGTTATATTTTGACACAAAAGCGGCTAGCGTAAAACAAATCAAATCCAGTGAGAACCTAAAACTCGGTGATAAGCTTGGATCACTCAACTACGATATCCATACCGGCAATATCGGTGGCCTAACAACAAAGATTATTGTCTTTATCGCAAGCCTTTTTTGTGCTTCTTTACCAATTACGGGTTATATTATCTGGCTGAACAAAAGCCCAAAGAAGAAAAAAAAGAAGGGTTATCAACATAATGTTAAGAAGTACTGTTAATAACTGAACCTATCGTTCTAAACAAGTTATTAACACGGTTATCAACACAATGTGGAAAAGTAGAGAGTTAATCACCTACATTGTAAAAACAAATGATGTGACTAAAATTTAGTTTTATAGATCGAGTTATTTGCCATAAATAAAAAAGAAAGCCTGTACTGAACGTACAGGCTTTCTTGGAGTAATAATAAACCAAAAGATTTATTACTATAGATTCGGATTTCTTACAGTTTCTTCGTACGGGATAGAAAATAAGTAATAAGGGCTATTGTTGACAAAAGCCGATCCGTCAGGAAACTTAATAACGCGATGCCCTTGTCCATTCACCAGCTTAGGTTTGCCATCAGCTCCGATAATTTCTACTTGGATAGCTTTTCCCTCTGCGTCAACATAGGACTTCCGGGCTACCTTACCTTGCGTACGAAGAATATCAGATAACGCAAATCCTTCACCCCATAGTTCCTTGCGTCTCTCAATAAGAGTTTCAGCAATTAATTGATCACTATCATTTCCAGTAAATAATTTCGCATTTCTTGCTGTACGCAATTTATTCAATGCCGATATTGCTCTATCTTTTTCTCCAGCTCTTGCATAGCCTTCAGCTTCAATCAATACCATCTCCGAGGCGCGCATATAGACGATATCACCAATCAAAGTAGGTTTAAATTTAAACTTTTTATAACGCAGAAAACCTTCTCTACCAGGCAGATTATCCCACTCAAATAAAGAATACCGCACATCATTACTATCAAACAAATCCTTAAAATAGGGGTCAGCCATAAAACTATAATAATAAGAGCCTGCTGATGAGACGTCCAGATAATGAAAAGTATAACTCGCCACACTTTGCTCATTAGTTTGTTTATGTCCCCAAATCCATTCTTTATTTCCAAGATCGTTGAATCCAGCCTGATAATCTGAAGCATTCATTAGCTCATAATTTTTAGCAGCTTTTCCCGCATATTCTGCAGCTAGTCTCCATTCACCTGTCTGTAGATAAGTCCGAGCCAGTAAACCGTTGACGACATTAATATTAATATCGAATTTCTCTCCTAAGTCCGCCGAAGCCAACAACTTTTCACTCTCCTTCAGGTCACTCACGATAAGCTCATATACTTCCTCTTGTGTCGCCCGGGGTTTCCCCTGAGTTTCAAGGGTACTCGGCTCCGTGTATATGGGCACCGATTTAGCCGTTTTGTCCTTTAAGTAACTAAATTGATAATAGGTCGCCAAATTCAGATAAGCAAATGCACGCAATGCGTGTGCTCTTCCTTTTAAAATCCCCTTAGCTTCTACTGATCCCGCTGCATCATCTACTTTCGCAATGACATTATTCATATTATCAATCACCTTATACAACATGATCCAAAAGGAATTGACGCGGTTCGAACGATTATTTGTTAACTCGGTAAATGCATAAGCATCCCGATAACCATATTTTGTCGTCACGGCAACATCGCTACCCATTGCGTCACTTGTACGCATTATTGAAGTATAGCCTGGATTCGCATAGGTAAAATAGGTATCATTTAAATACTTCCACGTTCCATTGATGACGGTTGCCACGTTTTCTGTGTTTTTAAACACATCTTCTTCAGCCACTGACGTCGTTGGATCTGTTTCTAAGATATCCTTACAGGATGTGTTCACCAGCGACAAGGCCAGGATGATATATGCGATTCTTAATTTCATGATTTTCATTTAAATTCTTGGATTAACAACAGTAATTAAAAAACAAACTGAACACCCCCAGAAATTGTGCGCATTGCCGGATAACGGAAATAAGTTGCACCATTAACTGTCTGCTCGGGATCCATTCCCTGATGTCCGTAAAATGTAAATAAATTCTCAGCAGTTGCAAAAACGCGGAGTTTTTCTACATTTATTCTTTTAATTAGTTCCGATGGCAGACTATAACCTAAACTAAGTGTTTTAAGCCGTGCATAAGTACCACTATATAGAAAACGTGTTGATGAGGAAGTCCAATTCAAATTATCTGTAGTCAATTTAGGTACATCAGTTTGTGTATTTTCGGGTGTCCAACGCTCGAGTATCTCTTTCGACCAGGCGCGCCCGACATTGCTTCCATTATGCATAATTTGAATATAGTCATTATCCAATATCTGACCTCCCAAACTAAAACTCAGCAAGGCAGACAAATCAAAATTTTTGTAGCTGAAGCTATTCTGAACACCTCCAACAAGATCTGGAAGTGAACTACCGACAATAAAATTACCTGCTTTTCCATATTCCGAAGTCTTTTCACCGGTTTTATTGCCATCCTTGTCAGCAGTATACCATTGCGGCAAGCCATTTTCTGGATTTACACCAGCCCATTCAGGTAAATAGAAATCATAGATACTTCCACCCACACGCAAGAGCTTGTTTCCTGTGGGAATAGATCTATTGTTATTTGGTAATGCTGTAATCTTATTTTTATAATGTGAAAAATTAAGATCCAAATTCCATCTAAAATTATCATTCTGAACAGGAATGGTGTGGATATCGACATCGATACCTGTATTTTTTAAGGCTCCAATATTAGCATCATAACCTGTATACCCTGTTGAATATGCCATTGGCATCGTGAACAGTAAGTCTTTACTCCGTCGGTTAAAATACTCAACAGTAAACGATACCCGGTTGTCAAAGGCCGACAGGTCAACACCTACATTAAGATTGAGATTCGATTCCCACTTTAAATCCGGCGTTGCCAATCTCCCTGTATAGGTCCCCCCTCTACCCAAACTATTGGCAATAGTATATAGGCCTTTGTACGCATAATACGTTCCCAGGTTATCATTTCCTTGTCCACCATAACTCGCCCTCACTGTCAGCTGATTAATCGTGGTATTATCCTTCAAAAAGTTTTCCTGTTTTAATTTCCATGAACCACCTAAGGACCAGAATGTACCCCAACGTGTATCTGGGGCAAATCGAGAGGATCCATCTGTTCTTAAAGATCCAGATAGATAATACTTATTATCATAGTTATATTCTACCCTGCCCAAAAAACTTAATAATCTATAATCAACACTGGATCCGGTAAAATCATTCAATTGTGAAGCAGCCACAGGCTCAAAAAGATCGGGCATAACAAAACGCTCCCTGCTACCACTGATATTGCTACTATTGAAAGCATAATATTCCTGCCCAGCCAATACATTGAGGTAATGCAAGCCAAACTGTTTTTCATAAGTCAATAAATTGTTCCAAGTCTGGGCAACAGTACGCACATTCGAACGATACACATAGCCCCCAGTATTGACACCATCCCCCAACACTGGGTTGGTATAATCATGTGTATTTCCGTTCGTATAATCGACACTATAGGTTGATTTCAATTTTAAATTTTTGGTAAACAATGCCTCCAAATAAGCACGAGCAGAAAGATTCTCCCGCCGGATATTATTTTTATCCAGAGGTAAAGAAGCTGCCAGATTATTTCGCGGCGTTGCGCCACTCGGTCTATACTCCCCAAAATCATACACTTTATTTCCATTGGCATCGAGTACAAAAGAGCCGTCTGGATTTCGTTCATAATAAGGATAAAAAGATGGAACCAGTCTCGTAAAGTTGATAATATTAGCGGTATTGCTATCCTCCGATTGCGGGTATTTCTGTTGCGTACTACTACCCCCAATATTCATCCCCGCATTTAGCCAAGACTTAACCTTACTATCAATATTCGCTCTTAAGTTATATCTTTTAAAACCCGATTCAATAGCTATGCCCTGGTCATTCAGGTATCCTCCCGAGATGTAATACGTACTTTTCGCACTTCCGCCACTAAATCCAAGATCAGCCTGTGTACGTACACCTGTACGTTGCAACACATCTGTCCAGGGATCATCCCAAAGTGTTTTTGCCCCAGCAACAAGCTTACCATCTTCGCCGACAGGCTGTGGATACTTATTGCCATAAGGATTTACATTTAGATCGGTCAATAACGTTTTACTTGCGTTTGCAGCTGATTGAGCCGCAGTTAAGCCATTAGATAGGTTTTTGTTTCTTAACGCCTCCCAATAGAGCTGGAAATACTCATCCGTGGAAACTTGATCATAATCGCGAACCGCCCGGGTTGAATAACCTTGTGTAAAATTTAGATTAATCTTTGTATTATCAGAAGCCACTCCTGACTTGGTCGTAATAATAATCACCCCGTTCGCACCCCTAGATCCGTAAAGTGCGCTAGACGCCGCATCCTTCAATACCGAGATCGACTGTATATCATTGGGATTAATGGAATTGATATCACCGGCATAAGGGTTGCCATCCAACACAATCAAAGGTGCGCTAGAAGCATTGATAGAGCCAATCCCTCTAATCCGGATAGTTGCCTCGGTACCCGGCTGCCCTGAAGATGCTACGGATTGCAATCCCGGAACCTGACCCTCTAGCGCTTTGGTAATATTAGAAACCTGCCTGTTCTCAATCGCTTTACTACTCACCGTGCTTACCGACCCAGTGATATTGGACCTTTTGGATGTACCATAAGCCACCACAACTACTTCCTCTAGGTCTGTGCTCGATGGTTTCAAAGCCAAAGAAATATTCGTTCCCGAGACTCTCAGCTGTTGTGATTCATAACCTATAAATGAAAATTCCAAAAGAGGAACATCTTTGCCTGACGCGTTAATCGTAAACTCACCTCTCGCATCAGTTAGTGTCACCTTATTCTGATCCGATATTCGTACACTGACGCCGGCTAGTGCCTGCCCGGTAGTCACATCAGTAACCTTCCCCTGGATGGAACGTTGCTGTGCATACAGTTTATTCATATTGGCACTAGACAATGCTACCGCGACAATAGGAATGTATTTGAATGTTGAGTGCATATAAAGGGTGTTTTAATAAATTAGTTAAGTATGATAGTATATATAGAAAAAATAAATATTAATATAATTATTCAAGCAAAACTGCTCACCTTAGCGTTTATCTTTAAAATCTATCAAACTGATAGATTTTATTAGAGCGCAAATATAATATAAACTACACTAAATTACTATACTTTTTACATAAAAATTAAAGCGCTTAAAATCAGTGTTTTAAAAAAATAATACTAACAATACGCTGATAGTAGTAAGCTAACAATTATTATTAATCGAGTCAGCGCTGAAATTTGGAGAGTGTTCTTCGCTCATAATAACGGCTATCGCCTTTGGATTTTAGGGATTTATGATGGATAATGCCGAGCGGTCCCCCACCTATCAACAGCAACAAAAGCAGACAGAAAATGAGGTTGGTACCGTTTTTCTGTTCAGCATTTTTAAATCGAAAATTCACGCCGCGAAAGTACAGGAAAATTTTCTATCATTACCAAACCAGCTGATAAGAAAGGGCTTTGCTGATCCGTTTGTCATTGAATCTCGACATATTTTACGCGAGAGTCCAAAATAAATTTTTCAATCAGCGAACTTTAGCAATAAATTTCGGACTTTTGTAGCCACAAAAAAACAACACTGTGTCAAAAGCAACATTTCTAAAGCTTGCCAAACGAATCTCTATCGGTCTAGCAAGTTTAATAACACTATTTATTCTTTGTATATTATCCATTCCCTATATCTTCGAAAAAGAAGTAAACGACAAAGTCAAATCTTTGGCAAATGCGCATATCAATGGGGAGCTCAACTATACAAAAGTCAGATTGACCTTCTTTGATCAATTTCCGCTGTTGACAGCGTCCATGGATGACGTGTTGTTAAAAGGCGCCGAACCGTTCAGAAAAGACACTTTGCTTGCCGCCAAACAAGTAAGCTTTGGGATTGATCTCATGAGCTTATTTAAGTCTAAAATCATCATTGACAAGTTTATCGTTAACAACGGAAGAATCAATATTTTGGTAGATTCGCTGGGCAATGCGAACTACAACATTTATAAATCCGCACCTACGGATTCCTCCAAAACAAAAGACGATTCTGAAAGCAGTGCACTGGCGTTTCAGCTGATCAGATTTGAAAAGACCAATCTCCATTATGAGGATCAATCCGTTCCGTTATGGATCGAAGCCAAAGATCTGGACTATGAAGGCAAAGGTGACCTGATGTCAAATATCTTTGACCTGAATACCAAAGCAAAGATCGCTGCTTTTTCCTTTTCCTTTGACAATGAACTATACGTCGATAAAAAATCCATTGACGCCAGCTTATTAACCCGTATCAATACCGATAATCTATCCTTTGTATTTGAAAGAAATGATATCAGGATCAATCAATTACCCGTACGGTTCCGTGGATTATTATCCTTTATTTCGCATGGTTATCATCTGGACTTTAAGTTAAAATCACAAGAAAGTACCCTCAGTGAATTGCTGTCGCTGGTTCCCAATAGTTACGCATCCTGGATAAAAGATCTATCGGTCAAGGGTACTTCTGAGGTATTTGTCAATTTAATAGGAGACTATATTATCGACAAGAACGAAATGCCCGATCTTTCTTTGGGCCTAACCATCAACAGCGGTTATCTTGCCTATAAACAATCTGGAAATCCACTAACAGACTGGAATGCAAAATTAAGGATAGATCTCCCCGCATTGAATCTCGATTCCCTCAAGGTAGATCTTCATCAGTTTGATTTCAAAGTCGCTTCCGGTTATTTCAATGCAAAAGGTCAGACCGCCGGACTACATCCAGTTACGGTGCACGCAGATATGAAAAGTGACCTGGATCTGGGCATCCTCCATTCCTCTTTGCAATTCCCGGGATTCTCTTTCGGAGGCCGCTGGAACCTCGACGCAAAGATCCACGGAACCTATGCCAAAGCCATACGCAAAGTCGGTCTTCAAAAGCGCGAACAGGAGTACATTGCTTCCATACCGACATTTGACATTAAAAACACCCTCACAGACGGTCATTTCAAATTGGCCGATCTCCCCAAAGGGCTTGAAAAGATCGCATATCGCTTAGAAGCAAAAGATCCGGATGGAAAAATGAAAAGTGCTTCCATCTCCATACACGATATTTCGATTCAGGCACTCAGTAATTATATCAAAGGTTACGTTTCCATAACAGATTTTACCAAACTTGCAGTGCAGTCTGAACTCAAAGCCTTATTTAACTTGGCTGATATCAAAAGCTTCTATCCAATCAAGGATATCGAACTGGCGGGTCTGATTAATGTCAACCTCAATGCAAAAGGCTATGTTGATCTCAAACGAAATATTTTTCCGGAAACCAATACTTCCATTGTAATGAAAGATGGATTTATCAAATCCAAGGAGTACCCTATTCCAATGGAAAATATACATGTTGAAGCCTTCGTGAATAGTGAGAAGGGATCTTTACGTGATTTGAGGGTGAAAATACTACCTGTTTCGTTTACCTTCGCGGGGGAACCATTTTTCCTGAATGCAGATCTGCGCAATTTCAATAACATCAACTATAATATTCAGTCCAAAGGAAAACTCAATCTTGGCCCTATCTATAAGTTTTTTGCCTTGGACGGAACCAATATTGACGGATTCATCCATACAGATTTCAGTCTAAAAGGTCTTCAGAGCGATGCGACGAGCGGCCGTTATGCCAGACTCCACAATAGTGGTCACATCAACATCGGCCAGATCCAGGTACAGACAGATCTGCTCCCTCAGCCCATAGCAATCAAGAGCGGTGACTTTAGTTTTCACCAGGAGAAAATGAACTTTGATAGATTCCTGGCCAATTACGGTAAAAATGCGATTTCGATAAAAGGTTACATGAACAATATCATTAATTACCTGACTAATAGCAGTGCATCCTTACAGGGGCAGTTCACACTCAACAGCAAAAAAATCAATGTTGATGACTTCATGGTTTTTGCGGACAATCCTTCGGCGGCATCCTCTTCTGCGGAGACAGGTGTGGTCCTTTTGCCTAAAAACCTGGATGTTCAGGTACTGGGCTTAGTCAACAATGTTTCTTACAACAACATGAATATCAAAGATTTCAAGGGGGATCTACAGATCAAAGAAGGCAAACTGACGCTCAACAACACCACTTTTGAACTGGCGGGATTAAAAGCAGCTATGCAAGGAAATTACAAGCCATTAAATCCCCGCCGGGCAGCATTCGACTACGCTGTAAAAGCGGACAGCTTTGATATCCAACGTGCCTATAAGGAAATTCCAATGTTCAGAGAGATGGTGACTGCAGCCAAAAATGCGCATGGCCTTGTCTCTTTGGATTATAAACTGGGCGGCTTATTGAACAGCAATATGCAGCCTGTCATGCCTTCCATTGTCGGAGAAGGTACTTTGACGCTAAACCAGATCAAATTCAGAGGGTTCAAGTTACTGAATGGTATCAGCGAATCTACCTCAAAAGAAAAATTGAAAGACGGCGAAGTGAAAAAAGTTGTCATCAAATCACATATCAAGAACAATGTCATGACCATCGAACGCACCAAAATGAAGATGATGGGATTCAGACCCCGATTTGAAGGTCAAGTTACATTAGATGGACGGATGAATCTTGGGTTCAGACTTGGACTGCCTCCATTCGGAATCTTCGGAATCCCGATGCGCATCACCGGTACCGCAGATAATTTTCGGCTTAAAATGGGAAAATATAAGGAGGAAGATCTCGATATGGACATGGACGATGAGGACAGTAAAGTGTACAAAGAATCTCAGCAAGAAAAGACAGCGACTGAAAAATAATTGGGTCCTCAGGATAGGGGCGCAACAGGATAACAAGCCCGGATAATAGGGACATCTTTAGGACGAAGCTATGGCTAACAAAGTATTGTCGGAGGGAGCGGCAATCCAGAGTGGCGCGATGATACCGAAAATAAATGGTAGAATGACCGCTGAGATCAGGTGCACATAAATATAATACAGATTTAATAGTACGTTTATCCTATTCATCGTTGAATCATTTAGTTTCGCAGATAGCTTACAAACTATTTGCAGTTAGGTTTGTATAGGATTACATAAACCTCGATTACATAAATGATGATTCAACGACAAACACTTGGATTGATTTTTATGCTTGCCATGACAAGCATAAGCTGTCAGAAAAATGACGTAATGACGGCGTCAGCAGAAAATGAAGCATCATCAAAGCTTAAAGCGAACATAAACGCCGCTGCAGTCACGGTCAACAATTATGTCAATACCAGCACCTACATCAATTCAGGATTCAGTTTTCTAAATCCTTCCCAAGTAAACAAAAACAGGCAGGCTATCGGTGGTAGTGCCTATACCGAGGTTTATGGCTTCAATATTCCAGAGGAAAATCGGGTGCGCGGAATTCGTTGGAACAGCGATGATGAAACTACGGCCATCTGGCGGCCACAGGGCATTGCCGGATTTACAAAAAATGGCGTACGTTATCTATTAGTCAGCTGGTACGCCCGCAATAGCGCCGAACATAAAGGCTCTCGCATTACGCTGATCGACATTAGCCCAAGTTCAAGCACCTACCTGACTTACCGCCATATCCTGCTGGTGCAACCTGATATCCCGAGCGGTACAACAAGTCATACACAGTTCGGATCATATGCTCCGCTCAAAGTACATGCCGGTGGTATCGCCTACTTCAAAGGTAAAATCTACCTAAGCAGTACCAATTTAGGCGCCCGGGTATTCGATCTCGATAAAATTATTGAAGTCAGCACCGGTGAGGATACCAGTGAAAAATGTGGCAAAGACAGCAACGGTAATTTGTTCGCCTTTAACTATCGGTATATATTACCACAGGTGGGCTATCAAAAAATCAATAATGCCAGTCCCTTTTCGACCATCCAAGTCAATGATGAAGGCACTCAGTTTTGGACTGGGCAATATTATGCCAGTAGCGCCGATGCTGCCATCGTACCTCAGATTTTTGGCTTCCCTATTGATACGGATGGCAAACTTCAAAATACAGGAATTGTTACAGTTACACCAAAGAACAGCTTGTTTGCTGACCATCATGCGCATGGTATCCAAGGTGTATTCCGAAAGGGAAATCGCACCTGGCTATCCTGCACGGGTTCGCCGAGCAATTCCTATGGATCGAATGCCCGACTGGCGCGGTACAGCGATGGTGCGGATGATACTGTTCGTTACAGATGGCCATATGGTGCCGAATCTCTGTATTACGAAGCAACCTACGGTTATCTTTGGAGTCTTACTGAATTCGAACCCAATGCTGGCGCACAGAATGGCAGTCAGGTCAACCGCTGTATTTTTGCGGTAGATTTTTCAAAATATGAATAGCCCTACCCAATAGTAAAATATAGATCCTGTTCGTAAAGAATGTAGCGAGATTTATTATCTTTATTATTGTATTTAAATCCATTGAAACTATGCGATATTTAACGAGTATATTATTTGCGCTATTGGCCATCTGTAGCTGGTCTAGTTTTAGCATCATTCAAGATCAAAAAAATCCATTGTATGGAAAGATATTTCGGGAGATTAATGAAATTCCGGGACTGAGCAGTTATGCCCATGCATCAGGAGCAGTAATAGATGCGGGCAAAAGTGCCAGTGGCGACTATCGCTTTGCTGCTGGATATTATACCAACGATAAAAATGGAATCTGTATTTTAAACGAATTGCTTGACGACAAGGAAAATGGAAAGGGGCAGGTAAAGTATAAAATCCTAGACACGATCAATATCCCTAAGCTTAAATCCAACGAACAGCTTAGCCTCTGCAATTGCAGATTAGGCAACAAAATGGATAGTGAAATTGTTGCCATTAGTGTGGTGGAAGAAGACAAAGAATACTTTGATCAGATTGTGAAAGCCTGGCGATTGAATACCAAGACCGGAAAAATAAGCCCAATCCAAGATACAAAGACAATAAATTGCGTCAATGAAGGTTATGGTATCTAATAGCACTACATAAGGTATTTAGCTTAAATTAAGCCATCTGCTTTCAACTTAGTAAACACCTCTATTACACCGATGACCTGAATAGGTTCACGTAAATAATCTTCATGGGAGAAGTACTTCACTTCTCCTATTTCATTACTAGGCTGTATCGTTTCGGTGAGCGGATACAGGAAACAGTCCTGCTCCATGATCACTTCGGGTACCATACCATAGGCGGGAGCAGTGATATGACAATAATATGAAATCTTTTGGGGATCAAGATCGATGTTCAGTTCCTCCGAAATCTCCCGGCGAAGGGATTGCAGGGAGTCTTCTCCCGCATCTATTTTTCCACCCGGTAGATACCAAGCTTTTTTATTATTGCTATAAGCAAGCAATATTTTATGATCCACTATACTAATCAATCCAGCTGTTGGTAAGCCCTGTGTAATTGTTGACATCTGTTTCCGTGTATGTATCCAGTTAAAGTATTCTGTTGTGTTATAGTATCTGTCGTGAAATTACTTTTTTAACCGCATTTATCCAAGAAAATCTCCATTCCCTCGTCCAACAAGTCGTCCCCTTCGCCCCGATTAATCAATGAAATTTAGCAGGGATCAGCGAAACACGATTCTCTATTTAATTACTGCTCGTGATAAGTTTAATTACTGCATCTGATACGATTGATTTTGGGAATAGTGATCATTTTTCAGGAGCAATTTTTTCAAGCTCCTAAGAAAAATCTGCGCATGTTCCCTTGTAAAACACAGCGGCGGTAAAAGCCGCAAGGTATGTGCGCCAGCATATCCTATAAAGATTTTCTCGTTATACAGCAGTTCGTGGCGTATCTGCCGTATGTCCCCGTCAAATTCCACACCGATCATTAATCCCCTTCCCCGCACTTCGGCAATGCCCGTCATGCTCTGTAATTCTTCCATTAAAAATGTACCAACCTTTGCCGCATTCTCCATCAGCTTTTCATCCCGTATCACCTCTAATACAGCAATTGCCGCCGCACAAGCCAAATGATTACCCCCAAAGGTTGTTCCCAGTTGTCCCATTACGGGTGTAATGTCAGGAGAGATTAGTGTTGCGGCCATCGGGAGACCATTGGCAATACCTTTCGCTACAGTAATCAGATCCCCTTTTATTCCGGCATGCTGATGTGCGAAAAATTTCCCCGTACGGCCATACCCCGACTGGATCTCATCGAGAATAAGCATCGTTCCTGTTGCCGTACAGATCTGCCTGATTTCTTGTAGAAACGCCGCAGAAGCAATATGGATTCCGCCGACTCCCTGGATCGGTTCCATAATCAGGGCGCAGTATTCCTCTGTTTCCAGCTGTTTTCTCAAACGGGACGGGTCATTGAAAGATGTAAAAAAATAATGGCGATTATCGTTTACCGCAGCTCGGATGCTAGTGATATCGCTAGCTGATACAGCTCCCGAAGTGCGCCCGTGAAAAGCATTGGATAGGGATAAGACCTTTTTGCGTCCCGTAACAAAAGAAGATAGCTTCAAAGCATTTTCATTTGCCTCCGCACCGGAATTGGAGAAAAACACCCCGTAGTCCACATACCCACTGATTAGTCCCAATTGATCTGCCAGTTTATTTTGCAGATCATTGTATATCGTATTCGAATAAAAGCCGATCTTATTGAGCTGTCGCAAGGTGCTGTCGACAATATGCGGATGGGTATGCCCCACAGCAATAACAGCATGTCCGCCGTACATGTCCAAGTAAGCCTGTCCTGACTGGTCGTACACAAAGCAGCCAGCAGCATGGTCAATCTGTATGGCCAATTTTTCAAATACTGGAAATGGTTTCATCAAATGATCGAGATTTGGTTTACTCCAAAAATCAAATTAAATCTTCCTTTAAAGGTGGTCCAGGATCAATTTAAAGTCGATAGTCCAGCCCCGGGCAGAAAATACAAGCTACTCATCACAAGCCAAATACATAAACTACAAATGCGCTCGGATCACTGTAAAAGGTTTCAATTTTGCAGAACAATTGTATCTTTGGGTGAATTACCCGATATAATTGACCATGCTCAGACCCTGGAATTTGACAATGGAGATTGACCGATCCTCCACAAAGGCGATTTACTTACAGCTAGCAGATAATATTGCTGCGGATATACAGTTAGGCAGATTAACCCGCGGAACAGCGCTGCCCAGCAGCAGGGCACTTGCGGCCCAACTGAAGCTAAACCGCAATACTGTTGTTGAAGCATTCCAGCAGCTTTTGAGCGAAGGCTGGGTGGTGAGTGAACAGCGCCGTGGAATTTTCGTGGCCCAGCAACTTCCACAATTAATTGCCACAACTGAAAACACAGCGCACAACAACATTGAACCACATGCCTCCATACCATTGCGTATTATCTTTGACGATGGTAATCCAGACAGTAAAATCGCACCCATAGACCAGCTTGGGCGTGCTTACCGGCAAATTTTCAAACGGAGTGCCCGATGGAAAATGATGGGGTATGCCGACCCAAGGGGGCATATTGATTTCAGGCAGGCGATCGCGGATATGCTCAATCAGGAGCGTAATATGAATATTACGCTGGACAACCTATGCATCAGCCGTGGCAGTCAAATGGCCATGTACCTCGTTGCTCAATGCCTGTTGAAAAAGAATGATTTTATCTTCGTTGAATCTCCGGGTTATCATTCAGCATGGAAAATCTTTGAGCATACTGGCGCACAGCTCATAGAAATCCCCGTTGATCAAGATGGTATCATTGTTGATGAAATGATCCCCTACCTTAAAGAAAATAAAAATATCAAAGCGGCATACCTTACACCGCATCGGCAGTACCCGACCACGGTTACATTAAGTAAGGTGCGTAGATCCGAACTGATTCAACTGTCCAATCGGTATGGATTCACGGTCATTGAGGACGATTACGACTACGAGTTTCACTTTGAACATACACCTTACTACCCACTGGCTACTGATGCCGAACTACAAAACTCGATCTACATCGGAACACTGAGCAAAGTAGTCGCTCCGGCACTTCGCATAGGTTATCTTGTCAGCAAAGATAAACAGCTCCTGCAGGCTATCGCGCAACTACGTTATATGGTCGATATGCAAGGGGATAATATCATGGAACAGGCTGTTCTGGAGCTTATTCAAGACGGTACAATCAGAAGACACATCCGCAAAGCCACCAACTACTACCGGAACAAGCGCGACTTTATGGTCAAACAGCTAGACCTACATCTATTGGAACATATCAGCTATCAACCTCCTCAAGGCGGATTGGCTGTCTGGCTTGAACTCAGACATCAAGTAGACTGGACATTACTGTTCAAAAAGCTTAAAGAAAAATCAGTTCATATCCCCCACCCCGACAACTACCATAAAGACAATTGTTACGGGGGCTTGCGCTTAGGGTATGGCTCACTTTCCGAAGAACAGATCGAAGATGGAATCCGGATCTTGGCCGATCTTCTCCAGTTTGCCCGAATTTAGGTATAAGTGGTCTCAGCGCATCAAAAACAGCTAGACCGTTTTCCTATTCTGAAAAGAACAAAAAGATTAATATTTCGATAAACACGAAACAAACAACATATAATTTCGCTTCACCAAGACCAATTAAAAGAATAGTATAGACCAAAGGTTAAAAACGGTTAATTTTACCACAAAACGTAATTATTTTGTCAAAAACCTATCTTTTCCGCTTTTAGTTGTTCAAATTAACCGTAGTTTTACGGCGCAAAATTACAGCCTATCTAATTTGTTAGATAGGCTGTATAAAAAGAGAGAAAAGAGTACATTATTTTATGACTGAAAGAATACCGAGCAGGCCGTATGCAGCAATAACTGGGGTTGGAGGATATATCCCACCGAACAAAAGATCCAATACCGATTTAGAGCAGTTTTGCGAGACCTCCGATGAATGGATTATCAAACGTACGGGAATTAAGGAGCGAAGGATATTGGACGAAAATCTTGCCACATCGGATATGGCCGTCAATGCCATTCAGGATCTAGCAAAGCAATACAACAAGGATTTGCGGGATGTGGATGCGCTTATTGTGGCAACTTCAACACCAGATATGCCTATGCCAGCTACGGCAAATATTATTCTCGAAAAATTAGGATTGACAAACGTATGGGCATTTGATGTCAATGCCGCTTGTTCAGGTTTTCTCTATGCTTTGGATATGGCATCGTCGCTCGTCGAGACACAACGTTATAAAAATGTGCTTGTTGTCGGGGCAGATAACATCAGTACCTATGTCGATCTAAAAGATCGCTCTACCAATATTCTTTTCGGCGATGGCGCCGGGGTCATTTGGCTCGAACCTTCGCTTGAAGGTGGCGTCATGGATGCCTACCTGCGTAGCAACGGTGCTGGACGTGAGTTTTTGAAAATCGAGGCTGGTGGTTCTCTCTATCCAATTGACAGTAACCTTCCGGTAAACGACAACCGCTTTCTTAAGCAAGATGGCAAAACAGTTTTTAAACATGCTGTTCAGTCCATGAGTGATGCTTGTAATACCGTTTTACAGCGAAATAACTTACAAATTGAAGATATCAACTGGTTAATTCCACACCAGGCCAATCAGCGTATCATCGATGCCGTAGGCCGTAGTCTTAATATTCCTGAAGATAGAGCGCTAAGCAATATCGAATACCTAGGCAATACCATTGCCGCGACGATCCCTTTGTGTATCTGGCAAAATATCAAAAAATTGAACACCGGAGACTTAGTGATGCTTACAGCTTTCGGAGCGGGCTTCTCCTGGGGAGCAAGCTTATTTAAGTGGATGATTTAAATCACATAAACAAGATAAAAAAGGAAGGCACTTCATTTGAATGAAGTGCCTTCCTTTTTTATCCACAAAATGCTAGTAATTTAACGATAGTCCCACACCAAAGCCCATATCACTATCATAATGCGTCCGGAAGGCGATATTCTTTGTGATAACATAATTTAATCCGGCCATATATTCAAGGTCCGAGTTGACCATAAAATCACCACGGATTCTGCGGGAAATTGCTATATCTTCGCGCATCAGCTGCAAGCGGACGATACCGTCATGATATACTTCAGCCTGGAAATTCACGAGCATTGGCAAGGTATACATAAAACCCAGGCTCAGCGCCTTCCGGCTATCCTTTTTATTAGCCTGACCGAAGATATTCTTTTCATGTTCATCTTCACCCATCCGGCGGTAGCGGTAATCAAAGCCTACAAAGGGCATAAACCACTGCATTTTCCCAAAAAACCGTCCCAAGTGGGTCTCTACCTCATAACCATGCATATCGTTATACCCCAAACGCCATTCCGATCCAAGTTGCCAGCGTGCATTCTGAAACATGGCCTGACCATCATTTCCATTTGTCGCAAAGTCATTCTGCGCCATAAAATGCGTCATATTGCTTTCCATTTGCAGCGCCTTATAAGCCTTGGCCTTATCCGGCAAATAAGGATTTTTATAGTTATCTACCGCAAATACGCGGTTCATCCCCGCCATCATATGATATAAAATATGGCAATGGAAAAACCAATCTCCCTCTTCATTCGCCAAAAATTCAATGGTATCCGTTTCCATCGGCATGATGTCGACCACATTTTTCAGCGGCGCTTTTGCCCCCTTACCATTCAACAACCTAAAATCAAAGCCATGCAAATGGATCGGGTGACGCATCATCGAATTATTGTAGATCGTGATCCGTAACACTTCCCCTTTTTTCACCGCAATTTTATCGGTCTCTGAAAGAATTTTATCGTCCATACTCCAGACATAACGGCTCATATTTCCTGTTAGGGTAAATTTAAGATCCCGTATAGGTGCGTCTTTGGGCAACTCAGTCGCATGGGGTGATTCCAGCATTGCATAATTCAGCGTAACAATATCCCCCAGCGCATTCGCATTATAACGGTTTGGATCTTCATCTGTCTTCATCTTTCCATGATCCATGCCACTATGTTTGCTATGATCCTCCTTGTTCTTCCCATCGCCCGTAATTTCAGGGTACATGACCACATTCATATCCATCTGATTCAGGCTCATATTCATGCCCATATCATTGAGATTACCATCCATCTTCATCATATCATTCATCATCTCCATCCCCTCAAAATATTTTAGGCGGGGCAGCGGGGATATCAGCTGCTTGACTCCATTTCCAACAAAATAACTCGCGGACTGCGTACGATCCTCTGTCGTTGCCATAAATTCGTAGGCCGTACCCTCATTCGGGATTGTCACCAGCACATCATAGGTCTCCGATACCGCGATCAATAACCGGTCCACCTCCACGGGGACCACATCGTTTCCGTCATTGGCGACTACGGTAATTTTTCCACCTGCATAGCGCAACCAAAAGTAGGATGAAGCACCACCATTGGAAATCCGCAAACGCACCTTATCTCCCGCTTTCAGTGTTTTGCCATCCACTTCTTTTAAATCCGTCGTATAGGCACCATTCATTAAAATCTTGTCATAGTAGACATCACTGACATCCATCGCAAGCTGACGCTTCCACTCATTGGTGACCTTTGTTTTGAATTTGCCTTCTTTAATTGCTTCGGCATAAGACTGCGTAGCCCCCTTTTTAATGGCTGCCCAATCATTGCCGGTATGTAACATACGTTGGATATTGTCTGGATTATAATTTGTCCATTCGCTTATGATGACCGGAATAGTAGGTAAGTCATCTATCCCTTTGCGAAAAGTCTTGTCACCCGCACGTTTGTTCAGAATAAGGCTACCGTACATACCAATCTGTTCTTGCAAACCCGAGTGTGAATGATACCAGTGCGTTCCATGCTGGATGATCGGGAAACGATAGGTGTAAGTCGAATTAGGCTTGATCGGCTCCTGGGTCAGGTGCGGTACTCCGTCCTCTTTATTTGGCAGAAAGATACCGTGCCAGTGCAGTGAAGTGCTCTCTTTCAACTTATTGTGAACAACAATTTCAGCGGTATCCCCTTCTGTAAATGTCAGGGTAGGCATGGGAATCTGTCCATTTACGGCAATGGCCCATTTTGCTTTGCCGGCGTAATTGACAATGGTATCCCGTACATACAGGTCATGGCGTACCACTTTCTGGCCAAACACCGCGACCTGTGTCGCTACGAATAAAACAACTATTAATACGATATTTATATTTCTCTTTTTACTTACTTTCATACGTTTGCTTGATTAAAACGGCATTGTCCTTAGGTCCTATACAATACTGGCAGACCAGTCGCGCACCATGGTTTCCTATAATAAATAGTATCACCGACAAACTATCAACAAATTCATTATCAAATAGTTTACCCATATTACTACACTCCACCTCATCTTGGTCGCATGTTGCTGGAGCGATGGATTAATTAAGTGTTTCAACTGTGCTTCCACAACTGATCATCTGCGATCCGAAGAATGGATTTTTAATGGATTTTTCCTTACTCAACCAGTTCGCCCCCTTCCCTTGATTAAACATCGGACAATGTTGATAATAGATAGGACTTTCTAAAGTACCTACTTTGATCAGTTCGTACATATTGCGGGAAAGCGAAGCAAATGCGACCCGTTGTTTGCCCACATCTTTCCCCTTAGCGATGGCTGTTGCGTCGATAGTTAAGTTGTTCATCACTTTCATCCAGACCGTGTGCTCGGCAGAAACAAGCTTATTCATATCCACTGCTTTTATGGCTGCCTGCAATATGGTGGCTTTCACCGCCGCCGCTGAAGCATCTGTCTTAACCAGCGCGTCTTTTAGCACAAAGTATTGACTGAGCAGATTTGTCAACTGTGTTTCTTTACCCTTTTCTGTTTCTGTTGTTGGTTGATGGGTGGAATGATCAGCTGCCAACATATTATGATGTCCGTTCTGCGGAGTGATTGCTTCAGTCTGATGTGCTGACGCCGGCTTTAAGGTTCTACTGTATTGATCCACTTTAGGCAACTGAGCATAAACATCATCCGGAGCCAGAAATTTCTCATTATCGAATCCTGCTAAAGCAATACGCTTTAGTATCTCATCCTCATTTGTCTTTGACGCATCATAGGTGATAGTCGCCATATTTGTTTCCTGATCCCACAGTATCTTAGCGTTTTTTTCCGATTTACCCTCCTTCTCAATGGCCGTCTTCGCGGCTGGAGTATTTCCGAATATCTTTACCGTTGCTGTTGTCGCATTTTTGATCTGCGCATGTATTGTGATATCGGTCAGTAACACGAGGCTTACCATACCAATTAGTGAAATTGATTTCATAGCTATATAATTATTTTTTGAGCTCGTTATGCTCAATTTATCTTTAAACACCGTCTGTAATACCCGCATATTTTGTGCAGTATTTCTACTTTTCATAGGCTTATTTCACGATGAATAATTTTTGATTAAATGAATTCCAATGAAAACAGTCGTTTGCAGCGCTGAAGCAACACCAACAACAGGTCATATGATCCAATGACAGTTTTCATTTAAAAATGATTAAAGGGATTTTGGATGCAGATAACGATCCAAAAGGACATAGCATGGGCTATTGCCAATTATTAGGCTATCTTAGGAGGCTGCCAAATCGAAAAATAAGCATCGGCACAAAAAGGTTGCTTATACAAAGTGTATAGTTTTAGTTGACCGATCTCCGACAGTGGTATAAAACCCGTTCCATAAACAGCTATCATGGGACTGTATTGCATGAAAGTACGGCATGACTTTCCGCTGCAACGTTTACCACAGTCATCACCGTGATCTTTTTCATTTTGTACATCGTTACAACAATCTTTGCCTTCGGTATCTTCTACATCTCGATCCTTGTCAGTATTTTTTAATTCCTGATTTTTGTGGGTATCATTTACACCATGTGTATTATCGGTAGCGTTTAAATCCTGATCGTTTTCCGAACAGCAGGACATTTTTTCTTCTTGCTTGGTTTTTTCAGGAGTCAGATGGCAGGCAAACACCCGGCTCGGAGCTAAAAATAGCCCCAACATACAGATGACCAACAAGATGTTGACTTTTGCCCACATAACGGCTTAAAATTTATCTTTTTTTACAGTTACCCGATTACAAAACATCAAGGTATATGTTTAATTACCGAATAAAGGTCGCAACTTTTTTCCAAATCGCTGTTGTAATATTTTTTATTTTATTTATAAGATTTCATTTCCAGTCACTGAAACGACCGCCTATCTATTTCTCCTGTTCCTTGATCCATTTAAGCATCAGCAGGCAACCGGGAGCATAAACGCCGCCGTGGTCAAATCCCTGCAATTGATATAAAGAGGTTTTGGTATGCCCCACCTGTTTTAGTATCGCTGCGAGATGCGCGTTCTCTTCATATCTAGCCGGAAGTTCCAATTGTGGGTCGCCGGTAATCAGTACAATAGCGGGTGCATCTTTGCGTGCAAAGGATATCGGCGCGTATTGATCCATCTGCGGGATTGCCATCGACTGTCCACGTTCCTTTTTGATCGTATAATGTGTGTTGGTCTGACCACTGATCGGTACCAGTCCCTTTAATTTATTTGCACTGACACCCTGTTTTTGAAGGTAACTACTATCGAGTCCTACCATTAAAGCCAAATATCCACCAGCGGAATGACCTGAAACATAAATCTTAGCCGGATCGCCCCCATAGGATGCGATATGGGAAAAAGCCCAGGCAACAGCTTCCGCTGCATCTTCAATATAATCTGGCGCCTTCACTTTGGGACTCAACCTATAATTGACAGCAACCACCGCCACACCTTTCTCTTTAAGTTCTAATGGAATAAATTTATTCCCTTCCTCCAATCCTCCACCATGAAACCACACGATCGTGGAAAAATTCTTCCGATCGGTCGGGACATAGAGATCGAGCTTACAACGTTCTTTTTTATAGTCGTCGGTATCAGTAATTTTACAATAGCTAATATTATCTATGGTACGGTATTTCTGGGCAAAGATTTGGTTCGATAAAATCGACAAAAAGAATATGACAAGAAATTTTGGAGACATAATAAATGGGGTTAAGGATTCACATTCATAAAGTTAGCAAAAACCCGTCAAATCCCCTCCCTATAGTTCAAAATTGTTTTACCTTGTAGCACGAAGACATCAGGCTACCATCCCGCTATTTTTTTTGGGAAATATCAGGTTTATCTCATCTAGGAACATAACAAAAGATAAATTTTCCTGTTATTAGTATAGAAACAATAATTACGTTAGAAACATTATTAACGACATATGGAGCAGATAAAAATACAAACACATATTGGCGTACGTGTGGAAACCATTTGGAACGCCTATACCTCTGCTGAAGATATTATGCAATGGAATCGAGCCTCCGAAGACTGGCATTGTATTGAGGCGATTAACGATTTGCGCATAGGGGGAAAATTCAAAAATCGTATGGAAGCAAAGGATGCTTCGGCGGGTTTTGACTTTACAGGAACCTATACCGAACTTGATCCCTTTAAAAAAATAGCCTATGTGATGCCCGATGGCCGTCATGTAACGATCAATTTCAATCCCAAAAAGGCTGCTACCGACGTCGAAGTTATTTTCGATGCCGAATCCGAAAATCCGATCGATCTACAACGCCAGGGGTGGCAAGCCATTCTCGACAATTTCAAGTTCTATGTAGAAAAAACATATGGCAGCGCATCACAGGCACAGACATTTTAATACGGTGATTATCGGCTATTGCTCGTACGGCGAACATTTCAACGAATAGACATATAATAACAGACATACTTGGATTGCTAACGACAATGGTTATCTTTGGCCAAAATTTGATATCCCAGCGTGAACCTTACGGAGCAAATTCCAACGAAAAGCGATAAAGACATAATATATGACAATAATTAACAATTATGAAGAGTACAAAGCCTTTGAAGGAAAGTCATTAGGCGAATCTCAATGGCATACAATTGACCAAAAGCAGATTAACCAGTTTGCCGATGCAACTTTAGATCATCAATGGATCCACCTGGACAACGAAAGAGCAAAAACAGAAAGTCCATTTAAATCGACCATCGCACATGGCTATCTAACCTTATCTCTTATTCCTTATTTGTGGAAACAAATAGCAGAAGTACGAAATGTCAAAATGGAGATCAACTATGGTATCGAAAATCTGCGTTTTGCACAACCCGTTCTGGTCGATAATGAAGTACAATTGCATACACATGTTAAATCCGTTGCCAATCTTCGGGGGGTAGTCAAAGTAACCATTGAAGCAACTTTAAAAATTAAAGATAGCGCTAAGCCGGCCTATGTGGGAGACGTTATCTTTTTATACCACTTCAATTAAATCAATCAGATAAGCATTCACTTCAATAAATTCAGGTAAGCTATTTGCATGTTAACCGATTTAACAATAAAAGAGATCACAAATCATAAGGATTACCCTTATGATTTGTTGCTTTTGGCGGATGAAACGATCGCCGCGATCAATAAGTATCTTTTTGATTCGGCTGTCTTTGTTGTTCAGGAAGAACAACAGTCCATCGCTGCATTTTGTTTGTATCCCGTTGATAACGAGACCTTGGAAATCAAAAATATTGCTGTGTCTCCCTCACATCGAAACAGAGGACTTGGCAGCAAAATATTACGATATATCCAAGAGACTTACCATGCGCAATATCCGAATCTGATTGTTGGAACGGCAGATTGTGGCTTTGATCAGATCCGATTTTATGAGCGCAATGATTTTGTTAAATATGATCTACGTACGAACTTTTTCATTGAAAATTACGAACAGCCCATCTATGAAAATGGTCAATTGTTGAAGGACATGGTTTTACTAAAATATCAACCCAAGCGAACCTAAAAGGGGACTTTCATTACGATCCAATAGGTAGTGCTTCTTTAGCAGTATCAGGAGTAAAAATAAACACTTATATTTCAGTAAGATTCTAATAAAACCAGTAAATAAACAATGAAACTGACTACGATACACCCCAAATTACCTATGCGTGACAAGGCTGTCACAAGCGATTTTTACTTGGGTCAACTGGGCTTCAGCCTATGCGGCACTGCAGACTATGAAGGATATCTGATGATCAAAAAACATCAGATCGAAATTCATTTTTTTGAATTTAAGGAGCTACTACCTGAGGAGAATTATGGCATGATCTATATCCGCACCGACGATATTGACCAGCTCTATCACTCTTTTTTAGTGCGCAATATTACCATCCATCCGAATGGTAAGCTGGAGACAAAACCTTGGGGACAGCGTGAGTTTTCCATCTTGGATCCGGATAGTAATTTGCTAACATTTGGACAGGGGGAGTAGAATTACACATCTAGCTTTAAGAGTAGAGGCTTGATGTTGAAGCCATTGCTGTACCGGACACAATCAGACTGAGCAGATCATACTTTATCAAAGCTACACTGCCCAATAGAAAACGACACGACAAATAAAGGAGAAATATCCGTTGAGACGATTAGATAGGACAAGAAAAAATCAAAAAAAAACCTGTCATTATACGCAAAAATGGAGCGTAACGATGACAGGCGCTATAATTTTAGATACGGGTTTGCTGCATCAGAATGGACTAACCGAATAAATCTGAACTCAGGTAGCGGTCTCCGCGATCACAGGCAATAAAAACAATGACGCCTTCCTCGATCTCATTGGCAATTTTCAGGGCTCCGGCAAATGCTCCACCTGTACTCATCCCAGCAAAAACGCCTTCCCGTTTCACCAGTTCACGCGCCAGTTCGGTCGCCTCCTGTTGCGAAATATCAATGACACGATCCACACGGCTTGGGTCAAATATTTTCGGCAGATAAGCTTCTGGCCAGCGTCTGATTCCGGGGATGGACGACTCCGGTGTAGGTTGACAGCCGACAATCTGTATCGCCGGATTTTTTTCTTTGAGATAGATGGAATTTCCCATGATCGTTCCAGTTGTTCCCATCGCGCTCACAAAATGGGTAATTTTCCCATCTGTATCACGCCAGATTTCAGGACCCGTGGTTTTGATATGGGCTTTATAATTATCGGGATTGGCAAATTGGTTTAAAATAAAATAGCCTTCATTTGCCGCTTTTGCCTCAGCGTAGTCCCGGCATATTTCCATGGACTCCAATAGCGTAACCTTGGCACCAAAAGCTTCCATGGTCAGTGTACGCTCACGGGTAGACGATGCAGGCATGACCAACTCTAGATTCAAGCCATATATACCGGCAATCATGGCCAGGGCGATTCCCGTATTCCCACTCGTCGCTTCGATAAGCTTACTGTCTTTCGAAATTTCGCCACGCTCCATGGCTGAACGGATCATATTTAAGGCTGCACGATCTTTGACAGAACCAGCGGGGTTATTCCCTTCCATCTTTGCAAAGATCCGTACGTTGGTATTTGCATGAAATTGGGTAATTTCCACCAATGGTGTATTTCCGATGGTATCTATAATATTTCCCATAATGTATCTATATAATTGGTTTTGAATCTATAAATTTCGCTGTTGCTTGATGATACACAGTAGTATAAGGTTCTACTGAACTTGTCAGCCAAACATTACCTCCGATAACCGAATGATGGCCTATACGTGTTTCGCCGCCCAAGATCGTTGCTCCCGAATAGATGATGACATGGTCTTCAATCGTTGGATGACGTTTGACATTCGAAAACACCTTATCCACACTCAGAGCACCCAGCGTCACCCCCTGGTAAAGTTTAACGTAATTTCCGATTGTACACGTTTCTCCGATCACCAATCCGGTACCATGATCAATATGGAGGTGATGGCCGATGGTTGCTCCCGGATGAATATCTATTCCTGTCTTGGAATGTGCATGCTCGGTCAATATGCGTGGGATCAGAGGGACTCCAAGGCGATGCAGCTCATTGGCCATTCGGAAAATACAGATCGCAAAAAAACCAGGATAAGTACGTACAACCTCCCGCTTGTTCTGTGCGGCCGGATCCCCATCCATCAACGCGTCAGCATCCCAGCACATGAGTTCATACAACGCTGGAATGCGCTCAAAAAACTGATGGGCTATTTGCGCATGGTTGCAATGACCACAAGCTTTTGATTTGCTAAGGAGTTGTTCCAGTTCCAGTTCAAATTGTTCAAAAGCAAGTTTCACATCGTCTACCGATTTCATCTCGCCAGAATTTCGCTCCGGAAAAAGCACATCCAAAATTTTGGTAGCCCAGCCGCAGATCTTCTTATTGGAAGGCATTTCTAAAACAGCTAATTGCTGCTCATAGATATGTTGATAAAAATCATGCATCTTCAAAAGTAAATATTAAAACAACCTTAGCTCAAGTTTCTATTGTATAGAATTCTAATGGAGAAACATACAAATTTAATGTCTCTCTTTGATCTGCAAGAGCTTTATTCTTAAACAAAGATACTATACAATATTGATAGATTAAGCCTTATTACCACTTAACTATATGATTAAATCATTTTTTATCTTTATTTGACTTTTAGGACAACCCCAGACTTCCTCCCCATCGCCGTCTCGTCAATATCATTTCTTCATCGCATTAAATTTAGAAACCTGCTTATGCCTCTTAAAGCACTAAGCGCTCAAAAAGATTTTGTAATGTTGCTTCAGGATCTTCACAGAGTCCGGGATGCGAAGCCGAACATTGAATAACCGTGCTGCGTTTGGCGGTAAGCCATCGGAAACGTTCTGTAATATCCAATGCTGCTAGTTTTCCGGCACCTTTATCCCCATTACAGATTCGTTGAAAGGAGGACAGATGGTTTTCAATCAGTTCCAGTTCAATTTTAGGACAGAGCGCGCGTACCTTTTGCTCATCTACGGCATAAACCATCTTGGCAAAACGATATTTACGGCAATAGAGCGCGATACCAACATTGATAAATTCCTCTCGCTCTACACGTGGCACCAATCGTACCACAGCATATTCATATAAGGTTTTTTCTGGCATCTTCTATCTGTTTTACAAAAATTGACGAATTAGCCATACGTTGTTTCAGGAAGGATACGTATACCTCTCTCGCCTCTGTCGCAGACAGCTCACGTTCGGAATCCGCTAACCATTCATCCGGTACAACAGCTAATATCTTACGAAAAACATCCTCTGTAAAAATAGCGCTAAAGTCAGTATTTATTTTTTCGACGATGGCGGCATTTTTTAATAGCACATGGTCTTTGATCTGCACAAAGGGTTTGACCGCTTGCTCTTCCCAGTTGTCCCAGCTGTGGTGGAAATACAAAGCTGCACCATGGTCAATCAGCCATAATTCCTTATGCCAGATCAGCATATTCGTATTCCGTACTGTACGGTCAACATTCATCAGTAAAGCATCCAGCCACACAATTTTTGAAGCCTCTTCCGCTCCAATCAGGTCGACATTGGCATCAAAAGTTACTGCCCCACTCAAAAAGTGAAGCCCGAGGTTTTTCCCTACGCTAAATTTGAGTAGATCCTGTATTTCTTCGTCCGGTTCGGAGCGCCCAAAAGACTCATCAAGATGTGCGAAGACGATTTCGGGCACCCTTAATTTTAGAAGCCTGGCCAGCTCTCCACCGATCAGTTCAGCAATGAGTGCCTTACGACCCTGTCCTGCTCCTCTAAATTTGATGACATAACTAAAGCCATCGTCCGCATCGACTAGCGCAGGCAAAGATCCACCTTCCCGAAATGGCTGAACATATCGGATAATTTCTACCTCGCGAATTATAGGTTGTTGAAAATTCATGAATTTATATTTTCTTACTGTTCAAAGTTGGTCATCAACGTTGAGCATTATAACAAACTAAGATAAATTTACCTTTATTTACAAGTTTGTTCGTCATGTACGCTACAAATTTGTTATTCCACCACAACCTTTGAACGTTTTAATGGTGGAAATATCTCAAATATTTATTTATATTTTAGCAAAATAGCACAAATTGTACATTCATTTGACCATTAGAAGTACTATTTTCTAATTATATTTGTCATAGAATCTCGACTTGTCTCATCAAGTTCTTTTCAAAAACGATATGGATACTATTCAGGAATATAACAGTGTGATCAAGCACTGTCAAGATTTATTTATAAAAAAAACAAAAGATTATGGCACGGCATGGCGGATCATGCGGCTATCCTCCATTACTGACCAGATTTATATCAAGGCGCAACGTATACGTACCCTTGAGATCAAAAAAGTATCTAAAGTTGGTGAAGGTGTCGTCGATGAATACATTGGTATCATTAATTACTGCATTATGGCCATGATCCAAATTGATCTTGGTGAAGATGGAGAGGAAAACCTCGATCCCGTCTTCGTAAATCAAAAATATACCGAAAAGGTAACGGAAACCAGAGACCTCATGCTGGCCAAAAATCACGATTATGGTGAGGCTTGGCGTGATATGCGCGTTTCTTCGATGACGGATTTGATCTTAATGAAAATTCACCGTGTCAAACAGATCGAAGATAACGATGGACAGACTATCGTTTCCGAAGGAATTAATGCCAATTACCAGGATATGCTCAACTACGCAGTTTTTGCCTTAATTAAGTTAGGACTCGCACAACAATAATTGAATGATGACAGCAGCACAACAGACAACTAAAACAAATTACCTTTTAGGTTTTTGTCGCATTTTCACTGGTCTTCTTTTTATTTTCTCTGGATTTATTAAGGCCAATGACCCTACAGGATTCGGCTATAAACTGCAGGAATATTTTGAAGTGTTTCACCTGACCACCTTCAATGAATACGCTACGGCGATAGCTGTGGTGATCTGTGGCTTTGAAATCCTCTTAGGTGCCTTACTGTTGTTTGGTGTCTACGCCAATTTGGTGGCTTGGGGATTACTGCTATTGATCCTTTTTTTCACCTTTCTGACATTCTATTCCGCATTTTTCGAAGTCGTGACTTCCTGTGGCTGCTTTGGTGATGCCATTCCACTAACTCCCTGGCAATCCTTTTCCAAAGATCTTGTGCTATTGGCCTTGATTCTGATTATCTTCTTTAACCGCAAACAGATCCAGTCCATCATCAAAGGATTTGGCAATCAATTTGTTGTCACCCTGATCACTACCATCGTTTCATTGGGGATTGGCATTTATACGGTCAATTATCTCCCTTTTATTGATTTCTTGCCCTATAAAATTGGCAACAATCTTCCATCCCTGATGGTCCTTCCAGAAGGTAAACAGGGCGATGTCTTTGAGCAGCTCTATACCATGAAAAACAAAAAAACGGGCGAGACCAAGAAAGTGAATGACAAAGTGTACATGGCAGATAAACTATGGGAAGATGAGTCTTGGGAAATCATTGGCGAACCTGAAAGTAAACTCATCAAAAAAGGTTATGATATTCCCATCCCCGACCTTTTAATTACTGACGCAGACGGTGCTGATCATACACAGGAGATCATAGCAAACCCTTATTATAATATTATCATCGTCGCCAAGGATCTTTCATCAACCAATATTAATGCCATCCAGAAAATCAATCAGACAGTCACACAGATGACCAAAGATTACAATGGTCTCCGTGTTGTCCTACTGACCGCCTCAGCTTCCAAAGACGCACAATACCTGAGTGACAAAATGCAATTGATTGCAGAAATTTATTATGCGGATTTAATTCCATTGAAAAGTATGGTCAGAGCCAATCCGGGGGTAATCCTTTTAAAAGGTGGAAATGTAATGGGCAAATGGCACTACAACAATTTCCCGGACGCAAAGACGATTGAAGACAATTTTTTAAGTAAGGACAAATAATACAATATGCCTAAACCTATATTTTTGATTGGCTATATGGGCAGTGGAAAGACCACATTGGGAAAAAAGCTGGCCAGCAAATTAGATTTACCTTTTATCGATACCGACGAGGAGATTGTGAAACAGATCGGTATGAGCATCACTGAATATTTCGGTCAATACGGTGAAGAAGAGTTTCGAAAACTGGAGCGGGAGCAGCTTCGTAAATTTGTGAACAGCTACGCCGTTATCTCTACGGGTGGTGGTGCGCCCTGTTTTTTTGATAACATGGATTGGATCAAAGCCAATGGATACGCGGTGTATTTACAAATGACGCCCAAAGCTTTATTTGATCGTCTGTCGCAATCAAAATTACATAAACGACCTATTCTGGTCGGAAAATCACCAGAAGAATTAAGGGCTTTTATTGAGGAGAAATTAACGGAACGGGAGCCTTACTATACCCAGGCTCATCTAACAATAGATCAGCTCAATACACCAGTAGAAACATTAGTGACCCTGATCAATCAGCATAATTTATAACCGCACAATAGTCAATAATGAGAATACGCCTGTACTGCTTCCTTTTATTCCTGACCTGTATAACTGTTTGCAGCTGTTTTCGCCATGGTGGTGACACAGACGGTTTACCTGTAGGCAAGCGTATTCAGCTGACAACGGTAGAGGACCTTTATCAGTTTCTGACCTATGATGACAACCGCTATCCGCTCGTTAGCCTGCATCGTGGGGGACCTGCCTCTGGCTATCCGGAAAATGCCTTAGAAACCTTTGCATATAATGCCAGCCTGCAACCCGTTATTGTGGAGTGCGATGTCAGGCTTAGCAAAGATTCTGCACTGGTACTGATGCATGATAATACGCTCAACCGTACCACAACAGGCCGAGGGTCTGTTAATGAACGTACATTGGCCGAACTCAAAAAACTAAGGTTGGTAGACAACGACAAGAAAATAACACCCTATAAAATCCCTACACTCGACGAAGCGCTCGCATGGGGAAAGGGTAAGGTCATTTTCACACTGGACATTAAAAATGAGGTACCTTACGAATCCGTGATCAATGTGATTCGCAAACAACGTGCTGAATCCAGCGTTGTTATCATTACTTATAGCGCTGGTCAGGCCGGAAAAGTACACAATCTGGCCGGCGATCTGATGATATCCGCTTCGGTGAAGAACCTAGATGATCTCGCCCGTCTCAACGAAAAAGATATTCCAGACAATAAATTACTGGCCTTCGTCGGGACGCGGGAAGCTGATCCGCAGCTGACCAAAGTACTGCATGATCATGGTGTTATGTGTATCCTGGGTACACAAGGCAATCTAGACAGACAGGCCACAAAGAAAGGATTTCAGCTATATGCCAGCTTCATTGAACGCGGTGCAGATATCTTGAGTACTGATCGTCCGATCGAGGCAGGTAGAGCGTTAAATTTTTATATCAAGAAAAGAGGAATAAGTTCTAAATTTGTGCAGTAAAAGACTATTCAAAAGTAAGCAACGTTGTTTAACGGTTAAAAGATACATTTTACAGATATTGATCAAAAGATCCTGAGGTAAATTTTACTTTAGCTAAATTGAAATCTTAAATTGCCGTCTGATCACCAGACATCACGGTTAGAGGCATCTAGGCTATCCTTAATATAATTTACTAATTCGTCATTTTCATCTGATTGTTTCAACCGTTTTCGAAGATTTATTAACCAATCTTCCAATGCCTCCGCTGGCGACTCACCATTTCCAAAAACACCCCGGTGCGGGTCTGGGCCCAATAAGCACCAATAAGAAGTTTCTTCTCTGAATACAACAGGGCGTAATTCTCGAATTTCTCGAGGTAGTTCCTCTGCCTCAAAATCTATTGGCACTATTTTTTCCGCTGCTATCTTCATTTGTTCCATATTTCCTTACAATTTTTTAAGTTCTTCTTCTGGCCAAGTCACCAATTCTTTTAGCAAATAGGTTTTTGGCTCGGCTTCATCATCAAATTGAGCCAAAAATTCCGGCAGGTCCCCTTCGATTTTTAAGAGCTTGCCTTCCTGTAACACGTCATAGCCCTCTGCGAGCCATTGTTCTATTTTTTTTCTATTGATTTGAATATGCTCCATGGTGAGAAATTTTAGCCCGTTATATTACAAATTAGTTGATTCATCATGTATTTATAAAATAAACAATACTGCAACAGATAACGTTTTGTCAATTTGAGCTTAGATGTATCACACCGTCAAATAAAACGAAATTAATACACTTAAAATAAATTAGTTAATAAAAAAAACATCCTAGATCGGCGAGAAACACCTATTTGGCAAGATATTTGTCCAAACAGCAAAAGTTTTCAGTTCGAAAACTTAACGCTAACATTTTTTAAAAATATCATGAAAAAAGTACTTCTACCTATTCTGACACTTTTTACATTCGTATTTGCCATTAACCAGAAAGCAAATGCGCAAACTCCTTACCGCACAGCCATCGGCTTGGGAATTGACTTAGGGGACGGTCAATCACTGTTTGGTCCGCAGATCAAACACAACTTTGGTGGCAATGACGCCGGAAATGCACAGGTATTATTTGGTGATAACATCACCGTAGTTGGGGTAGATTATTCTTACAACCAGCGGATTCCAGGAACACGTGGTTTGTCTTGGTACGTAGGTGTTGGTCCGCAAGTATCGTTTGTAGATTATGGCAAATGGCATGATGACTGGGACGATGACTATCACTGGAAAGATGGTGATACCGAAACTTTTTTTGCTATCCGTCCGGCATTAGGCTTGGAGTTCCGTATTCCTTCAGCTCCATTGGCGATGCATTTTGACTGGAAACCATGGTGGAATTTATCTCATGGCTCTGACTTTGAACCATCCCGTTTCTCATTGGGATTCAAATTTGTATTGAAATAAAAAAACAATATCTCCGAAAACAAAAAATCCTGCAGTTATTATCGCTTGCAGGATTTTTTTTATTCTTTAGCCCAAGGCAATACTTCGCTTTTTCCAGAATACTTTTTTTGCGCGCATTTACATCACGTATCAACTAGTTCAATAAAGATAAAAAATCGTTCTCTCATTCTTTTCAATGCATATCTAGAGCGTCTTTCGTATATACTTTTTCATTTCAATATATTGCCCATTGGCATGGTAGAAGAAGAGTTATTTACATTTTCATAATATTCATCCATCAAACAGAAAAATATTACCAGCAAAAAAGCCTTTGGATATCTCCAAAGGCTTTTTATTATAATGCAGTTAAAAAGCGTTATGCTTTTTCTTCTTTTAATGTCGACGTCTCTTTTTTGGATTCTTTTTCCTCAAACCCCGAGCGTAAGATTTCATCCCATAAAGACGAACTCACACCAAATCCTTTTTCAGGATCCGAATAATGGTGCAGCATATGATGTTGTTTAATACGTTTGAAGATACCACTCTTAAAATTTGCGTGGTGCATCGCGTAGTGACATTCATCATAAATCAGGTAACCCACCATAAATCCAGCGAAAAAGCAAGCCAAAATAAACTCATTTGAAAAGAACAATGTAAATCCAAAATACACTAGGGCCGCCAATGGAATACTCGCTGAAAGGGGCATGACCAAACGCATCCTATCCCTTGGATAGTCATGGTGTACACCGTGAAAGATAAAAGCGATCCTTTTCCCCCATTCTGATGTTGGGTGAAAATGAAATACCCAACGATGTAATGCATATTCAAATGCAGTCCAGAATGCCAATCCAAAAACAAAATATCCAATATATGTTAATAGGTCAACATCTCCCCAGACTAGAGCTTTATACGAAAAAAAAACAACTACGGGTACATAGAAAATCAAAGGTACGCTCCAGTGCACTTTCGTCAATGACTCTAAAAAGTCATTTTTAAACATGCGCGTAGATTCCGTAGAATTTGAAACATAATTACGCTTTGCCATAATACAATATTTATTATTCCCCCACAAAAATAAGTATTTTAAGCGCAAATGAAGAAGGTTCCAGACTAGAAAAACAAAATATTTGACCTTTTCAACAAAAAGGTTAAACGTCTATTAACGTCCTTTCTAGTCTAAAACCTTTTATTTGATCTTTTAACTCTAATTTTCTTAAATTTTCGCAGCAGTTGATCAAAAACTCACAGCGTCAAAATTGACAAAATCAAGACAGTTTCCTATTTAAAGTTAACTGTCCCCCCTGCCATTTTCTTTTCGACCCGTTGTTCTGGCTTGCCGTAGACATCTATCGTACCGCCACCCCGTGTCTTTGTTTCAATTGCATCTACAGCATGTACTTCCGCTTTTCCACCACCATTTACAGTAACGGTAGTTGTTTTTGTTTTAAAATCTTTGCCCTCATATTTACCACCAAAATTAGAGATTATAACCTGTTTGTCGGCTTTACCATAAAGTGCTATCGTTGCGCCAGAGGTTACTTTGACATCCGTACTTTTTGCGTCTGCGTACAGATCAACCAAGCCTCCTTCGGATGCATAGACTTTGAGGTGGTCAGCTACAACTGTATTGTTTGACGTTGCAAATACCTTTGCGCCCTTTTTAGCCTCTACGTTTTTCAGACTTTTATAATATACTTTCACAGAAATATTACCGCCCTGCAACATATTTAGGGTATTCATTTTTAAAGCTAAAGCACCATTTGTATTGACCACCTTCACATTCTCGTAATTCTGTCCTTCAAAAGTCACCAACGATTCATTTGCCTTGATCAATTCAACTTGTATTTTATCTGTAGCGACAACTGAACTAAAATCTCCCACATTTTGTTTTGCCTGTCCAGATACCAGTTGAACCATTAATAAAAAAACCGCGCTAATTCCTAAAAATTTCATAGTGTATTTTCCAATTTTTAATTATTTGATATGCCGCTTTCCAGCAGTATTTTCACATACTTTATTCTAGCGGGATAGCATACGCATATCGACTTATCTGCATTTCTGACGTCAAAAAACACGCCAATCATCACCATAATCTTACTTTTTAACCTATTTTGACAAAAAAAAGGTGTCCTAAAAATTAGGACACCTCGCTATCTCTATTTTGTTCAGCTTACAATTTGCTATTTACGTCAACCGCATTCAAATCAGCAAAAGCTTCTTTCAGACGAGCAACAAATGTTTCTTCCCCTTTACGTAACCATACTCGCGGATCGTAATATTTTTTGTTTGGAGAATCAGCACCTTCAGGATTTCCGATTTGTCCTTGCAAATAATCGTGGTTTTTAGCTTCGTAAGCTCTCACGCCATCCCAAAATGCCCATTGCATATCAGTGTCTATATTCATTTTGATCGCACCATAAGAAATCGCTTCTGCAATCTCCTCAGGCGAAGAACCAGATCCACCGTGGAATACAAAGTTTACTGGTTTCTCAGCAGCAAGCTTGTATTTTTCGCGGATATATTCTTGTGAATTATGTAAGATTACGGGTTGTAATTTCACATTACCAGGTTTGTACACGCCGTGTACGTTACCAAATGCTGCTGCAACTGTAAATTTATCAGATACCTTAGACAATTCTTCGTAAGCATAAGCAACTTCTTCTGGTTGTGTGTATAATTTAGAGCTATCAACATCTGAATTGTCAACGCCGTCTTCCTCTCCACCTGTAACGCCCAATTCAATCTCTACAGTCATACCTAGTGGTTTCATACGTGCTAAGTATTTTGCAGAAATTTCGATATTTTCCTCGATTGGTTCCTCAGATAGATCCAACATATGGGAAGAGAATAACGGCTTACCATGTTGTGCGAAGAATTTCTCACCAGCATCCAACAAACCGTCTATCCAAGGTAAAAGTTTTTTAGCCGCGTGATCCGTGTGCAAGATTACTGCCACACCATAGTGTTCTGCCAACAAATGTACGTGTTGCGCTGCAGATACCGCACCTAATACACAAGCTTGCAAGTTATCATTATTTAATGTTTTACCAGCATAGAATTGTGCACCACCATTTGACAATTGAATGATTACAGGAGAGTTTACTGCTTTTGCAGTTTCCATTACCGCATTGATAGAATTTGTTCCGATAATGTTTACCGCTGGCAAAGCAAATTTATGTTTCTTTGCAACTTCAAACAACTCTTGTACTTGATCTCCTGTCAATACACCTTTAAAATCTTTTAGGCTCATATTACTGTTATTGATTTATTTTAATCTTTATTAACTCTTGAAGCTACTAAATTATTAAAAATAATTATCACTTCCTAATTTTTAGAGTGTACTTAATACACTATCAGATTGTTTATCACATTGATCTTTAGAATCCGGATAAGAGTTAGACCAGTTCGATAGCCTCCAATTTAACCGTTCCATATTTTCACATGCTCTAACCGACCTCCTGTTCCATTAAAAAAATACACTTGGATATCCCGCTAATACACCTGGGATTGATTAAATTTGAGCTCACTAATATTGGAATCATTATGCTACAGGTATACGGTATCAAAAACTGCAACACAGTAAAAAAAGCGCTAACATGGTTAGAAGACAATGAGATTGACTTTCAATTTCATGACTTCAAAAAAGAGGGTGTCAGTGATGAAAAACTTGCAGAATGGGAAAGCCAAGTGGACTGGCAGTCCCTGGTCAACAAAAAAGGTACAACCTGGAAAAAATTGACAGCAGAAGAACAAGCCCAGGTGATCGACGCAAACAGTGCCAATAAAGTACTAAAAGAGCACACCAGCATGATCAAGCGCCCTGTAATTGAATATGGTAAAGGTGTCCTACTCGGATTTAATGAAGAAGACTATAAAAGCTCCTTAAAATAGTTGTTACAAGCTCCTTTTTAAGGAGCTTTTTTTTGCCTTATCTACTTTTCATTGTATATTGTGTTTAATAAACGTAATTTAATTCGAACAGATATGATGAAAAGATTTGCATTGGCTTCTTTGAGCCTGATTGCATTGAGCTATGCTTTTCCGTCCTTTTCCCAGGAAAAAACATCCAACTATAGTTACACTGAAGCCTTTGCACCGTTATTTTTCAAGAATAATGGAAATGATTACCGCTCTGCGGCCGGAAAACCTGGTCCCGGATATTGGCAAAACGCTGCAGACTATAAAATTCAGGCATCATTAAACGATCAAAACGATCAGGTGACTGGCTCGGTAGAGATCACCTATAGTAATAATAGTCCTGACAACATGGACTACCTTTGGCTGCAATTGGATCAAAATATGTTTTCTCAGCATGGACGTGGCCAGTTGATTTCCCCATTGACCAATAGCCGATATGGAGACGGAAACTCAAAATTTGATGGCGGTTATGAGATACAGTCAGTCACTGATGTCAATGGAAAAGCCATAGAACATATTATAAACGATACCCGCATGCAATTACGGCTCCCAGCTGCATTGAAAAGTAAGGGCGGGAAAATTACATTTAAGATTACCTATCAATACACTGTTCCCCAATATGGTGCCGATCGTACCGGTATACTTGAGACCAAGAATGGAAAAATATATGCCATCGCACAATGGTTCCCCAGACTTTGTGTCTATGATGATATTAGGGGCTGGAATACATTGCCGTATACAGGACCTGGAGAATTTTATCGTGAATTCGGGAATTATCAGGTCGAGATCACCGCTCCTGCCAACCACATCGTTGTACTTGGCGGCGAACTTCTAAATCCACAGGAAGTATTTACAGCAGATCAGTTCAAAAGATATCAGCTTGCGCTACGTAGTGATCAAACGGTATTGATTCGCTCAGCCGAAGAAGTGACAGCGAAAAGTTCAAGGCCAAACAAAAAGACTTTAACTTGGAAATATCAGCTCAGCAATGCACAGGACATTGCCTGGGCCTCTTCTACGGCCTTTATATTGGATGGTGCAAAAATAAATCTACCAAGCGGCAAAAAATCTCTGGCCCTATCAGCCTATCCCGTGGAAAGCAATAGCAACAATGCGTGGGAGCGCTCCACGGAGTACACGAAAGCTGCCATCGAGATCTATTCCAAAAATTGGTTTGAATATCCTTATCCAGTAGCCGTAAACGTTGCTTCTAACGTAGGTGGAATGGAATATCCAGCCTTGTCATTCTGTGGGAACCAAGCGAAAGCAGCTTCTCTTTGGGGTGTTACCAACCATGAGTTTGGCCACAACTGGTTTCCAATGATTGTCGCATCTAACGAACGTGAGCATGGTTGGATGGATGAGGGATTTAATACTTTTATCAATGAACTGGCAACGCAAGAATTCAATAATGGCGAGTATTATCGCCAGCAGGCTAGTCGTCCATATATCTTTACCTCACAAAATCTCGAGCCAATTATGAGTACGCCTCAAAATATGAAAGAGCGCAACATTGGCGCCCTTGTTTATTATAAACCAGCCTATGGACTTAAACTGTTGCGCAACGAAATCATTGGCAAAGAACGCTTTGATTATGCCTTTAAAAAATATATTCAGGAATGGGCCTATAAACATCCAACACCCGAAGATTTCTTTAAAGCGATCGAAAACGGAACCGGGGAAAGCCTCAATTGGTTCTGGCGTGGTTGGTTTGTTAACAACTGGCAAATGGATCAAGCCATTAAATCCGTTTCCTATGTCAACAATCAACCCCTGCTGGGCGCGTTGGTTACCGTAGAGAATCTCGAAAAATTGCCAATGCCTATTATTGTTGAGGCTACTACCGTATCGGGCAAAAAAATAAGAAAAAAACTACCTGTGGAAGTCTGGGAAAGAAATAATGTATGGCAGTTTAAGATCTCTACGAACGAAGCCCTGCTGTCTGTCCAGTTAGATCCTGATGACGTAATGCCAGACAAGAATCCGGACAATAATACCTGGAAGGCAAATTAGGGTTATAATTCAAAATCTATTCGTTATTTTTGATAAGAAAATTGGACCATATGAAGCCATTACGAACATATCAAAAAATGTTTAAAATGGTTTCATTATGCTAGCCGAAATGCAACGAGCTCATTTATGTATATATATTATATCCCCATGAAAGTCATACAAACGATTCTAAGCTGCTTATTGATAACGTTGTTCAGTGGACAACTATTTGCGCAGGAAAAAACCAAAGGCATTATTATGGAGCTTGTCAGCGGAGAGAAGATAGGAGCTGCGCAGATCCAGAATTTACGAAGCAAAACAGAAGTCCATACCGACAAGGATGGATCGTTTACGATCGATGCCAGTATTAACGACCTGCTCTTGATCAAGGCAACGGGATACGAACAAGATACTGTTTTTATCTATGATACGAGCTTGCGGAGAATCTATTTAAACAGAATAAATAACCCTATTGAATTGAATCAAGTAATCGTTGAACGAATGACCGACAGTAGACTTGCTGCTGAAATTCAACGGGAGAAAATAGCTGGAAAGTATTCGGACGCTAGCCAAAACCGTGGTGGGATCCGGATCTCTCCAAGCCGTATATTCAGCAAGGAAGGAAAACAGGCCCGCTCAAACTACAAACTTCTCGTAGCTGAACTGGAAAAGAGAGCCATTGACCGTAAGTTTACCGATAATCTCATCAAAGAGTTGACACCACTTGACGGTTCCGAATTAGCCCTGTTTAAAGAAAGGTTCAGACCTTCCTATAAGTTTATCCAAAACAGCAGCCAAGAAACATTACGGGTCTACGTAATGGATAGTTACAAAAAATTTAACGAGAAAAAATAAAAAACAAAGATTTTTATCATATAATTGTCAGAAGGTTTTAAACTGTAATATTTTTTATTTCAGTTTAAAACCTTTTCCATTACTTTGTGTTATCAAAATTAAATCAGCAACGGGATGTTACACAACTTGAGGTTTGCAACAGCTTTACATATTATGGTCTTAGCACAATTGGAGGAGCCCGAACAATGGCTTTCCTCTGAATACATTGCTTCAAGCATTCAGGTAAATGCTGTTGTCGTACGCAAGGAAATTGCCTCCCTAAAAGCAGCATCCTTATTAATCAGTAAAGAGGGCAAAGGCGGTGGGATTCGCATAAATAATAAAAAAGAGCACATTACCCTTGCAGACATTTATCATAGTACCAAACAAAATGAGTTATCGGGTAAATTCAACAACCCCAATCCAGCTTGTATTGTCGGTAAAAACATCAATGCCAAATTACAGGTTCTTTATCAGGAAGTCGACACTGATATTGTACAACGTTTGGAAAAAATGGCGCTGGCTGATTTTAGCAAAACATTTAATTAAAAACACATGAAAGTAGCAGTAATTGGATCCACAGGATTTGTAGGAGCACATCTTGTCAAAGAATTGGTTGACCGAAACTACGAAGTCGTAGCACTCGCTCGCCATATAGAAAGCATTCCATCGAATGACAACATAAAAAAAGTAGCTGTTGACATCAACAACCATGGACAATTGGTTAACGCTTTAGTAGGTGCAGATGTAGTTATTTCGGCGTTTAATGCGGGTTGGACCAACCCTAACCTTTACGAAGACTTTACTAAGGGTGCTTTAGCCATCCAACAGGCTGTTAAAGATGCCGATGTGAAACGTTTTATTGTTGTAGGTGGAGCTGGAAGTTTATTAATTGAGGGCAATCGTCTAGTCGATTCACCTGAATTTCCGCAAGAAATTAAACCTGGTGCCTTAGCGGCAGCCGATTACCTGGATACCATCCGCAAGGAAGATCAACTTGAATGGACAATGATCAGTCCTGCGATAGAGATGAACCCACAGGCAGCCGGTACACGAACTGGAAAATACCGAACTGGATTGGATACGCCTATTTTTGATCAAGAAGGTCGCTCAAGATTATCTGTTGAGGATCTTGCTGTTGCGATAGTTGACGAGATTGCGAATAAACAGTTTATCAACAAACGTTTTACAGCCGCGTACTAATAGCTATACAATCGTTTGATTTATATTTAATATGAAATTTTATCACAAAAGGGAAGCGCAATCTTCCCTTTTGTCGTTGATATCATTTATATTTGACATTAATTAAACAATTAAAAAGCTAAATAATCGTAAAGAATTAATCCTATGCTATTTAAAAAATCGATTCCTCAACTGATCGCTGAGGCAAATGAAAATGGTGAACATACGCTAAAGAGAACACTGTCCAGTACAGGACTGATTGCCTTAGGCGTTGGAGCCATCATTGGAGCGGGACTATTTTCCTTAACCGGAATTGCCGCTGCCGAGAATGCTGGCCCAGCTGTTATCTTATCTTTCATTATCGCCGCCGTTGGTTGTGCTTTCGCAGGTCTTTGTTATGCTGAATTTGCATCCATGATTCCTGTCGCTGGAAGTGCCTACACTTATTCTTATGCCACCATGGGTGAATTCGTAGCTTGGATCATTGGTTGGGATCTTGTATTGGAGTATGCTTTGGCAGGAGCTACTGTTGCTGTCAGTTGGTCTCAATATTTCAATCAACTCCTCATGATATTCCATATCCATTTGCCCGACATGTTGCTGAAGGGTCCATGGGAAGGCGGGATGGTTAATTTGCCTGCGATTATTATCGTGTGCTTACTTTCTTTGCTTTTGATGCGGGGCACACAGGAGTCATCGACCGTAAATAATGTATTAGTTATTTTAAAAGTAGGTGTTGTTTTAATTTTTATCGCATTAGGATGGAGCTTCATCAACCCAGCTAATCACAATCCATTTATCCCAACAAACGCGGGCGAGGAGATGGTCAAAAATGGTCAACAAAGCTTATGGACCTTTCTAAAGAGCGATGACTTTGGTCATTTTGGGATTAGTGGTGTTTTGCGCGCAGCAGGGGTTGTATTTTTTGCTTTCATTGGCTTTGATGCGGTTAGTACGGCTGCCCAGGAAGCAAAAAATCCGAAAAAGGGCATGCCAATTGGTATCATCGGCTCGTTAATTATTTGCACCCTTCTTTATGTATTATTCTCATACGTAATGACAGGCATTGAAAATTACACCATGTTTAAGGGGGATGCCAAGCCAGTCGCTACAGCGTTTGCGAAGACAGGATATCATTTTCTCAATACAGCTTTGATTATTACGATTATTGCAGGTTATACCTCTGTTATTCTCGTCATGCTACTTGGACAAAGCCGGGTATTTTATTCGATGAGTAAGGATGGTTTACTTCCTAAAGTATTTTCTGATCTTTCAAAAAGACAGACTCCTTGGAAAACAAATGCTATATTCATGGTATTTGTAAGTATCTTCGCTGGATTCGTCCCAGTTTCCGACCTAGGTCACATGGTGAGTATCGGCACCTTATTTGCCTTCACATTGGTCTGCGTAGGGATATTGGTCCTACGTAAATCTGATCCTAATTTAGAACGTCCATTCAAAACACCTTTGGTTCCATTTGTTCCGATCATGGGGATTATAGTCTGTGTATTAATGATGGCCTCTTTGCCTATTGAAAGCTGGGAGCGTCTAGCAGTCTGGCTGGCCATAGGTCTATTGATTTACTTCGTCTATGGCAAAAAGCATAGTGTTATCCGTAAACAGCACAGGGATCAACAACATATTCAATAATACTCACAGCTGCTAAAATACTGCAACTTCATATAAAAATAGGGGGCTTCTAAAAAAGAAGTCCCCTATTTTTATAACTTAACAATCTATCTGACTATAACCTTTGCACCATCTTATAAAGCGCTCAGTTTAAAATACCCATTTGCAATGACATCTTCCTTCAATCCGGCTCTCGGTACAATCTGAATATAATATTTTTCCTTATCTGCAACAAGCAAGATATCTTCAATTTCATAAATATCGTCAACATCCAAACCATACTTATCATCAATATGAGCACTACTATGATGCTTCCAGAAAACGGTTCGCTTAGCCTTCTCAGTGGCCTTTGCCAAATTAGGTGCGACTATGAGTTCTTTATAATGAAATTCATCAAACTCATTTGGCTTATATCCCCCCAGATTGACAAAAAACAACTTCAATTCCGTATCTGAAATTGCCGAATCATTTTTTTCAATGACCGTAATTTCATACTCTCCGATCTTATTGACAATCCGATAAGCATCAATATGGATTTTACCATCGGCATCAGGCCAAAAATCTTTGATTGGGTCTATAAAATCCTTAAGTTCATTTCCGATTCCGAAAAAAATATCATGCTGTTCTGTACGTCTATTTTTCGGTTTGCAACCGATCAAAATCATAAATAATTTCATATGCAATAATCTGTCTTTGTATGGGAATATCAAATATCCAGGTTATTTTCATTCCTGTTTTTGCTTCCAATCGTGGATATTTCATAACTTAAGCCCACTGAACAATAAAAATAACGATTATTCACCACATTTAATACACATAAAGTCCTGACTATGAGTAAAATTTTCCTATCATTTACGTTACTATTTCTATCATTATGCTCTTTCGGGCAAAAACGAAGCACTGATAAAAAACTTGAAAAACAAATTAAGCAGCTTATTCTTGGTTTTCAGGGAGACGTAGGCATTTATGTACACGATCTCAAGAAACACAAGGAAGTGAACATCGGAGCCGACACTATCTTTCCTACAGCTAGTATCGTCAAGATCCCAATTTTGATTGGTGTATTTGATAAAATTGAAAAAGGAGAACTGCAATTGGATCAAGAATTTATCTATCGTGAAACTCAGAAATATGGAGGATCAGGCTTGATGCAATTTTTTAAAGATAGCAGTAAAGTTGACCTCAAAACATTGGTTGCCCTAATGCTCTCCTATAGTGACAATGTCACTAGCATCTGGAACCAAAAACTTGCTGGTGGCGGAATAGCCATCAATAAATTAATGACCGACCTCCAACTAGCACATACCCGTGTCAACTCACAGACAGAAGGCAGAAAAGGGGACTGGGAAAAGTATGGCTGGGGACAAACCACCCCAAAAGAGATAGCCGATCTCCTTACCTTGATCCGTCAGGGCAAGGTAATTTCGGAAAAATCCTCCGATCGTATGTATCGCTTTCTAGGCAATATGTTCTATGATGAAAGAGGGCTCTCTCAAATTCCAGCGACCGTAAAGGCCGCATCCAAAACAGGATCCCTGGATGATGTACGTAGTGAAGTAATGTTGGTCAATGCCCCCAAAGGCGATTATGTATTCAGTATATTCACCAAAAATAATCAGGACCAGAGTTGGGGTAAAACCAATGGAGCAGAAGTGTTGACACGCAAACTTTCCAAACTACTATGGGATTACTACAATAAGTAAAATACAAAAGATATACAGTGAATCCGTAGACATTCGTTGTAATCTTGCAAACAGTATGGCTTTTCGTTGCATCCGCTAAACGGGCTTTTAACCAAACTGCAAAAAAAATCGGATCAGCCAATTTATTATGTAAGCAGCAGTGGGTATAAAGAAATAGGGAACTTTATGTTCCCTATTTCTTTCTCTTAATGGTATTATAAGCGAATTCGTTTTTCAACTATTCACTAAGATTTTTTGTTTTGCAGCTAATGCAGTCATCTACTTTTTAAAAGCATCTTTCACATCTTTAGCTGCCTCTTTTGTACCCGAAGCAACATCCTCAGCCACTTTTTTAGTGCCGTCCGCTACATCTTTCGCTACATCTTTGGTCTTATCGGCAGCTGTATTTGCAGCGTCTACCGTAGCATCTTTTGCGTCTTTCAATCCTTCTTTCACATCCTGACCAGCGTCACGCAAAGCAGTTTTAGTTTTTTCCCAAGCGGTATTAGCCTCCTCAGAAGCAGCACGCGCTTTCTCTTCAGCAGCTTTATCACCTTTGGCAATTGCTTCATCTAAAGCTTTTTTTGCTTCCTCAGCTTTCAAACGCGCGCTTTCTTCGGCGTTCTTTAAATCTGCAATCGCTGCATCTACATGCTCGCCTACTGTTTGTGCAGTATCAGTCGAATCTGACGCTTTTTTCTCTGAATTGTTGCAAGAAGACATTACCAATGCTCCTGCTACTACCGCTAAAAGTGCAATTTTTTTCATCCGTTTAATTTTTTTTGATAAAGCCATCAGGTTTATTCATTACCCTGTGTAGTTATTTACTCACAAACTGTCTTTCTTTCAATTTATGAATGCATTACACTCGCTTGAATAAATCATGATAATTTCATTAGAATATTTGTTTTTTAATGGCAAGAAGATATCATGAGGTTATATTTATCCATTTTGGACTCCCATCAACCACATGATATTCTCATGTAAGTTTGTAATTATATGATTAATTAGTCTTTAATTTACAACTTCTATGCCAAATAGACAAACTTAGTGCTTCGGATAAATTGTTCCCTTTGCAGCCTCCAATGTATTTTTCAATAATCCTACAATGGTCATCAGGCCCACACCACCCGGTACTGGAGTGATCCAGGACGCTTTAGGTGCCACATGCTCAAAGTCCACATCGCCATATAATTTAAATCCTGACTTTGTTTCAGTGGATGTCTCTCTGTTGATACCCACGTCAATCACCACAGCCCCCTCTTTCACCATATCAGCAGTAACAAAATTCTTTCTACCGATAGCTGCCACCACGATATCTCCACGCAGTACCTCCGTTTTCAGATCTTTTGTACGGCTATGCGTTAAGGTCACGGTGCAGTTCCCTGGGTTAGCATTACGTGCTAGTAAAATACTCATTGGCGAACCAACAATATTGCTTCGGCCTACGACTACGGCATGTTTGCCTGCTGTCTCGATCTTATAGTAATCCAGCATCAACATAATACCATAAGGTGTCGCTGGAATAAAACAAGGAAGATTACGCTGCATCCGACCCAAGTTGACCGGATGAAATCCATCCACATCCTTACGGTAATCAATTGCTTCAGTAATCTTGTCTGGATCAATATGTTTTGGTAACGGTAATTGAACGATCAGACCGTCGATAGAATCATCTTTATTGATTTCTTTGACCTTGGCGATCAATTCCTCTTCAGTGATTGTCTCATCATAACGAATGTTTGTCGATTCAAAGCCGACCAATTGACAATTACGCATTTTGCTGGCCACATAAGTCTCGCTACCACCGTCGTTACCAACTAGGATAGCTACTAAATGCGGTTTCCGACCCGTTTGAGTTGTAAATTCAGCCGCATCCAGAGCAATCTGCTCTTTAATTTTTTCGGAAACTAGTTTACCATCTAATAGATTCATGTTTAGGAGATTTGATTGTATTTAAAAGGAGCCCAAGAGCTCCTTTATTTTGTATAATTTAAAATGTTATTAATCCAATTTCAATACCGCCATAAATGCAGATTGTGGAATTTCTACGTTCCCAACCTGACGCATGCGTTTTTTACCTTTCTTCTGTTTTTCCAACAATTTACGTTTACGGGAGATATCACCACCATAACATTTCGCGGTTACATCCTTACGCAATGCAGAGATCGTTTCACGGGCGATAATCTTCGCACCAATAGACGCCTGGATCCGGATTTCAAATTGTTGGCGCGGGAGCAATTCTTTCAATTTCTCACAGATTTTCTTACCGAAATCGTAGGCATTACTTCGGTGGATCAAAGAAGACAATGCATCTACAGGCTCATCGTTCAACCGGATATCCAATTTAACAAGATCCGAAGTACGGTAACCGATCTGGTGATAGTCAAATGAAGCATACCCTTTGGAAATTGTTTTCAACTTATCATAAAAGTCAAATACGATCTCACCCATTGGCATTTCAAAAACCAATTCTACACGGTCCGAAGTCAGGTAATGCTGATTCATGATCGTACCGCGTTTTTGAATACACAGCGACATGATCGGCCCTACAAAGTCCGATTTGGTAATGATATTCGCCTTGATATAAGGTTCTTCGATCGAATCTAATTTACTTGGATCAGGTAAGTCCGACGGGTTGTGCACGATCACTTCTTCCTTATCCTTCGTCATATACGCTTTGTAAGATACGTTGGGAACGGTAGTAATTACCGTCATGTCAAACTCTCTTTCCAAACGCTCCTGAATAATCTCCATGTGGAGCATACCCAAGAAACCACAACGGAAACCAAAACCTAAGGCGGCTGAGGATTCAGGTTCAAACACCAAAGAAGCGTCATTCAACTGCAGGCGGTGCATTGATTCACGTAATTCCTCGTAGTCTTCTGTATCTACAGGATAGATACCGGCAAAGACCATTGGTTTTACTTCCTCAAATCCTTGGATCGCTTGACCGCAAGGGCGATCTTTGTGTGTAATGGTATCCCCTACTTTCACTTCACGTGCTTCCTTGATACCAGAAATAATATACCCTACATCCCCGGTTTTAATGACTTCTTTTGGCACCTGATTAAGCTTCAAAGTACCGATCTCATCCGCAAAATATTCTTTGCCTGTCGCCACGAACTTTACTCTATCCCCTTTACGGATCTCGCCATTTTCAACTTTGAAATAAGCCATGATCCCACGGAATGAATTAAATACCGAGTCAAAAATCAAGGCCTGTAACGGTGCATCAGCATCCCCCACAGGATGTGGTATACGTTCAACAATGGCTTCCAGGATATCTGGTACCCCAAGGCCTGTCTTTCCCGAAGCAGGAATAATTGCCTCACGTTCACCACCGATCAGATCAACAATTTGATCTTTCACCTCTTCGGGCATGGCCCCTGGAAGATCCATCTTGTTTAAGATCGGGATGATTTCCAAGTCATGCTCCAAAGCCAAATATAAGTTTGAAATTGTCTGTGCCTGAATACCTTGTGAGGCATCCACAATCAACAATGCCCCTTCACAGGCGGCGATAGAACGGGATACTTCATAAGAAAAGTCAACGTGTCCAGGAGTATCAATCAGGTTCAAAATATATTCCTGACCATCTTTTTTATAATTCATTTGGATGGCGTGACTCTTGATCGTAATACCACGTTCACGTTCCAAATCCATATTATCAAGTAATTGTGCCTGTGCCTCGCGCTGACTAATGGTATTGGTATACTCTAAAAGGCGGTCTGCCAAAGTACTTTTGCCATGGTCAATATGCGCAATAATACAGAAATTACGAATGTGCTTCATATAGGATTTTTAAACTCTTTTGCTAAAAGGCAAAGATACCTTTTTTTATACATATTTATAGAATCAAGTATATTTTTCGTTTGCGGACTGGAGGCGGACAAAAAGTTTTGCTATGCGCATGATGCACAGGCAAAAAGCATTTTCATTTCTAGTCTGCTACGGCGTAGGAAAAATGCTTCTGGTTGCGGGTCACCTTATCCATATCCCAGGCGATTTTCCCCTTAAACCGCTCCGAACGTATTGGGCAGTCTGCAACCTGGCAATAACGGCAACATTGCGGGAGACAAGGATCCGCATGGACAAAAAACTCGGTACGCACGGACATTTCCTTATTAACTATTTTATCGACAGCTGAAATCTCATCATGTACTTTCACTAGATCGAGGTAACTTGGCAATGTCAGGTGACAATCGACATGCAGTTCGTTGCCATAGCGCTGCACCCTAAGATTATGCACATCAATCCACTCAGGCTTACGATTACGTTCCAAAATCGCTACCACATCCTGCACAAGCTCGGTATCTGATTCATCCATCAGTCCACCAATAGACTGTCGAAGCAATTTGTAGCCATTAAACAAGATAAAGAGACCCAATATAATGGAGATCACTACGTCGATCCATTGGAAACCTGTCAGCTTCATCAAGAATAAGCCTAATATCAAGCCAATCGTGCTATAAGCATCCACCTGGAGATGTTTACCATCGGCTACCAAGGTAATAGATCCCAGAACGCGTCCCCTTTTCATGATATAAAATCCCACAGCAAAATTGATCAGCGAGGTAATTCCGATCAGGTAGATCCCCTGTTCGAGATGAGTGATTTCTGCCGGAAAAAAGATATTATAACAGGCTTTGGCTAAAATAATCGCTCCAGCAATAAAAATCAGTCCTCCCTCAAGGAAAACGGAGAAAAACTCGACTTTGCCATGACCATAGGGATGATTTTCATCTTTAGGTTGCGCAGCAAGATAGATACTGTAGAAAGCGAAACCAGAAGCGATCACATTGACGATACTTTCCGCAGCATCTGTAAAGATAGCGCTGGAATCTGTTAGAAAATAGGCAACAAACTTAATAATCATTAAACCTATTCCTGTAAACAGCGATAATAAAACCAATCTTGTTTGTCTCGACATGATCTGCATTTTGTAAAGCAAAGGTAAAGATATAACGTCAAATCAAATTGATTAGTTTTACACATCAACATCAAAAAAAGTCGATATTGATGGGCTAAATCGCGACAATTGCTTTTTATTACCAAAGCCCCAATAAAAACCACCCTTTTCTTTGTAAATTTTCAAAAATAAACACAATTATTTGCAACGTATATAATATCTTTGTCTCACCATGAGCACATCATCATACTTATCAGACAGGATAAATAATTTGTCCGAATCGGCTACACTTAAAATGACCAAGTTGGGCCGCGAATTAGCAGCAAAAGGCGTTAATGTAATCAGCCTTAGCGTAGGTGAACCTGATTTTAACACTCCTGAACATGTAAAAGATGCAGCAAAGAAGGCCTTGGATGAAAACTGGACACGTTATTCGCCAGTACCGGGATACCCTGAATTGCGTCAGGCGATCGTAAATAAATTGAAGACAGAGAATAATCTGGACTATGATATTTCGCAGATCGTCGTTTCAACAGGTGCAAAACAATCCCTGTCTAATGTGATCTTAACATTGATCAACCCAGGTGATGAAGTCATTATTCCTACACCGTACTGGGTATCTTACTCTGAAATGGTTGTTTTAGCCGAGGGAAAATCAGTATTTATCAGTACAGAAATCGACAATAACTTTAAGATTACGCCAGCGCAATTGGAAGCGGCTATTACGCCAAAAACCAAATTGTTTATGTTCTCTTCACCAAACAATCCAACAGGGACAGTTTATAGTAAAGATGAATTAGCAGCATTGGCTAAAGTTTTCGAAAAGCACCCGCAGGTATTTATTCTATCTGACGAGATCTATGAGCACATCAACTTTGTGGATAAACACGAGTCCATTGCACAGTTTGACAACATCAAAGATCGCGTTATTATCATCAATGGTTTTTCAAAAGCCTTTGCCATGACAGGCTGGCGTTTGGGCTATATTGCAGCCAACAAGACAATTGCTGCGGCAAATGATAAATTGCAAGGACAGACAACATCTGGAACTTGCTCAATTTCACAACGTGCAGGGATTGTTGCCTATGAACAAGGGTTAGAGTCAGTCAATAAAATGAAAGAAGCTTTTGCGCGCCGCCGCCAATTGGTTTACGATCTATTGAGTGATATCCCAGGTGTACGTACCAATCTTCCAGAAGGCGCATTCTATTTCTTCCCTGAAATTTCATCCTTCTTTGGCAAGAAAGACCAAGACGGCAATATCATCAAAAACTCATCTGATCTCGCTTTATATTTATTGAATGTTGGTCACGTCGCTACTGTAGGCGGTGACTCTTTTGGTAATGACAACTACATTCGCTTATCTTATGCCGCTTCAGACGAAAGTTTGATCGAAGCATTAAAGCGCATTAAAGCAGCATTAGGCAAACTAGCATAATCAGTATTAAACATTGAAAATGGGCTGTTCAGGAAAACTGGACAGCCCATTTTTATATACTTTACTATATTTCCTTCAGGAGACTATGATCACAGATCTTCTTTACCTAATGTGTTCCATTACCTCAATGAATTTCTTTTCTTTATTTTTCGGGTCAAAAAGTAATTTTTCTACTTTATCAAGCTCAAGGGCCTCCAGGTGACTGGGCAGCAAGCTAGTTTTCATTAGCTTCAGTAATTGCTCCCAATCCGGACGATTGATCCTATGCTGGATCAATTGCATCATCTCTGCCGCATTTTGGTATTCCTTTCCTGCTTTCAGTTCCGTCACCATATCCATCCAGTCACCGTAAGTGAAAAGTCTATTTTTTTCCCGTTGCAATTGCAAGGCTTTCATTTTGACCAGATCATAGCCCAGCAACATCTCCGTGACAGAGTCAATCTCCATACAGGCAGCGATTTTAGCATAATCTTTCGAAAATTCCACTCGGGCCTCGTCATCCAGAAGCTTGCAAAAAGTTGGCACTTCCATTTTCAAGGAATCACAGTCCCGTTGCGCATATCCCACCATCGGTACCAGAGCAATCATCAAAGCTAAGATCTGTAAATACATTCTTCTTAATTTCATGCTCCGAAGATAGCCATTTTCTGGAAATATCATTCTCAGCACATAATTTACATTGGTTTTAGCGCTTCAAGCAAATATTTATTACATTTACCTCTATGAGTATTTTAACAGAAAAATTCGAAACGAAGCACGGTACCGCTCCGTTTTCACAAATAAAGAACGAAGATTATATCCCTGCATTTGATCGTGCAATTCAAAGGACAAAAGATGAAGTTGACGCTATCGTCAATAATCCCGAACCAGCCACATTTGATAATACCATTGCAGCGATGTCCTATTCTGGACAGACCTTAGATCGTTTATCCAGCATCTTTTTCAACTTACATTCTGCAGAGACCAATGATGAACTTGAAAAGATCGCCCAGGATGTTGCCCCTAAATTATCCGCTTTAGGTAATGACATCACCTTAAACTTTGACCTTTTCAAACGTGTAAAAGCAGTCTATGAGCAAAAGGATCAGCTGTCACTTACCGCAGAACAAACCACTTTGTTAGAGAAATCCTATAAAGATTTTGTGCGAAATGGCGCGTTATTGAACGATGAGCAGAAAGAACAGTTACGTACGATTGATGCCGAACTATCGCTCTTAAAATTAAAATTCGGCGAGAATGTTCTTGCGGAGACCAACGCCTATCAGCTCCTGGTTACCCAAGAGAAGGATCTGGCAGGACTTCCGGAGGGAGCCATTGAGGCAGCCCATGCTTTAGCCAAAGCCAATGAAAAAGAGGGTTGGTTATTTACCTTGGATTTCCCAAGTTATCTTCCTTTTGTCACTTATGCAGATAATCGCGCATTGCGGAAGGAGATCACTTTGGCAGCAGGACGCAAGGCTTTTCAGGACAATGAATACAACAACGTGGAAAACGTGTTGAAAATCGTAAAACTACGTTTTGAACGTGCTAAATTATTAGGTTATGCAACCCATGCAGATTTTGTACTAGCTGAACGCATGGCACAAAATCCGACAAAAGTAACCACGTTTTTGAATGATTTGCTGGGGAAAGCAAAACCTGCTGCACAGCAAGAATTTGCCGAATTAGGTGCTTTTGCCAAGAAACTGGACGGGATTGAACAGCTGGAGAAATGGGATGGCGCTTACTATGCGGAAAAACTAAAACAGGAGCGCTTTAACCTGGATGATGAAAAGCTGAAACCCTATTTTAAGCTTGAGAATGTCCTAGACGGTGCATTTGAGGTCGCCCACCGCCTATTTGGCATCAATTTCAAAGAAGTCAACGATATTGACACCTATCATGAAGAAGTACAGACTTTTGAAGTCACCAAAGATAATGGTGAGCTAGTCGCTATATTCTATGCCGATTTCTTTCCACGCAAAGGGAAACGCAATGGTGCCTGGATGACCTCCTTCAAACCGCAGTATGTACAAAATGAAAAAAAAGAACGTCCTCATGTATCCATTGTATGTAATTTCACCCGCCCTACAGCTACGAAACCTTCCTTGTTGACCTTTCAGGAAGTAACGACACTGTTTCACGAATTCGGACATGCCCTACATGGGATGTTGGCGGATACGATCTATCCAACTTTATCCGGTACATCTGTCTATTGGGATTTTGTCGAGTTACCAAGTCAGGTAATGGAAAACTGGTGTTACGAAAAAGAGGCACTAGAATTGTTTGCCAAACATTATGAAACAGGCGAAGTAATACCAATGGAGCTCGTGGAAAAAATCCGTGAGAGTGCATCTTTTCTGGAAGGAATGGCTACGATGCGCCAGCTGAGCTTTGGCTTATTGGATATGGGCTGGCATGGGCAAGACCCGAGTGGCATTGCTGATTTGAAATCATTCGAAGATGAACAATTCGCATCCACGAAGTTATATCCCGACGTGAAAGATAACGCTATGAGCACTGCTTTCTCCCATATTTTCAACGGGGGGTATTCCTCTGGCTACTACAGTTACAAGTGGGCCGAAGTACTGGACGCTGATGCCTTTGATTACTTCAAACAAAATGGCATTTTTAACGCCGAAATTGCGCATAAATTTCAAGAAAATATCTTATCCAAAGGAGGAACTGAACACCCAATGGTACTTTACAAGCGCTTTAGAGGCCAGGAACCATCTGTCGAACCCCTACTCAAACGCGCGGGATTATTAAAATAAAAAACTGTATCAAAGTCATTTTTGATCAATAATAATGATAGTTTAGAAATTCTGTCCAATGATCGAATAAGGTCCAAGTTCCATAACGGGTTTGGACCTTATTCTTTAAAATTCCCTTTCCACAATTGATCACGCAACTTAGACCTACACTACAACATTGAATGCTCATTCCGAATTTCAAAGTTTAACTGAGACTAGGCTATGTCAAGCATACCCCGTTTATTGTTAAAAAAAATCTTCTCCCCGGAATCCCCTAGCAACCTGACTGTCACAAATTACAAAGATTTTACTATCTTCACCATTTATTAATTCTTCAAAAAGATAAAAATTAGACTCAATTCAAACGTTTCCACAATATGAGTGAAATCAACTTCTTATTCCGAGATAAAAATCGTCGTAAATTTTTCTTCAAGTGCATTTTAATTGGGCTTCCAATATTGATAGGCGCGGCATTGCTGATCAATTATATTGAAGATAGTTCTGCCGCCGAGGGCACACCAAACGATAAAGGTGGAAGGGACTATTATTTTAGAGATGCCATAACGGAAACAGCTCCCGATGTTCTATGTAAACTAATCCCCATGTATCCCAATGGCAAAATTACTTACTACAACTTTTCTACAGATCAAGCTAATAATCCAGTTGGGGACCTATTTTTATTTACATCCGACTCTTTCGACAAAGTGAAAGCATTCTACCAGGAAAAAGGAAAGATAATTGATGAGAGCACCGATACATTTGTCTGTGCTATTGATGGCAAAAAAATAACACTAAGCAAATTCACTACACAAGAAGACGACCAAATACAGGGCGAGAATAAGATCAATATCTCATTTTAAATTTTGCTGCCTTAGCGTTCATAGCAGTTGAATTTACCGTAGTATACCAATTATGTTTAAGAGCTCCGCAGCATCCGTTATGCCTGTTATAAAATGAACATGTGTTGCTATGCCGATATTTTAGGATGCTGCAAAGCCAATAAAAATAGGTTGGTGTTGATTTATCATCAAAAAAGCTGTATCTTTGTATGACATAATTGGGGTTGACCGGAATTGACAGGATGGAGACGGTTATGTAAGCATGTAGTGCGTTGTTAGTAGAGCACTTTAATCTGAACTTTCAGAATTATAACTGGCGAAGAAAACTACGCCTTAGCTGCTTAAGTTAGACTTAACATAGCTATTTGTCCCGTTAGATCCTGTTCTTTGGTTTAACATTCGGGGCATCGAACGATAGAACTGGCAAGTGTGATGTTGCTAAGCACTTGTGAGAAACAGCAACTACGGCGTACGGTATAGGTAAGCGACTCACCTTCCCTCGCCCGACAATCAAAGAGAAGCTAAACATGTAGAAAGCGTATACAGTACCATGACTGGACGAGAGTTCGAATCTCTCCAGCTCCACTTGACGGGATAATTGAAAAATTATCCCGTTTTTTTGTATAATCTAAAAATCCCTTTTCCCTCATTTTCATTTGATTACGAACAAAAGGTTCCATAATATACGGAGTTCGATAGATACCATTTTCATAGTATAAAAAGTCGTCGAACACCATTTTAATGAGTTCCTGCTTTTCTATTGTGTTAGCTTCTGTATAAACATAATTTAGGTCTGAAAGGTAAAACAGTTGATCTCGTAACAATAAAAATGTCTTATCTCCATTATGTCTTAACTTATCAATTTGTTCTTTAAGAGATTCTTTTTTTATAGTCAACTCATTATGCCACCTTTCATAAGTATCGTGTTGAATCCGATTTGTAATCCATTTTTCTTCGATTGACATAAGCTTTTCTCCCGTCTGCTCGTATTCGATTTGGCGTTGTTTTAATAATGTTCTATGTTCCTTTAAAGTTATCTCCATCTCGATCTCACTCTTCTCTTTTATACTCGACATTAGTTTTTCAGGAAGACTCATTAATTCTAAAGCGCCGGATTATTGTTTGTGAGCTTTTTTAGCATTTATATTATTATGGGCACTAGCGATACTACATTTATAATAATAATAGTATTTTTCCTTTACTAGCAGCACCAGTTAATAGTTTTCTGCAATGACAGCGTAAAGCTCCACGTAGTGGAATCTGGTCGTCATAAATTTTCCTTTCTTTATTACCTCTTTTTAGTTTTTCATTTACTAATTTCCAAGGCGTTGCTTCAATAATTGGCTCGTGATTTTTTAGAGGGAATAACCCTCCTGGATTTTGTTTCCATGCTTTGACTTGTTGAACCCCATAATATAAAGGATTTGTTAGTATTCGTTCAACGGCAGTAGTTGCAGTGCGTTTTAATCCCATTTCTATAGCCTTTTCCTTAATTTTGTATAAAGCCACTCCTGCTATATAAGCATCATAAATATATCTAACGACAATTGCTTCACTTTCATCAACTACTAGACGACGTGCTTCATTCTTACTCTCCTTTTTATAACCAAATGGAGCCCGCCCACCTTGAATCCAAAGTCCTTTAACTGCTTTGGCTGTATAGATTCCTGCATTTATGTCATTCTGTCTTTTTATATTTCCAGAATTGCCCATTAAAAATTCAAGCCCCATTATAAAGAATGAATTATGATCCATACAATCATAAATTGATCCTCTACAAGCGCTAACAATTCTAACATCATAAAGTGCTTGAATCTTGGTAACCATATTAATAGCGTCTCCTGCAATTCTACTAAATCTTGTTAATTCAGCTACAACCAAGTAATCAATTTGATCATGGTTCTTTTTAATAAAATCAAAAAGAACCTTAATACCGGGCCTATCAAAGTTTTGTGCAGTGTGTCCTTCGTCAATAAATGTATCCACTATTTCCACACCACTATTATTCATCCATTGGCTTGTAATTAAATTCTGACGTTCGATACTGTGTAAACTCTGACCATCACTGCTAAATCTCAAATAACGTATACCCTTTTTCATTTGCCTCCTTTATTGCTTTGTTTACCAAAATCTTAACTATTAAATTTACCAATTTTTCTTCATTTTTTATTTTTAGGTCTGCTATAGTATTGTCTTTTTTATCCACTTTACCAAGATTACTGCTATTTTTTAAAACTGTATTTTTTGACATACGACATTATTTATTCAAATTGCTTTATTAAAAAATTTTGAAGGGTTTAAGATAAGTCATCTTCCAAACGATTATTTCACTTATAGAGATTTCAATCATGTTTTTAATATCTAATTTATCTAGGTTAAATGAGTGTTGGTATTGGTCAAAACGGTGTTGGTCGAAAATTTTTGGGTAATCTAGGAATACATTGTATTTTATACCATTAAATGGATCTCATATAGTGAAAAATACAACTAAGAACTTAGTTTCATTTCAAGAAGACAGTTATAATAGACATTCCAATTGGTATACAAATCTCTTCCCCGATAAAGAACAGAAAATAGCTCTATTAAATGGAATAAAAACTTATAAAGGAACAATAAACCATTGGTTACAGAATCAATTTTTTGAATGTGTCAAACCCATAACAAAATATAAGAACGCATCCTGGTTGACCGTAGGTGACGCTTATGGACACGATGCTAATTATTTGATCGAAAATGGCGTTCAAAATGTGATTGCTTCCGATATAAATGATGAATTTCTTGCCGTTTCTAAAGAGGTTGGCATCGTTGAGCAATACTCCGCTGAAAATGCAGAAAATCTTTCATTCGAAAACAATAGTATTGACTATATCCTATGTAAAGAGACTTACCATCATTTTCCACGACCTTATGCTGCACTTTATGAAATGATCAGAGTTGCAAAAAAAGGAATTGTTATAATCGAACCGCAAGATCCGATTATGAAAATGCCTTTTTTGTTATTTATGAACAATGTTTTAGAGAAGATAAAATATGGCTTAGTAAATAAGATATGGAAAAACCGCTTTTCTTATGAAGCAGTTGGCAACTTCGTTTATAAGGTTTCTGAAAGGGAAATGGAAAAGTTTGCAGCTGGTATTAACTTACCGATGGTAGCGATTAAAAATTTCAATCCAAATTTCTGGTTCCCTGGAAGTGAAAAAGTTCCGGTTGACAAATCTGAAAAAAAGTTCAGAAAAATACTTCTTAAGAAGGGACTCAGGGATTTTTTGTCAAAGTTCGGTATTATACCTAGTCAATCTTTGAGTATAATCATATTCAAAACACTACCTGAAATCGAATTACAGGAATCGCTAAAGAAGAATGGATATAAATTAATTGTAATACCAAAAAATCCTTATTTATAAGTCTATGAGCTTAAAAGCATCTTTTGAAAGTGGAATCATGAACCATTATCAAAAGATGTTTACTTTAGGCCAAATTTTTGAACAAAGATCTTTATAAGCTTGATTTAGTATCGAGGGGAGCGTAAAACTGAAGTAGTCAAGACTTAATCTGACAGTTGCGATAAATTAACAACTGTAAAATAGATTAGAGTTATGACAACACAAGAAAAAATCATCAAGAACAAACTGGGTGTTTTAGAACTTGCCCAGCATTTAGGAAATGTATCAAGAGCCTGTAAAGTAATGGGCTATTCCAGAGACAGCTTTTATAGATTCAAAGAATTGTATGATCAAGGAGGCGAACTTGCGCTTCAGGAACTTTCTAGAAGAAAGCCAGTGTTAAAGAACCGAGTAGAAGAACATATTGAAAAAGCTGTTGTGGATTTGGCTATAGACCAACCTGCTTTAGGCCAATTACGGGTATCTAATGAGTTAAAAAAGCAAGGGATATTGATATCACCTGGAGGAGTTCGGAGCATATGGATGCGCCATGATTTGCAAACTTTTAAGCTTCGATTAAAGGCTTTAGAAGCAAAATCGGCCCAGGAAGGTATTGTTTTGACGGAAGCCCAGCTTATAGCACTAGAGAAAGCTAAAGAAGAAAAAAAGGCACACGGCGAAATAGAAACGTATCATCCTGGATATTTAGGAGCTCAGGACACTTATTATGTTGGAAATATTAAAGGAGTCGGGCATATATATCAGCAAACTTTCATAGATACCTATTCCAAAGTCGCTTTTACAAAACTGTATGATCGCAAGAATGCATTAGTTGCCGCAGATATGCTAAACGACCAAGTGGTGCCATTTTTCGAGCAACATGACATAAGATTGTTAAGGATATTAACAGACCGTGGAACAGAATACTGTGGTGTAAGAGATCAGCATGAGTATCAACTCTATTTAGCAATCGAAGATATAGATCACACGAAAACCAAAGCAAAAAGCCCCCAAACAAATGGTATTTGTGAACGTTTCCATCGCACTATTCAAGATGAGTTTTATGCAGTTGCATTCAGAAAGAAGGTATATCGTAGCATTCAGGAGCTCCAAAATGATCTAGATCGTTGGATGGCTTACTATAATCAGGATCGTACCCACACTGGAAAGTACTGCTTTGGGAAGACACCTATGCAGACCTTCGACGATACAATTCATTTGGCAAAGCAAAAGATGCTGGAGACAATAAAAGAAGATCAACTTGTTACTTATCCAATACAGGAGAATAAGCAACAAGTCACATCTTTAGATTTTGAAGAAACATCACTATATTCGAATAGGCAATCTGACAATTTTTAAGAACACCCAACTGTCAGATCAAGTAGTGGCTATTACAGTAAAACAAACTGTGTCAATCGCATGAATCTGCGATATTATTCATATCAATTGCCTGTTTTGACCTATTACTCGTAATCATTGATAATATCATCTATAATGGACAATTTGGTTTGAACTTCTTTAATTAAAAAGTCCCCCCTAGCTCCGTAGGTTTTAAATCTGAAGTATTCTCCCCAAACAAGTTTTCTTCCATATTCAGTTTTATACCAATTATCTTTACCAACCGTTATTCCCTGAATTTCCGACGTAATATTTATTTGGTAGTTGCTAAAATTCGCGTTTTCGCAGTATTTTTTAAAGTAAGGTATGAACGCATTGATCCATATGAATGCGAAAAGAAAATTAAATTCTGCACTTTAGAAAAGTCAAAAAGCGATTTTGAAAATTCAACATTTTCTAAAGTATTCTTTGATTCTTTTTCGATAATGAAGTGAGTGTCTGGAAATTTCTCTTTCTCTATATTTGAGAAAATCAATTCCGACTCAGCTATAGGTTCAAAATAGGAGGCAGAATAATTCGCAATACCACCAGTAATTACTACGGTAGGAATCTTAAAATCTTTCAATGTTCGTGTTAATTCATTAGCAATTTCTTTATGAAGGATATTAGAACCAAATACAAATAAGATATTTGAATCCATAATTGGTGATTGGTAAAAACATAGGTCTGACAAGTTTTTTATTAAATCATCCGAAAGGAATGGAACCTCCGGTAATTTTGCTATTTCCCTGATTTTGTTCTCAGTAATATTAGGTCTTTGCATAATTTCAATTTAAGCTTATAAATCTGACACAATAACTTATTTTTCGATGAATAAGAATTGGCCAATATTATGTCTTCCTTTTTTTTAAAACCAGATATGAATTTAGTGAAGTTGTTCAATAATTGGAAAATTATCTTCACGAAATCAATTTTAACCTATTGAAATGTTTATTGCCCCCCCTATATTTAAATAAAAAAAAACAGGGAATTTCTTCCCTGTTTTTTATATTACATACCTCTTTTAGCTTGTTGCTCAATATTCGAACCCAAATCCTCTATCCATTTTATATTGGCTTTAGGCTGAATATACTGGCCTTTTTTGAGACCAGATTCCAAAAGGAGTTTTTCAGGAATATTTGTATTTAAAATAATTTTCTCGTCCTCAGCTTTGGAATAATTTTATCCCTTATCAAATTCTTGATATGATCGATCCCTTTAATATTATTTAGGAATTTTTCCATCGAGTGATTGAAAGTAAAATAAGAATATGAATCATTTGGAATACCATACGCAATTCCATTATCGGTTATTTTAGTAAGTTTCTTATTGAATTTTTCGAGGTCCTTTTTCTGTAAATGATCGTAAAGTAGATCATTAATTTTTTCCTCTAACCGCCAGCTACTCGTTTGCGAAATTTCATTTAAATTATCTTCCATGGATATCAGCAACTCCATTTGAAAATGGAGGCCTGTGTTTTGAAGCATTAAATCAGTACAGCGTTTTGCTAAATAATTGAAAAATTTAGGTGAATTAAAATCATATTCAATGAGAAGATCCTCTACATTTTCAGAAGTTGGGTGCTCGATATTTATTAGCCTTCCCAAAATCATGTAAGCATATCTTAACTCGCCTCTTTTAACCTTCTTTCTTTGAACTACACTAAACATTCCATTCAATATTACGTGAATTAGGTCAGGACATAAAGATGCCTTAACTAGTTTCGTTTTGAAGATTTCAACGTTATTCTTAAATATCCCCTTTCTAATAAATAAAGCATATTTTGTCAAAGGTAATTCTCGTAATAGCTTTTCATTTAGTTTTTCACAATCATCTAATAGAGATTCTATGATTGATAATATATTTAGGTACAATTTGCGAATATCACTATGATTCTCACTGATATATTTAATTTTAGAAATGTTGATTAAATAAGCGTAAATTTTATCGCTAGTCAAGATGAGCTGGGACAATGCGGTTTTTGCCTTTTTCGTAGCAGTTCCCATAATTTCAGTAAAACTAGAAAGGAAATAAATCATCTTTGCTTTTAACAGTTCTAAGAATTCGGCCATTGAAATATTCAAGTGACTAGTAAAATCCTGTGGACAAAAAACTTCTTCAATTTTATACAACCATTTACTAGTTGTCCAATCCGAATATATTGTTTCTTTAGAAAGATGCATAGGTTAGGAATTAGTTTGACTATTAAAAAATTTTTGGGTAAACGACTTAAGTAGAATCCTCTATCTTTTTAGGTTTGTTGATTTTCGAGGTTCAATTAGAATTATTTTATACCATCCTTACACGGCCAATCATTAAAATATATCCCAAGAAAGAGAGCAAACTCCTAGGCCGATAAATATAGAATAACATCAATCTCATTTTATATAAAATTGACAAGTGATTTAAAAAAATTTTTACAGTAAAACTTTCTCACCATAATTTGTTAGCGCTCAAGAATTTTTTTCATGCAATTCGTTGAGAAATTGGAATTGATTTTTAGTTAGTCTATTAAGGTCCCCTTCACGGCTTTAATTTTAATACTTTAATTCTTTCCACCAACTTTTCTCGACCAACTATTCTCCGACCTATTCGAAATATATCGTATCCTCGACAAACGGAATATCTATATAAAATAAAGAAAATCAGTAAGATATATAAAAATATAGAGAAAAAAAAGGGTTTTATATAGGTCGCAGCGCCGTTGGTCGAGAATATTTTTTTATGGATGATAACAGACCGAGTTTAGCAAAAAAATAATGGTCACTAATTCATAAAAAGATGGAAAATTTTAGCAAAGAACAACTTGAACAATTCCTAAAAATTGAAAAACAAATTATAGGTAATGCGGACCATGTCGCAATATCTAAAAAGGGAATTTTCGACGATCTAGATGGTGAAGGAGTAACGCAGATGACTACAAAAACTTATCAATAAATATATTAAACCTATCAAGACGGATGAAAAGGTTTTCTTGTATTTTGGTTGAAGACGATGCGATAGCTATTGACATGTTGGAAGATTATATCAATAGAAAACATGAACTTATTCTAAAAGGTGTCGGTACTGAGTTATCTGAGGTTAAGCAATTATTAGAAAGTATTGATCCATCAATTATTTTTCTGGATCTAATAATTCCCCCTGGTGAAAGCAAAGGCTTTCACTACGGGGAGATATCAAATAAATCTTTTATTATATTAACATCGGCTATTCCACTTCACCTATACAAAGGTCCGCTTCCAAAAGGTCCTATTTTTGAGCTTCCCAAACCCATTTCCTATGAAAGATTCAGTACATGTGTCGAACAGGTAATACTGGAGTTAAAAAATCAGAATTGTGAATAACTCAAGAACATTTAATTTTTATTTATTAAGAAGCCCATCCTTTCCCTCGCAAGTTCTAAAACAGATTAATAACAATCGGAGCTTTAATGAGCTAGCTGATTTTATTATCGAGTTTTTCAATAATCCAATTGCGTTAAATGCGCTATTTTTTTCAAGCAGAGAAGTTTATGAACAATTTTTAAATCTAAAAAATGACATAGTTTTCCAAAATGAAAGACTATTATTGACACTATATAAGTATATATGTCGGATGTCCAGTCGCCCTACGCCTTTTGGGTTGCTCTCAGGTATAAGCTATGGTGAAGTAACCAGTGAAAAGACCTCCCTTGTATTATCTAGTGAAATAAAACCATCCATTCGATATGATGAGGAATTCATTTTAAAGCTTACCGAACAGCTCTCCTTAGTACCTGATATAAAATCAAATATTAAATTTTTCAGTAATAGTTCAATTTGCACAAAAAACAATACAATAACTTATATTGAATTTATTGACGAAGAATATAATAGGCATTTCCAATGGAGGAGGATACAGTTAAATCCGCTTTTAGAAAATGTTTTAGCATTTTGCAAGATTGGTATCGAATACAAAACAATAATAGCCCATCTTGAAAACATCGGAATAAATACTGAAAGAGCAGAAATTTTTGTTAATGAATTGATAGCGATTAAATTACTTATTTCGGAATTAGAACCTGTCGTAACAAAAGAAGATACAAGCCAAATACTTTCTAAACTGAATGAGATTTCAGTCGGCACCCAATTTTCCCCATTTTTAAATAGCATTTCTAAAAAGTTAGATTTAGAATTTAATATTCAAATTGCAGATTATCTGTGTAAATCGCAAAATGAGATTGAGAGATACTTGGATTTATCCTTGAAAAATATCTATCAAGTAGACTCCAAAATCTCCACAGTGACAAATCAAATTGAAGATTCATTGATAAATGAAATCGTCAAAGAGATAGACGAAATCTCAGCGCTAAATAAGACAAAACTTCCAGAAGACCTTAAGTCTTTTATCACTTCCTTTCAATCAAGATATGGAGAAAGAGAAATTCCTTTAATTGATGCTCTAGACCCTGAAATAGGAATAGGATATGGAATACCCAATACTGAAATTGAGCAATCATGCCCTCTACTTGTAGGAATAGTGAATCAAAAACCAAATAAAAGAGTGAATAATTATGATTCTTTTATTCTTGACATCCTAGAAAATAAGTTCTATTACCATAGTTCTCCAATTCCGAATATTGAAATTACCGCTGATGATCTAAAAATGCTAGCCAACGATTCCGAAAGAAATGAGGTTAAATATCCAATTGGTTTTTCTGCTATCGGTAATTTGCTTTCCGAAAAAAATACGGCTATTTATAAGTATAATTTCAGATTTAATTTAATAAAAGTGGGTGGGGTTTCTGGGTTACCGCTTTTAACTCGATTTAGCCATTTAGATGAGCGACTAAAATCAAAACAATATGAGATCGCTTCACATGAAGAGGAGTTAGCTTCAAATAGAATCATCGCAGAGATTGTTTTTCTACCAAATAGAAGAGCTGGAAATATCTTAACGAGACCATCTTTTTATCAATACGAAATACCAATTATTACTCACGGTACTGTCGAAGAAGACCATGTTATAAAACTTGAAGATCTTTTTGTTAAAGTAAGAAATGGACAAGTTATTTTAACTTCACACAAACTCAAAAAAGAAATCATACCGAGATTAAGCAGTGCACACAATTTCACTTATGGAATGGTTATCTATCGATTCCTATGTGACCTTCAATTACAACCTAACAATTTAAATGTTTGTTGGGATTGGGGAAACCAGTCAAATAAAAAACAATTACCAAGAGTAACCTATAAACATTTGATTCTGGCTCGTGCCACCTGGAATATAAAGCAACAAAAATTCCCTAGTAAAGATGAAATTGACATTGAAGATGCAATACATACATTAAAGAAAAATTACAATTTACCAGATCGAGTTCTCTTGGTTGAAGGTGATAATGAGTTATTCATTGATCTTACCAATTCATTTGGACGAGCTATTTTTCTTAAGGAAATATCAAAAAAAGATATTTCAGTCTGTGAATATATCTATGACAGTTATCAAAGTGCATTAAAAAATAAAAACGGCGATTATTTCAACAACGAGATTGTAATTCCATTTAAAGGCAATATATACTCTGAACAATTGCCTTTACATCTACCCCGAAACTCAATAACTCAAAGACAGTTCCCACTTGGAAGCGAATGGGTATACATCAAAATATACTTATCAGAGCGGATAGCCGATCATATATTAGAACACCCAATACAAAACTTAGTGACGGAACTAAAGAAAAAGAATTTAATTTCTAAATGGTTCTTTATTCGCTATAATGATCCAAATCCGCATTTAAGAATCAGATTTCATTTAAATACTGGAAATAATTTAGCATTGGCAGATACCATTCTTTTAATTAATACACATATAGGGCCACTCCTTACAGAAGATAAAGTATCAAAAATCCAATATGATACTTATGAACGAGAACTGGAAAGATATGGCGCCAATAATATAGAAAACTGCGAAAATATCTTTTATTTACATAGTGAACTGATCTTACATTTATTACCCGCTATCAAATCAGATCTAGGCAAGGAAACGAGATGGTTGATAGCAATGAAAGTGGTAAATGAGATTTTATCCGTCTTTGATTTTGACCTAAGTGAAAAAATAAATTTTGTTAAAAGTGCAAGAGACTGCTTTATAGAAGAGTTTAAAAAGTATAAAAACGTAAAAATTTCAATGGATAAAAATTACAGAGAAAAGCAGCGAATCATCCGAGATTTTTTTGATCCCAACAAAGATTCTACCTCAGAAATTCATGCATTACTTTTAGACCACCAAAATTTAATAAACAGATTTTATCTACAATGCAAATATCGCATCGGATCAAAGAGACAACAAAGTGCAATTATTGCCTCTATAATCCACATGTTTCTAAACAGAATATTTTCTTTTAGCCAGCGAGAACAGGAAATGGCAATTTATCATTTCTTATTAAAATTTATGAAAACAGAATCCAAGAAATCAATAATGACTCGATAGTAAGATTTAATCCCCCAACCCTAACCTTTTATATAATTCGGATCTATACTGTCCTCCGATTGGAATATCTGGAAGGCTCCCCTTCATTTTCATAACATTTCCCTCTACCCGCTTAGCAAAATCCAGATTAACTATAAATGATTTGTGAACCCTGATAAACTGTTCTGCTTTCGAGAGCTTTTCTTCCATATCGATCAACTTCTTCCATACATTGTACTTTTTTTCTAATGTTTCGATCCAAACATAATCTTTATCCCCCTGTATGTAAAACACCTCATTATAGGGAGAAATAATAATATTGGATCTATCCTTAATAATAAGAAAATCTCTCTTTGATTTCGCCCCCTTCTGATCCTCAAGAAACAATTGAGCCTTATCAATAGTTTTCATCATTCTATCTACACCAAGAGGTTTCAAAATATAATCCAAAACATTTAATTCATATCCCTCAAGCGCATAAGTTGGATCTCCAGTTACAAATACAAATAATGGAGGTTTTTGTAGAGTTTTCAACAGAGTAACACCGTCCATATCTGGCATTTGAATATCACAAAAAACAAGATCGACCTGGTCTGTTTTTAAGATTTGTATGGCATCGAAAGCATTTTCGTATACTCCTAATATCTCTACTTCTGGAATCTTGTTTAAATGAGACACTAAAACCTCTCGTGCCAATTCTTCATCATCAATTACAATACACTTAATCATTTTACTTATTTTAAAGTTTAATTTTCAAAAAAACAGCATAATATTCCTCTTCTTGAATGATATCAAGAGAGTAACGATCTTTATAATAAATATCCAATCTCCGCTTTACATTCTGCAATCCGATTCCTCCGTATTGATGTTTCTCTGCAAAATTGTTCACACTATTAGAAATGTTATAGGTTAAAATATCATCATCTATACCTAAATCTATTTTAATCCAAGCATTTTTTCGGCTACGGTCCGGTCCATGTTTTATAGCATTTTCTAGGAACGGTATCAAAATCAGAGGCACAATCTGGTAGGGCTCATTAACTTCTTGTACTTTAAATTCAAAAGTAACACTATCTCTATATCGCAAACTCATTAAGGCAATAAAGTCCTTAAGAAATTGAATTTCATGACTCATATAGATCTTGTCATCTTTCGTTTGGTACAGGATGTGCCTTAGTAGATTTGATAAGTTTAAAATAGCTTTTGGCGTATTGATATCTTGAATTTCTGCCATACGGTAAATACTATTAAGCGTATTAAAGACAAAATGTGGTGAAATCTGAGATTTTAAAATATTAAGTTCCATCTGGAGATTATCCCGTTCAAGGCTCAATTTATCTTTTTCAAGACTTAGATTATCCCGCTCCAACCCCATCTTATCTCTTTCCAAAATAGTGAGACGATGTGCGCCATCAAAGATCACTTTGGTAAGTTTAGGTGCCAGCGGAAGTGATACCAAAAACAAAAAATCCAAAATTAAATCAGATGTTTTGTCCAATCTAAAAAGGCCAAAATAACCTTCTTCAAGAAAAAACTGAAAATATGAATATATATTTTTCTCACTTTTTGGAATAATATACACTGCAATTTTGCAATCTAAATATGTAATTGTAACCCACCAAAAATAAGAGAAGATTATAAATAATAACGACGGAATTATTTTGCCATTTGACACCCACTTTGGCATAATCCAAGAAGCTATATAGAATAAACTTGCGGTAACAATCAGGTCTTTTACAGCAAAGATCCAGAAATACTCTCCGACCATCCTTTCGTAGGTAAGATAATATAAAGTGGAAATAACCAACCAAAAAATTAAATGCGCAATAATACGAGTTCTCGGAGTATACCATTTCCCCCAAATTAATTCTCTTTCCATCTATATACAGCAAAATTACTGACAAGTCATTAGACATACAATAAGTAAGAAAATTAGAAAAAATAAAACAAAAAAACTAACAAATAAATAGCAATTACTTTAATCATACTGAAATAAAAAAAGGCAAAATGCGCAAACAACTATTATTAAGCATTTTAAAAAAACATAAAATAAACAAAGTACGCAGTGTATTAATGTTGTCGCAGTTTAATTTGGAAAATATAGATATCGGGTTAATTACCCTAAAAATATAGGTCAAAATGGAGTTGGTCGAAAAAATTTGATTAATACACCTTTATAGTATAAATTGATCCTATTTATTTTTTAACAACTGATACATCCTATTTAAAACATCAAGATTTATCCTAATATTAATTTCAACCCAAGTTTGCCAATTTCTAACATTAAATTATGAACGAAGTCGTCATTATAGAAAGTTGTGAAGAAGAGATTTATGAGTCAAAGATCACTAAGCATAAACCCCAACACTGCAAATTTCCAGTATTGAGGTTACCTTGGTACGTCTCCCAACATACTGAGGTTATAATCTCCAAACAATCCAGAAATCTAATGGGCGCAAATATGCAACTGTTTGAATTTGATGCAAAGAAAGCAGCAGTTATAAACTTTAAAATAGTGAAAGCATCAACATTTCTATTTTTCCATTTACGGGGAGATACAGCTTATTATATAAATAAAAATATCCTTATCACGAAAATGGCAAAGCCAACGTTCTACCTTACCTATTCTCCCGAAATCCAATTTAAAATGAAAATTTCAAGAGGTCACCATGCGATATTGGCGATTGCTTTAGAAGAGATGTGGTCATTTACTACCGATGAATTATCTCCTATTTTTGATGATTTTTATGCCTCAAGGCTGAATGGCTCAAATAAACCTATCATATTGCCAAATAAAAGAATCACTAAAGAAGTATGGAATATCTTAGGCAGATTAAGACTAACAGTAGTCAGAAATATAGAAGATAATATAGGACTACTTAAACAGATTTCTCTTTGCTTGAGTACTTACTACAGATATGTTGTTGAAGACAATAAAAATGATCCTGGATCTGAAGAAATCATTGGAGAAAGAATAAAAAAATATTTACAGAACCATTACATGTTTGAAGATGAATGTAGGCTTACCAGAATCCAAACAAAACTTAAGGTAACCGAATGGCAGCTTCGAAAAATTTCCAAAAATATATTAGGCAGTTCAATTGGACAATATCTCAATAATCTTCGCTTAGAAAAGTCAATCCAACTTTTATTGGAAACGGAATTGACCGTAAACGAAATAACGGTTCAAATTGGCTATACCTCACCTACAACATTTTCCAATTGTTTTAAAAATAAAACAGGGTACTCCCCTACTGCCTTCCGAAAAAAAAGCAAAAAAGCTATTCAACATTGAGAATAGAAAATATAACTGAATAAATCTCTCCATTTTTCGGCTTCCATCGCTGTTGAATCATATCAAAGCTGACCTCTCCCCGAATTTAGGAGTGCTCTAAAGTAGAAAATTCCGCTGTTTTGATTTGTTTTTCGATAAACATTTCCGGTGTCAAATCTCCTAAACAGCTGTGAGGTCTGAAGGTGTTGTATTCCACCCTCCAGACTTCAATTTTTTCCTTGGCATCTTCTAATGACAGGAACCAATGTGCGTTTAAGCACTCGTCCCGAAAACTTCCATTGAATGACTCAATATACGGATTATCTGTTGGTTTTCCCGGCCTGGAGAATACTAATTCCACCTGATGTTCGTAAGCCCACCTATCCAGTTCCTTCGAAACAAACTCTGATCCGTTATCAACTTGGATTTTTCTCGGCGTTGCCTGCTGGAATAGCCTGAGTTCTTCTAAAACAGCGACCACATCGCTTCCTTTAAGCCCCTGTCCGACTTCAATAGCCATGCATTTACGGCTATAGTTATCCACTATAGTTAAGCAGCGGATTTTCCTGCCATCGAACAGTGCATCAGCGACAAAGTCCATACTCCAGCAGTCATGTAAATTGGAAAAAACCGGTCTCTCGGATCGATGCGCGGCGGCGCGGCAGCGTCTGGGCCTTTTCACCCGTAGATTTAAGCCTTCTTCCTTATAAATTCGGTAAATCCGTTTTTGATTATCGCGCCAGCCTTCACGTTTCAATAGAACAACGATCCGTTCTATGCCGTAACGGACACGTGTTTCAGCAATGCTTTTTATGCGAAGACGTAATGGACCGTCATCTGGTCTATGGTGTTTATAATACCAGACTGAGGTACTCAGCAGAGATACCTCGCATGCTCTGCGTAGGGAAATTCGATAATCAGAAATGAGTCCGGTAACCATTGTTCTACGCTGCGAAGGCTTTAAAACTTTTTTTTTAATACATCCTGGAGCATCTGTTTGTCCAGACTGAGATCGGCCACAAGCTTTTTCAGCTGCGCATTTTCTTCTTCCAGTTGCCGAAGCTTACGCAGTTCCGACACCCCCAGACCACCGTATTTCTTCTTCCAGTTGTAGAATGTAGCCTCGCTGATGCCCATTTTTCTGCAGACCTCTTCCACGCGGGTACCGGTCTCGGACTGTTTGATCGCAAAGGCGATCTGTGCTTCGGTGAACTTTGATTTTTTCATCGCTTTTCCTCCCTTTTAAAATTAGTAATTCATACCCGAATTCTCTACTTTTAAATGCTCCAGTTTTTTGGGGAGAGGTCA